>ENA-OOQP01000027-OOQP01000027.1-human-gut-metagenome-genome-assembly--contig:-NODE-27-length-74038-cov-3.707960_pt1 | contig 74038 bp, 65 predicted proteins | sample MGYA00241266_ERZ501171 | MGnify/ENA primary metagenome ERZ501171 (study PRJEB25962, sample SAMEA2042501) | human gut metagenome | biome: human gut; feature: human-associated habitat; material: faeces...
AATGTGTGACAAGTATGGATTCATGGTGATAGATGAAGCAGATATTGAAGCTCATATCCAATTGCGGCAGCATGCTCTGTTAAAGTAAAAGATAGGAATACCAAATTTGTTGAAGAATATGTGTTTCCGCAGTTGTTTATGCAATGGATAAGGGAGACTGATGAATTTGATGGAGTAAGATATAAGTCTTCACTTAATACGAGTCTTGTTGACGGTATGGGGGCAATTAATATTGCACTACCTGTAAAGGAGTATAGAGCGGATGGACTGGATAGAAGATTAGCTGAAAAAATTACTGTTTCAGATATAGGATATCTTGATGTAAATTGTGATTTTCAGAAGTACAATGATATATTAGAAAAAATAAAAGATTATATCAATGGTATTCAAATGTTTATGAACCAAGTACCTTTTTATGGCGATTATATGATTGAATTGACAGATGTCTGTAAATGTGTAATCAAAACATATAATGCACTGATGGAAGGCAATTACCAAAATAGCGAACTCATTTTTAGTTATTTGGATTTGCCCTATGATCATGCAAATTTACTGTATGCAAATCGGGATTTTAAGATTCAGGAATGCATTAATAAAACAGAGGAACACCATAGACAACCTATAGATGAAGAAAAAATAAAAGAACAGTTTGAAGAATTTCATCAATTGATGAATCAAATACTTCATAAACATGCAGTGTTTGATTTCAGATTTGAAAATATGGGGAATTATGAGAATTTATAATTGGTTGTCAATGAGGCGTGGATGACTTCAGTGGTATTTTCTGAGAACTTATAGTGGCTCAGTTGTCAAGACAAAAATCTGAGATTTTTATAATGAACTGATATGGTTGATAAGTTACAAGGAACGCAGGGAAAGTAGAGGAGCTCTCCCACTGTTCATTTATGATAACTTCATTGAAAATCAGTTCTTACTTAGCATGAACTGTAATTTCTTCATCAGGGAAGGCTCTTCCGGCCTCTTCTCTACAGCACATCATAGTAAGTCCTCTTAAAAGATCTCACGGAAAGCTTATAGGTTACAACCATCGAGGCAATCATTAGAACACCCAAGCATGCACTGATAGGGATCAGATAAGCTGTCAGTTTGCTTAACGCCCCTATGGCAAAACCAACTATCAGGATAGCCGGCATCGTTACAATCACTGTCATCTGAGGGTTTGGTATTCTTCTGATAAAATTAACTGCCAGGAATGTAATAGCCGTATAGACCAGATATCCTATGAGTATTGTTTCAAATCCTCCGCAAAAAGCAGGATAGATTCCCATAACACCCCACATAACGGTAGTCTTAAAGAAACGAATCCCAATATCCCAAAGATAAGTATCTGTCAAAAGCTGTTTGCCATAAACCGAACTTTTCATCCAATTAATAGAAGCGGAATCTTTACTGCTGCTGGCACCAAAAGCCACGAAATCGCCAGAGAGTTCAACCAGCAACAAGAAAGAAGCAACTGTCACTACTATAGTTGTGCTAGCATTCGCCGATAGGACAGCAATTACACCGACAAATAGAATTAGAGCCGGAAAGACTATATGTACCAGTGTTCTGTATAGCTTGGATGTCATGGCCATATAGGAAGCAAAACTGTATTTCTTTCCATCATTCGGTCTTTCCCTGGGTGTCTCCTTCAGGCAAAGTATCAATCCAAATGCAGCAGCAAACACTGCTAAAACAATCACTGCCACCTGAAGCACAACAGAATCCTCAAAAGGAATCCATGACGCCGTCACTCCGAGCAGATTATAGGTCAGATGCAGCAAAATTCCCATAAGGATTGATTTATATCGATAAACAATCAATCCCAGGACAAGGCCAAGGGCAAAAGCATATACTCCCTGCACCAGATTACCATGCATAATTCCAAACAAAAGAGCCTGTACAAAATTAATCACCCAGAATTTGACTCCGGTACGGTGAAGCAGCCTCATAGTCACTCCACGAAAGACACATTCCTCTCCGATAGGAGCTAAAATGACTGTTGCAATCATACTGATAATGGAAGTCTCTCCCAAGCCGGTTGACTGTATTAACTCGCTATACGACTCCAAAATCTGCGGATTAATTGTATCAATCAACATGAAAAATGCTCTGGTGACATACTGTAGGCCAAAACCCAAAAGGATGACCGTAGCTACACTTCTGACGCTCAGCACATCTTTAACTCTTGTATCATGCTCATTCATACAGAAGGTGAAGTACCACAATCCAAAGAAAAATACCGTAAAAGCATGTGCAATCAGCAGAATCACTATTAAATTATCCTGTATCCAGTTGTACGAGAAGGAATATTTGAATATCTGGCCGAAGATAGCACCTACATATACCTGAATCAATAGAAAATATAAAAATGGCAGCATGGCCCTGAGCCAAGAAATAATCTTCTTTTTCCTATTCATGATTTATCCTTTCTATTACTTTAATTTTCCAAACACACCTTTGAAAGCAAACTTAGACAGTTCCTTTTTATAGATCAGCGTTGAAATAAGGTATTCCAGTACAGCCGCAACTATAATTGCAATATATCCGATGATAACCTCAACCGGAAAGCTGAGTGAAAGATGATTATTTCTGGACAATATATGGGCACCGGCGGTAAGACCCATAATGACAGCAAAAAAGCAAATAGTGGCAGCCACAAAATATTTATAACATAATCCGATGTAAAGCATCGCTGTAACTTGATAAGCAACAATTATCAGCAAAGTTTCCAGGTAAATCTGCGTATTCTCCGGATAATTATGTATCAGAATGGCTTTTTCTATCACAACACAAGTAAATATCACCAGATAAAGCAGTGTGCTTGTAGCTGTCGGTACTGTAGTCTGCAATGCTTTTTTCATCTTGGAAGTCTGCACCATTTTGGAGATACTCATAGACTCAATCATATGATAGATGTACACACCTGTAAGCAGGAAGTAAAAAGCTCCGATAATATTTGTTCCTTTTGAAGAGATTTCCAAAACAACTCCGATGGCTAAAAACAATATGCACATCACGAGATTGGTACCCGGTCTGAAGCCATATTTTACAAGAGTTAATCCCAATTTAATCTTCTTAAACATTTTCTTCTCCCTCTTTTGCTTCTATTTCAGCATGGAATTTGCTTTCATAACAGCGATGCAAATCTGTGCCAGTGTAGGTGTTTCCTTAACAACATCCAAACCCGCCAACTGATCCAAGTTCTCAGCCAGACACATTCCCTCAAATCCATATTTGTTAACTGTGATGGTATACAAAATCTTTTTGGCAGCTTCTATATCCTTTTCATCACCCTTGACGATAACATATTTTTCTTTCAAATCCTCTGAAAAACCTTCTTCTACAACCATTCCGTGTTCCAGAATAATCACATAATCTGTGACACCTTCCATATCAGCTATATCATGTGTAGAATAAAATGCCGTGTGTTTACCATTTCCTTCCTCGATATAATTTCGTATCATCTGACACAGTCTGTCTCTCATAAGCGGATCCAGCGGTGATGCCGGCTCGTCCAGAATCAGCAAATCTGTGTCACGTGCCAAGACACCAGCCAGCATCAGCTTCATCTTATTACCATCCGACAATGCAGAATTCTTTTTGTTATCATCAATCTCCTGTCCGGGGAAAATCGCAAGGTCCGTACAGATATCATTGAACTTTTTCTCATCAAATGTATCAAACAGCAGGTTGCTTAACTCTTTTATATTTTTAATGGTCCACTGAGGAAAATAATATGCATCAGCTCCTACATAACCAATTTTTTCCTTCACCTCGGGACTATTCTCTCTATCCTTATCCGAGTACTGTCCAAAGTAGGATATCTCGCCCTTATAATCAAGACGAATACCCGACAGAATGTTCATCAGTGTTGTCTTACCCGCTCCGTTCTCTCCAACCAGCGCCGTAGCAAACCCCTCAGGTACATGAAATTCCGGAACATTCAAGGTAAAACCCTTGTATTTCTTTACAATGTTTTTAGCTTCTATTACGTTTGTTATGTTCATTTTTATCCTCCTCTATTGAAATGATACATTCCTCAAATGTCTTACTCGGTAAAGCTGCCTTACTCCTCATCCATCATCAATAAGGCATCCAAAGTTGCTCTCAACTCTTCATCGCTCAATCCGGCAACCTTGGCTGCATGAATGGCTTCCGTGAGTGATTCCTCTACTTTTCTCATATGCTGCTCCTTAAGCATTTCACTATCCTGGGCATTTACATAATAGCCCTTGCCCTGCATGGCGGTCACCAGACCTTCCTGCTCCAAAGACTCATATGCTTTCATGGTTGTGATAACACTTATTTTCAAGTCCTTCGCCAACCCCCTGATAGAAGGCAGATATTCACCGTTTTCATACTTGCCGCCAAGTATATCCTCCTTGAATTGGTCTGCTATCTGTTTGTAGATTGGTGTTCCTGAATTTTGTGATAATTTCATTTGTTCCTCCAACAATTTGCACATTAACTGTTATAACTGTATATATAACACATAATCAGTATGCTTGTCAACACTTTTATTTTAATTGTGTCACCTATAAACCTAGATTGTTTCATTTGTGATAAGGGCAAGGTATCCAAGATACCTTCTTGCTTCCTTTATGGCATCTTCTTTGTAAGTAACCTTGCGTCCACGCTTAGGCGTAGTCTTAACTTCAAAAAACTGTTCATAGGTTCTTTATGACTTTCAATGAGCTTATCATCAAACAGTTCCCTGTACAGACCAGCAATCCTTTTATCAAAGGCCTGTTCATCATCAGCACCTTTTTCGATGCTGTAATAATAGTGGATGTAACACATGTTGATAAGGCACATATTCATAATCATGCGTAACCCGAGTTGATAATTAAGTTTCACCGTTTGGAACGGACAGCCTCACCGCTAAAGCGGACTGGCTGCTCCGTTCAAGCGGAATACGCAAAAAGAGCTTACCTGATCACACGGGTAAGCTCAAATTTATTTATGGAGTTTCCAAAAGCCATTTCCATGCAGGAAGTACTGAAATCGGGATTCCGTCACATTCTATAGATGCTTCCTCGCTATTTGTAATAATAAGGCATTTTGCATCTGGAATAAAGTTATGAAGTTTTACAAAAGCTCTGGTCTCACGCTCCCGTGTATCCATATCATCGAGAACCTGCAGTGATACCTGAATAGCAAGCTTTTCATCAGGAACATAGAAATCAATCTCCACATTGTTTTCAAAATAGAAGACATTTTCCATACCATAGCGTCTGACAAGTTCTATTGCTACAAGGTTTTCTAATTGCGCAGATTTACAGTCCAAAAGCATCAGACCTACAAGACCGGTGTCCATGAAATAGTATTTAGGGGAAGTCTCTTTTTCCACAAGCTTTGCAGCATAATTTGTCAGAGGGAATATGAGATAGGAGTCATTCATATATCCCACATAGTTTATGACGGTCTGTTTGCCAAGGGAAGTTCCGGCATTCTTTGCGATATTAGTTAGTCTGGTAAAGGATAATGGTTTGGTAATGGATTCAGCTATTTTCTTTAATATAAGCTTAACTGCAAAGTCATTTGTGATCTTATTTCTTGTAATAATATCGCCGAGATAAACTGTCAGATATATGCTGCTTAAGAAGGTTCTTTTATTTTTGATTTCCACAAGTTCAGGAAATGCACCATAAGTAACATATTCATTATACTGTGCAAGCAGCTCCGCTTTATCACTTGTACTGATGGTATCCAGGTAATTCTTTTCCTTACCGTTCGCAATCAGGTATTCGGCAAAGGAGTAAGGGTATATATTCATAATCACGAATCGTCCACCCAGTGTGGAAGCAATTTCACTGCTGAGCATTTTGCTGTTACTTCCGGTGATACTTATTTTATATTTCATATCTGCAATTCTGCGTACGAATTTTTCCCATCCGTCAATATTTTGTATTTCATCAAGAAATAAATATGGCGTATTACCTGCTCCCGAAAGCTCAAGCCCTATTTCCAGGATGGTATTCAAATCATCAGCTGTCATTTCCAAAAGACGTTCGTCTTCGAAATTCACATACACAATTTGGGATAAAGGGACCTTCTTTTCAAGTAAGGTCTGTATCTGCTGATACATCATATAGGATTTACCACATCTTCTGATGCCGACAAAGCAATAGTTTATATTTTCTTCCAAAGGATAATGTCTGGCAATTAATGGATTGTTTAAGTAAATATCCTTCTGATCAACCATGATCTGTTTCAGAGTATCTCTATTCATAAACAAACCTCCAATCTATAAAACAATTATATATTAAAACTGTTCTATACACAAGACGGAAATAAAACTATTTTGTTTTGCAGAAAGATATACAGATAGTATATGTAGAAAAGCTTCATATATTATTATATGTAAAGTTTCCTCACAGGCAACTTTTGTTGCCGGATGGGCGCTGATACTTCCGGTTATTCCCGATAGAATAATACTTGTCAAGGACAACAATCTGAGGTTGATAAGATATATTAAAGATTAATAGGTTTAAGATTGGGGGAGTAACCTAAAGTTTGTGCAAACCCCCAAACTGATGTAAGATAAAATTACTCAGTTTGGAGGTTATTTTTATGGCAAGAAGAAAAGACAGCCCACAAAAAGCAGCAATGAGAGATGATTTTAGACGAATGTCTTCGTTTATTTTGAAAAAATAAAAAAGAGTTTACTTTCTCGCTTTTGAATCATATAATTAAAGCACAGAAGTAAAGTGAAGAGGTGAATAGAATGACTAAAAAGGAAAAAATTGAAAACTTTATTGAAAAATATAACGGTTATCTTATTACCTCTTTGGTGTGTAATGAAGATATTTCTAAGACCTATGTTGCACAATATATTAAGGAACACGGCATGGAGAAGGTCTCAAGAGGTTTATATATAATGGATGATGTGTGGCCGGATGAGTTGTTCATTTTGCAACAAAGAAATGGTGCGATTATTTATTCCGGAGAAACAGCACTATATTTGCACGGTTTGACAGATAGGGAGTATTCATCTGTGTGTGTTACTGTGCCACAGGGTTATAATGCGAGCCATCTAAAGGATAATGATTTTGATGTTTCGGTGAAATATGCGGCACCGGATTTATACAAAACAGGAATTTGTGAGATTGCATCCAGCAGTGGAAATTTAGTTAAGGTTTACGATAAGGAGCGTTGCATTTGCGATTTGATAATGAATCGTAATAAGTATGAAGTACAAGTATTTCAAACGGCTATCAAGGAATATATGTCATCGAAGGACAAAAAGCTATCGCAGTTGATTGTATATGCGGATATGATGGGAATTCGAGATGAAGTGATGAAGTACGTGGAGGTGTTAGTGTGATTAGTTCATCAAGACAATTAAAAGATAAGGTGAGAAATATTTCAGATGGGAACAGTAATAAAGCGTCTACGCTAATTCGAAATTTTATGATGGAAAGATTTCTGGAAAGAGTATCTATATCATCATATCGGGATAATTTTATTCTTAAGGGTGGGATGTTGGTAGCGTCAATTGTTGGGGTGGATATGCGTGCTACGATGGATATTGATACAACGGTAAAAGCATTACCACTAAATGAGGCTGATGTACAGAGGATAATTGAAGAAATTTGTAACATCCCGCTGGAAGATAATATTAGCTTACAAATTAAAAGTACAAGAACTATTATGGAAGAGTTTGATTACCCGGGCATTCGCGTAATGTTGGAAGCTACGTTGGACAGGATGCGTCAACCAATTAAAATCGATATTTCTACAGATGATGTAATCACACCAAAAGCAATAGAATACGACTATAAATTGATGTTTGAGGATAGAACGATTTCCGTTCTTACATATAACAAGGAAACATTGCTTGCTGAGAAAATGCAGACAATAATAAATAGGGGAATTGCGAATACCAGATTTAGAGATTTTTATGATGTTTACAGTATCATGAACTTCTATGAAGAACAGATAGAGAAGCGGGTTTTATACGATGCATTTTCTGCCACCTGTGAAAAGAGGAAAACTATTTTTACCAAGGATGATATAGAAGCTACATTACATTTGATATCTGATGATTTACATATGGAAGAACTTTGGGAGCAGTTTAAAAAGAGCAATTTTTATGTAGGGGAACTAGAGTGGAAAAATGTAATTGACTATGTAGAGAATACGATGAAGAAGTATTTGCTGTGATGTGAATACGAGCACAAAGGAGGAAGTGGTGTATATTATGCAAAATTTTATTGAGACAGTGCCAAAGAAGCGAGAATTAGATGAAGTATTAGATTGGCTAAAATGTGAGCGGGATTGTGATAAAAGAGGATATGGTTTTTATAACAATAGAAATATAATAGAGGATGCATTTGAAAAAGACAATTTGATTATATTTAAACATGGGAATGAGAGTATTGGTTTAGTAACTTGGAATGAATGCGAGAGCATACGAATTGACATTGATATTTTTGTCATTCATCCTACATACCGTGGACAAGGTTACGGTGAATTTTATTACAATCTTATTTCTGATTCTTTTAGAGATAGAGGTTTTAAGGCTGTAAAATTATTCTGCGAGCCTCGTACATCTGAACAGTTTTGGCGGAAAATGGGATTGGTTAGATTCCCAGATTGCGGACAGACAGAACATGAATTAACATACTATGGAGTTTTGGAGGATACGGCATCAACCAGTTATTTAAGTCATGCTGATAAAATAGAATTGTGGGATGTTGAGCCGTATGAAGCAGGGGAGACTAATCCCAAATGGATATGGTATATAGAAATACAAGATGATAGGTTGTTATACCCAATCATACAGCCATGCAATTGCAATTGGAATCTGCGCTGGAGCAGAAATGGTACAGTGATTAAAGAAGCAAAAGTTAAGCATTTTACAGATGAAGATTATGAATTATATTGTGATCAATTTTTGTATATTGAGGAACTTGCAATTGAACATTAATTTCAAATTTTGCGGTAAAGATGAGTCGGTAGCTTTATAGCCTACCGACTTTTTCTATTTCAAAAGGTCTATTCCTACGATACTACAAGTCTATTCTTTGGGGAACGACTTTGTCCATAGAAAGCCGTAGAATAATACTTGTAAGAAATAAGCAACCGGTTAGCTTTTCCTTGCATCAATAAATCACTAGCGCTTATAGTTAGACACCATAAGAAAAAGGAGATCAAAAGAATACTCAAAATGTATAGAAAAGTTTCTGACACCACAGGACAGATATATTACGATTGTATTTTGTGAGTTATCCGGAGATAAATTGGTAACAAAAGGTACCTATGCCAAGATGGCTCGTGGTGAAATGGTCAGATTCATAGCGGAAAATAATATTGAAAATCCGGTGGAGATTCAGAAATTTGACAGACTCGGATATTCGTTTAGGTCTGATTTATCTTCAGATTCAGAATATGTATTTGAACGCAAAATAAAATAGTTATTCAGGTAAAAGATGCTCAGTTTGGTAACTTTTATAATAATGAGAATTATTACTATTTTTATTGACAACGGGATGATAGTGGTATATAATCCTTATTAAGAACCAATCCTAATAAGGAGAACTAATGACAAGTAGGAGAAATACCATTCAAAAAGAGCTTGTAAGAAATACCGTATACGAAATGAGAAGACACGTTACGGCAAATGAAGTGTATGAATTTATAAAAGAAGCATATCCAACAATTGGAAAGGGAACTGTATATAGAAATCTTGATATATTGGTAGAGGAAGGTGCATTAAGAAAGGTTGAAGTTCCGGATGGACCGAACCGATTTGATTTTACATTGAAAAATCATTACCATATAAGATGTATAAAGTGCGGTGAAGTTTTTGATGTGGATATGGATCAAATACCGGATTTGCTGGAAAGAATTCATAACACTCATGGAATTGAATTTGTGGATTATGATATTTCGTTTAAAGGCATTTGCCCGAAATGCAGGGAGAAGGTAAAGGAGGAACAGCATGGATAGGAAAGCAATGTATAAGTTGAGTTATGGACTGTTTATATTGACCGCTAAAGAAGCAGAAAAAGATAACGGATGCATCATTAATACAGCCATTCAGGCAGCTTCGGAACCAAACCAGTTAAGTATCTGTGTAAATAAGGCAAATTATACGCATGATATGATTCAAAGAACCGGAAAATTTACTGTATCAGTCTTAAGTCAGAAGGCACAATTTGAATTGTTCAAACATTTTGGCTTCCAATCAGGAAGAGATACCAATAAGTTTGAAGCATTTGAGCAGTGTGCCAGGGGCACGAATGGTATTTATTATATTACAGAAGGTACAAATGCATACATTTCTGTGACAGTTACTAAAACAGAGGACTTGGGTTCACATACGATGTTTATCGGTGAGATAACCGATATGGAAGTTTTAAGCAATGTTCCTTCAGTAACATATGATTATTATCAGAATAATATTAAGCCTAAGCCACAGGAGGTTGGAAAAACAGAGGACAGTCAGACAATATGGCGTTGCAGAATTTGCGGATATGAATATGTAGGCGAGGAATTACCGGATGATTTTATATGTCCTTTATGTAAGCACCCGGCATCAGATTTTGAAAAAGTAGTAAAGAAAACGGAGGTAAAAGAGATGGCAGCAAACAAATATGCAGGAACACAGACAGAGAAGAATTTACAGGAGGCATTTGCAGGGGAATCACAGGCAAGAAATAAGTATACCTATTTTGCTTCTGTAGCGAAAAAGGAAGGTTACGAGCAGATGTCAGCATTGTTTTTAAAGACTGCAGATAATGAGAAAGAACATGCAAAGATGTGGTTCAAGGAATTAGCAGGAATTGGTGATACAAAGGAAAATCTGGCAGCAGCTGCGGAAGGCGAGAATTATGAGTGGACAGATATGTATGAAGGCTTTGCGAAAACAGCCGAAGAAGAAGGTTTCCCTGAACTTGCAGCTAAATTCAGAGCAGTAGGAGAAATTGAGAAACATCACGAGGAGAGATATCGTGCACTTCTTAAGAATATTGAAACTGCACAGGTATTTGAAAAGAGCGAAGTTAAGGTATGGGAATGCCGTAACTGCGGACATATTGTGGTAGGAACTAAGGCGCCTGAAGTATGTCCGGTATGTAATCATCCACAGAGCTATTTTGAAGTACATGAAGAGAATTATTAAGGAGATGAGATTATTACGAAGAAGAAAGTGATTAATTCAAAAAAAGCAGTAATGATAGGCTGTGGCTTTGTTGGTTCTGCATCGGTATTTGCTCTGATGCAGAGTGGCTTGTTTACAGAGATTGTCCTTATCGATGCAGATAAGAACAAGGCAGAAGGAGAAGCGATGGATATCAGTCATGGTATTCCATTTGCGAGTCCGATGAAAATATATGCCGGAGATTATGATGATGTGGCTGATGCTGCAATTGTTGTCATATCTGCCGGAGCGGGACAGAAACCGGGAGAGACAAGGCTTGATCTCGTAAATAAAAATGTAGCAATATTTAAGTCAATTATTCCTGAAATAGCAAAGAGAAATTTTGCGGGTATCATGCTTGTAGTTGCGAATCCGGTAGATATCCTGACTCAGGTAGCCATAAAGTTATCAGGCCTTCCGGAAAACAGGGTTATTGGATCGGGTACTGTGTTAGATAGTGCCAGATTAAGATATAAGCTTGGTGAGCATTTATCTGTGGACAGCAGGAGTGTTCATGCATTTATAGTAGGTGAGCATGGAGATAGCGAAGTAGTAGCATGGTCATCAGCCAATGTATCTGGTGTTCCATTAAGTGAAATGTGTGAAATGCGTGGACATTACAAGCACAAGGAAAACACGGCAGAAATAGCTACAGCAGTCAAGAACAGTGCTTATGAGATTATAAACAAAAAGCATGCTACATATTATGGAATTGCAATGTCTGTAAAAAGAATCTGCGAAGTGATTATGAGAGATGAAAAATCAATACTTCCTGTATCACACATGATTCATGGAGTATATGATATTGACGGAGTATCGTTAAGTATGCCAGCTATTGTAGGTGCAGATGGTATTGAGTCTGATATACCTGTTAATTTAAGTGGCGAGGAAGCGTTAAAGCTTAAGGAATCTGCAGATTCATTGAAAAAGATTATGGAGACAATTGAATTATAAATTTTACACATGGAAGGAGAAAAAGGCATGGAAGTAAGGTATTATATTTGTAAGCATTGTGGAAACATTGTTGAAAAGGTAAAGGATAAGGGTGTACCTGTAATTTGTTGCGGAGAACCTATGCAGGAATTAAAAGCCGGAGTGACAGATGCTGCTGTCGAGAAGCATGTACCTGTATATACGATAGAAGGCAGTCATGTTCATGTCGTGGTCGGAGAGACAAAACATCCAATGCTTGAAGAGCATTTCATTGAGTGGATTACATTAAATACAAACCAGGGAATATACAGAAAACAGTTAAATCCAGGGCAGGAGCCGGTAGCAGATTTTTGTCTTTGCGATGGTGAACAGGTAGAAGAAGTATATGCATATTGTAACCTGCATGGATTATGGAAATGCTAAAAGCATTTATACATATTAAAGTTACAGAACAACACAAATATAACAGTAATATAGGCTGTGTATTAATATATTTACAAGGAGGAACAACGAATGAAATACGTATGTGATGTTTGCGGATGGGAATACGATGAGGAGAAGGGCTATCCAGAAGGTGGTATTGCACCTGGTACAAAGTGGGAGGATATTCCAGAAGATTTTGAATGTCCGTTATGCTTTGTAGGAAAAGACCAGTTCTCAGAAGCATAAATGTATTATGATAGGATTATACCAATGAAAGAAGAACTAAGTATAGATATCATCGGACTTGCAGGAGCCTGTTCTTATGCTTTGGACTGTATAGAAGCAGAGTTGGTAAATATCAAAAACAAACATGGAAAAAGAGTGGCTTATATAAGTATACGCATGGCTGAATATTGGAAAATTCAAGGTGAGGCGTTACAAGATTTAGCTATGTGTGCCTTACTGCATGATAATGCTTTGACACAATATATTTCGGAAGAACTGAAAAAGGATTCCGTCATTAATTGTAAAAAAGATTTATCCGAGAAAAAAACAAATCTTCATTGTATTTATGGTGAAAAAAATATTACTAAAATTCCATTTAAAACAGATGTGTCAAATGTGATTTTGTATCATCATGAACATGCCGATGGAACTGGCCCTTTTCAAAAAAAGTGGAATGAAATTCCATTGTTTGCAAGGATTATTCATCTTGCAGATACCATTGATATTATAGGAAATAACATGGAAACTGGAAATAACAGTTGGAATTTTATATGTCAGTACCTTTTAAAAAATAGGGATGGATTATTCGATTCAGAATGTGTGAATGCCTTTTTTCATGCATTCACACATTTCGAATCTTTTACGTGTTTAAGTGATAATTCTTTTGAAATGAAGCTATGGGAGATTATCCCAAGACAAAAACAGGTTTTCGATTGGAAAACGTGTAAAAATGTCGCAGATTTTTTTGCAAAGATTGTAGATTATAAATCTTCTTTTACAAGCAGACATTCTATAGGAGTGGCTGAAAAAGCAGCTCTTTTTGCTCAATATATAGGATTTGATTCTATTAATGTGCAAAAAATGTATCTGGCTGGTGCACTGCATGATATTGGGAAAATGGCAGTAGACAATGAAATTTTAGAAAAACCGGATAAGCTTACGGATGATGAATTTTCAAAAATGAAGAATCATGCTGGCTATACATACCTTATATTATCAGAGGTTAATGATTTTGAAGAAATACGAGACTGGGCAGCTTTCCATCATGAAAAATTAAATGGAAAAGGGTATCCTTTTGGAAAAACCGCAGCTGAATTAAATGAGCCGGAACGTATTATGGCATGTATTGATATTTATCAGGCATTAACCGAGGACAGACCATATAAGAAAGGTTTATCGCACGAAAAAACGTGTGAGATGCTCGATGACATGGCACAGAAAGGTTTTGTTGATTTTGATATTTCCAAGAAAATTAGGGAATGTTTTGGTGGAATCTAACATTAAAAACGAGAAAGTATAGAAAATTCATGAGAAATGCATTTGCCTATTATGAATAGTATTGAACAGGTTCATAAAACAAATAAAACTGAAAGTAGGATTAATTTATGTATGAAATGAAACCAGAATATTATATCGGTATAGATATGATAGACGAAGAACACAAGCAGTTATTTAAATATGCAGATGAGGCATATGAACTGCTTCATGATGAGTTTACACCGGATAAATATGATAGGATTGATATAATATTAGAAAATCTCCGAAATTATACAGTAAAACACTTTAGTGATGAAGAGCAGTATATGGAATCTATTAATTATAAGAAGATATTCACACAGAAAGTTCAACATCAGGAATTTATACATAAACTTGATGAATTTATGGAACTTCACAATGACGAGGTAGAAGATCAAGATGAACAGATTATGGGAATTTTAAAATATCTCACAGAGTGGTTAGTTAATCACATTCTGTATGTCGATGGTCAAATTCCAAAAGGCTGATATAGTAAGAAAGGCATAAAGCTTCGTAGTGTAGAAGATCTGAATGATAGGGAACATGGAGTCAGATTTTCGTGTTGTAAAGGTAAAAAATTGTGAGGCAGTACCTAAGAGTAAGAAAAGAAAGAGCAATGGGTATAATAAAACATGAAAAATCAAAGAGTGACAAAAAAGTATTTCAGTATATTGAACAACTGAAAAATATTGATATGAACTAAGTAGATTTACAGGATATCATGAAAGTAGAGGCTTCTCTCAATAATGAGTGAGGCTTCTTTTAGTTTTGCTTATGGGTTTGAAGTGTTGGAAATCTATGTAAATTCATGGACATTTTCTTATCGTAGAGCTATAATATTAAAATTATATGGAACAGATAGACATTGATTTTAGGAAGTGATACAAATGAAAAAGCTAAAAAAGAGATTCATTGTTCCGGCAGTGGTATTTATATTGGGCATGTGTGCGTTAATCGGCGCTATATATGTAGTCGGTGAGAGTCAGGAGCAGCAGAACAGGACAAATGCAAAGCTCAATGCGATGACATATACGGAGCGTATATATGGCGAGCTTATGGAGGGAATAGGAGTTACCGATACCTTAAAGCAGGTTGTCATAAGTGGTGATGGAAATATAAATAAGTTTTATGATATTGCAGCAAATATGATGGACGATTCGATTCAGAGTATACAGATAGCACCGAATGGAGTTGTGAATGAAATATATCCAGAGGATGTGAATGAATCCGGCAAGATAGATCTGATAAATGATAGTGACAGAGGAGAGATTTCGCGCTATGCGAGGGATAATGACACTGTAATTATGCAGGGACCATTGAAGCTGAAGCAGGGCGGATATGGTATAGCAGTGCGCAATCCGGTTTATTTGGAGGATGAAAATGGTAAAAAGAGCTTTTGGGGCTTCACAATTGTTATACTGAAGGTTCCGGAAATTTTTTCTGATTCTGTAGAGGCTCTTTCCAATTTTGGGTATAAGTACAGTCTGCAGAAGTGTGCTTCGCCGTGGGATGATACGTATGAGTGGGTTTACGGTTCAAAGGAAGCGTTGAACGATCCGGTGATATATGACTTTGACGTGTATGAAGACAAGTGGAGGCTTGAGATTTTACCCAAGAGTGGGTTTTACAATAATAACTACCTGATATACATGTTTATCGGAGGTGTAATTATAGTCCTGCTTTTGACAGGGCTTACAGCAGCATTGATTTTCATCAATGAAAACAGGAAGAATTTCAAGAGGCTTGCTGTGACTGATGCACTGACCGGTATCTACAACAGGCACGGCTTTGATGAGCAGGTTGAGCAATATATGAGACAGAATCCGCAAAAGCATTGTGTTGTGGCGATGCTTGATATTGACGATTTCAAGCTGGTCAACGATATGTATGGACATGCGGCGGGTGATGGTGCACTGCAGAAGCTTGCAGAGAGCATGAAGAAATATTTTTCAAAGGATGTTATACTTGGCAGAAACGGAGGCGATGAGTTTAGCATTTTCATGCCGGATTGCACGATAGTGGAGGTTGAGCCTTTTCTTAAGAAGTTTACAGAAGAAACCAGAAAATTTTATTGTAAAGGTGAAGCGCATACATTTACCATTTCACTGGGCTTTGCGGAGTATCCTGTTTTGGCTGATGACCGTTCACATCTCATGCGGTGTGCGGACATGGCACTTTATAAGGTGAAAATGCGTGGGAAGAACGGCTGTATGGCATATTGTGAGGGTGAGCAAGTAAAGAGTCGCGCAAAGCTTGGTTTTGCAATAAAGGATATTATTGATAATTTGCCGGGAGCTTTTATTGTTTACAGAGCAGATAAAGAAAATGATGAGATTCTGCTTGCAAACAGTGAGCTGCTTCGGCTTACAGGCTGTAAAAATATGGACGAGCTGCTTGCATATACAGGTAAGAGCTTCTGCAATCTGATACGCCCGGATGAACAGGAAAGCTGTCAAAAAAGCATATGGTCGCAGATTGACGGAGGTCACTCAAATGATTATATTTTCTTTCATATGAAAAAAGCAGACGGCACATATATTTCAGTGCTCGACCATGGCAGGATAGTGGATTCAGTGCACAATGGCAGAGTATTTTATGTGATGATTATGGACTTAAAGTCACTGCAGAGGCATTTTGGAGACTGCCTGGAGCTGGTGGAGAAGTAGAAAAAAGCAGATTGTGAACACATGCGTTCACAATCTGCTTTTTTAATATTACAGTTTACGTCCAATATCGGCTCCAAGAAAATATGACTGTATACATATGGCAGATTGCTGTTGCCGTAAATACGCAAAAAAAACAGTTCGTAAAATTATACTTTTACGAACTGTTTTTTTTATATCACTTTTATTCAATTTTATATTGATATTTCAAAAACGTGATATGTCCTCTTTTGACGTTATAGAAGAAATCAGCACAAAAAAGTAAAAAAGCAGATCAGCATATTTTTTTTGTGGGAGTAAGAAGATTAAAGTCCATTCCCACTGTACTTTTTGTCCATTCTTTGGGGAACGACTTAACCCATAGAAAGCCGTAGAATACTATTTGTAAGGAAGAGCAAAACCGGTTTCGCTGATGCTTACCTCAAATTCAGTTAAGGAGGATTCGATGGTGGCACCTTGTGTGTTATGCATTTGACAGAAATGTTGGATTGATTTTGAAATAAGAAATATATTATAGAGTTGTTATTTCAGAAAGAACAGGGATATATTTCAAAACCAATCATATATATATCTTATTTTCTGAAAAAAACCAGATAGAGTACTATGACCGTATTTCGGAGGTAAGAAGAAGCGGAAATTATGAGCAGTGGGTTGGATTCTTTCTTGAAGCAGTATCGGCAGCAGCAAAGGATTCCCTGGCTACCGTCGAAAAGTTGTCAACACTCCATGAGAACAATGTCTGCAGACTTCCTATTACCACAAGAAAAAATGATAACGTAAGAAGAGTTTTCGATTATATAGAGCAGTATCCTATCATTGAAATCAAAAGAACGGCGGCTGACCTTGGGGTAAGCTATAACACGGTATCGTCTGCTGTAGATAAACTGGTTCAGACAGGTATATTGAAGGAAACGACAAATGCGTCACGAAACAGGGTGTTCTCATATGAGGAGTATCTGAATATTCTGCGAAAAGATACGTGATAAGGAAATTGTAATCCGGTTACGTAAAAAGTAAATACAAATTTAAAAAAGTGTGATATACTTAATAAAATAAAAAACCTATGAAGAGTACGCGAGGGACAAGCCCTATGACCGTACGGCAACCTGCCAATGGTAAGGTGCCAAAGCTTGATCGATGGGATATAGGAAATACTACGGACCCATCGGACGATGGGTCTTTTTCGTGCATTTTGTTCATGGAAAAGATGTCTTAAGTGGCCTCTTTGTAGAAAAGGAGGCCCAATATGCAAAAGAAAGATCCGATCCTGATTCATGTGCCGCATGCAGCGACATACATACCCAAAGAAGAATTACAATATTTTGTTACACCGAATTTAGAGCGCGAGCTTACGGTAATGACCGATCATTTTACCGATGATTTATTTGATGCCGATTGTGAGATGCTGCGATTTCCCATATCGCGGTTAGTATGCGATCCGGAGAGGTTCCGGGATGATGAGAAAGAAATTATGGCAAAGAGAGGAATGGGGGCTGTTTATACTTCCTGCTCGGATTGCAACGAGCTAAGAAGGATTCCCGATGAACATAAAGAAGAAATACTCTTAAAATATTATGACAGACACCATCGTATGTTTGAGGAGGCTGTTACAGGGAAGCTGGAAGAGTATGGGTGTTGCCTGATTATAGACGGGCACTCCTTTTATCCGAGCCCGCTTCCGTATGAGATGGATCAGGGAGAATACAGACCGGATATATGTATCGGAACGGATGCGTATCATACACCCGCATGGTTAGCATGCTTTATATGCCATTATTTCCAAAAGCATGGTTATGAAACAGACCTCAATCGTCCGTTTTCGGGAGCCATTGTTCCGGAAAAATATTACAATTGCGAACGGCGTGTAATATCCATAATGATTGAGTTTAACCGTGGGTTATATATGTGCGGGAACGATAGAGACGAAGAAGGATATACGAGAGTAAAAAAGGATATAGCAGGGCTAATTGCCGGATTGAGGAAAATGCATCCCTTCTTTTTGATATGAGAGATGGTAAAGATGAATAAATAATTGATTTCGAGGAAAAAATATGGTATATTTTATTCAAAATATTTTTACTCAAATCAATTTGAACAAAAACAGTTTGAACATGCATGGAGGAGTTCTATATGTTTATAGGAAGAGAAAAAGAGCTTGAATCGTTAAAAGAATTTTATGAAAAAGATGGAATTGGAATGACAGTTATATATGGACGCAGACGTATCGGAAAGTCTACGCTCATAGCAGAATTTGTCAAAGATAAGAAGACCATTTTTTATACGGCCACAAAGGTTGGCAAAAACAGAAATCTTGAATTGTTTTCAAAGCAGGTAATAGATCTGTTCATGCCGGAAGTAGAAAATATCAGTTTTAATTCCCTCGAGGCTATATTTGATTTTATTGATAAAAGTATTGGAGAGGAGAAGATTATCCTTGTCATAGATGAGTTGCCATATTGGGCCGAAAAAGATGAGGCTCTTCTTTCTGTATTGCAGAAATATATAGACAGAGTATGGAACGACAAGAATCTTAAAGTGATTTTATGTGGATCTGCACTTAGCTTTATGGAGCAGAAGGTTCTCAGTGAAAAGAGTCCTTTGTTTGGACGACGCGACTCTCAAATAAAATTAGAGTCCTTCAATTATTTAGATGCGGCAAAGTTTGTTCCGAATTATTCTAATGAGGATAAAGCCATCTGCTATGGAATTACCGGTGGTGTTGCTAAATACCTTTCCATGATTGATCCGAAAAAGAGCCTGGATGATAACATCATAAGATTGTTTTTTAAGACGGATGGATATTTGTATGATGAAACAAGAAATCTTTTGACGCAGGAATTTTCCGATATATCACTTGTAAACAATATTGTTGAACAAATTGCATCCGGCGAGAATTCGCTCAATATCATAGCATCGAAAATTGGTGAAAAAAATCAGACGGTTTTATATTCGTTAGAAAAACTAATGAATGTGGGTCTAATTGAAAAGAAGAAATGCATTACGGAAGAAAATAATAAAAAGAAGACGCAATATGTATTGAAAGACTTTATGTTTAAGTTCTGGTATGAGTTTATCCCCAAGGCAACCAGCGTCATTGAAATGGGACAGGGGGAAATTTATTATACTAAGGTGGTTAAACCGGTGCTGCATTCTTACATGGGCGCAGTTTTTGAAGAAATGTGCAGATACTACACTTTGATGAAAGGAATCACAGGGGAATATGGCTGTTTTATTACCTCTGTCGGTACTTGGTGGGGAGTAGAAAACATCACCGATAAAAACGGAGAAGCAAAAGTTCAGTCTGCAGATATCGATGTTGTTGCCTTATCTGAAATAGAAAAAAAGGCTGTTATCGGAGAATGTAAATTCAAAAATGAAAAGATTGATAAAGGCGTTTACGATACTTTGATCGGCAGAGGAAAGTTAATTACCGCTAAATATAAAGTCTCAAAATATATCTTCTTTTCATTGTCCGGATACACTGACTGGTTCCAAACACTATCAGACGAGGACGTTATATTACTTACATTAGATTCGCTTTATACGGATACAGAAAAGAAGAAATATTAATTGTGGCATTGCATCTGTTTGCCAGAGATGGCTATGAGGCGGTTTCCGTCAGCCTAAGGAAAAGATAAAAGAAGAATTCGAAACCGTAATAAACAACATGGCACAGGAATGGAAATAAAGGAGAATTAGGTGATGAAGAATAATATAGTCATTCGATTAGAGGAAAAAAGTGAATACCGGAAAGTAGAAAATCTGGTAAGGGACAGTTTCTGGAATGTTTACCGTCCGGGATGCTTAGAACATTATGTTCTTCACAAACTGAGAAATGATCCGGCATTTGTACCGGAGCTTGATCTTGTTATGTATCAGGACGGCGAACTCATTGGTCAGAATATGTTTATGAGAACAGCAATTACATCAGATGACGGAAGAAGTATTCCGATTATGACCATGGGCCCAATCTGCATAAAGAATGAATATAAACGGAAAGGATATGGGAAAATCCTGCTGGATTATTCCATAGAGAAGGCGGCAGCACTTGGGTGCGGTGCATTATGCTTGGAAGGAAATATTGATTTTTACGGTAAGAGCGGCTTTAAGCAGGCAAGCGAGTACGGAATCCGTTATCATGGCCTGCCCGAGGGAGAAGATGCATCATTTTTCCTGTGCAGGGAACTGACCCCGGGATATCTTGACGGAATTACCGGAGAATATGCAACACCGGAAGGCTATCTCATTGATGAGAAGGAAGCGGAAGAGTTTGACCAGAATTTTCCCTACAAAGAAAAAAAGAAACTGCCGGGACAGATTTTTTAGATGTAGAAACTAAAAAAGGCGGCGAATGTTTTTTGATGACAGAAAACTTTTGAGAAAGGAGTTCTATCATATGGATAAGTATGCGGACATTAAGAATAACCTCTTGGAATGCGCAGAACAGGATACAGATATAAAAGCCGTCGTCGCCATAGTAAGGGAATTGAAAAGCTGTTTTGCTCATTATGATAAAGGCGACATCAGGGCGGCACTTATGGAAACGCATAAGCTTTTTGACGGATTAGCCCAAACGGTGGCGGAAATACGGGGATATGCCTATCCTTACGAGGCTGAAAAGTGTGCCCAGAAGTATATAAACAGGTAAAAATCCTATAATCCTCACTGTACAGAAATGTACGGTGGGGATTTTTTAAACTTTACTATCACAAAGTGTCATTTATGGGGTTCATAAACGGCACTAAGCATTTAATCCATTTAAAAATAAATACGCAAAACAAAACTTTGCGAACATATTATTGAAAAAAGCAATTTTGATATAATAAATGACCTAAAAGCAAAATAAATCAAGGAATAATCGCAAATATCGTATTTGCAAATATGTTATTGAATATTAACAAAAACCGTGGTAGAATGTTTGCAAAAGGTGGTAAGAAAAATGGAAAAAGTGTCAGCTTTAGAAAAAAAATATAATGCTATAAAGGAAAAATTAAGAGAACAAACTACTTTCTACATGGAAGATGTACAGGCAATATTTCCGGAAATGAAGCAGTCTTCTATTTACTGGAATTTATCAAAACTGGTAGAAGCCGGATATTTAAAACGCGTGCGCACTGGTGTATATACATTTAATGAATGGAAAGGTAAGACTAAGATTGCATTAACAGAAGACATAAAAAAGGTACAGGAAATTCTTGACGAATCAGGGTTTGCGTATTTCGTCTCAGGATTAGACGTTTTGCAAAGGTTTATGCAGCACGTTCCGGAACAGTATCCTATGATATTATTTATAGAAAAGTCAGCTCATGATGAAATCATCAATTATTTGTTGGATGGCGGATTTGCTGTTGTGAAGCCGACCGAGATTCGCCAACAATATGAAAATGCTATGTTGGCAGGAATAGAAAAGAAACAGGTAATTGTATACGATACAGAAAATTTTGATTATGAGAATGATGGCATTGCAACAATTGAAAAAGCTTTTGTAGATTTGTATTTTTCAATAACAAGAAATGGGTATCCTTTGTCACTGCAGGAATTGGCCAGGGTTTATCAAAATCTGGTTAGACTTGGAAATATTGATAAAAAGAAACTAATTACAGTTTCAACAAAGAGAAACCTTCAATGTGATATACGACTTATTGTAGAAACACCATATATCACAGAAGACGCAATGCAATTTGCAATGATATTGCGAAGGGGGGAATAGAATGGATTATAAGAAAATATTTCATGATGAGACTGCTTTTAGCAGAGAATACCTGCAGAACAGAATGGAAATGTACGGATTTAAAAATATGTCGAGAATGGAATTGTTTTTGTGGGATCTTGAATTATTCCTTCAAATACAAAAGCGACTGGGAGAACATATAGTTTTAAAAGGTGGGGCAGCTACACAGTTCTATCTGCCAATAGAAGCGCAGAGAACAAGTGTAGATATTGATATGATATTTTGTGGCACAGATGAGCAGGTACAGAATACACTTAATGATATTACAAAAGAGTTAGGAGAAGGAAGTGAGTTCTTTCTGTTTAAGGAGCATATTCCCAAGAATCCTAAAACCAATTTACCAATGCATACATATCATGTAGATGTTCCATCAGTATTGAGTTATAAAGAGCGAAATGCTGAAGAAGGTGCGGTAGATAAGCAAGAACTAAAAATAGAATTTATTATGGAATCAGAGGACTGGGAGCATATAAGGAAGACAGGAAAAGATATATTTGCGGTGGAAAGTGAATTTGAATATCAATTACTTCCGATAAGTCATCTTTTTGCCGATAAGCTCACTACAATAGGTTGTCATACCATTGGAGTTCAAGATGACAGAATGGACGAACAGATTAAACAGTTCTACGATGTGGCAATGCTTACGATATATCGTCTTGATGAATTGGATATTAAGGAAGTAAGAAGGAAATATCTAAAAAGAGCCGAAAAAGAGTGGTATGATAGAAAAGGGTCCGCATATGATATTCAGGAAATTATCGCTGATGTAAGAAAACAATTGTATAGATATTCCATGGTTGACAGCGGTGAAGACGCGGAATTAAAAAAGTATATTAATGATTTTAAGGCTCTTTATTTGAATAGCAAAGTTGAATTTAGTCCTCAGTTCGTAGCGTGTGAAGCATCTTTGGTTCGTTTGCTGTATGAGTCTATGCTGGAGGCCGATGATTGGACTTGTGTGAAAAAAGCGCTATCAATTGAAAGGATGCTTGAGTTAAGCCAGTACGAGGGTAGAGAAAAGGGTGCAAAAGTCAAAGAGATTCGTGAAATGTTGATTCAAGAATTTGCAAGTTATTCAACAATTCCAGCTAATATTTTGAAAGGGAAAAATCTAAGAAGAATATTATGGGCGATTGTAGATAAGGACAATTTGGATGATATTCAGAAAAAAGTAGAAAAGTATTTGTAGACCAACCGCCCGGGGGAATGACAGAGATTAAAGTGGAAGGAGTGAGTGATTAATTTCACAGGCAGAATTAGCTGTAAGAACAGGAACACCGAAGTCTTTTTGGCTTAATTTACAGACAAATTACGATGTAGAATTATTAGAAGCTAACATATTGTAATTGCTCGATTAAAAAATGGCGAATCCTCACTGTACAGAAATGTACGGTGGGGATTTTTTGAGCTTTATTATTACAAAAGTGTCATTTATGGGACATCCATTCTGCTATCCTTGGTTCATCACAAAATCAGAGGAGCCTCAACGATTACACATGAGATTAAGGAAAATCGTACATTTATTCCAGGCAATTATTTTCTGAGGAAGGACTGCAGATTTGTAAGACAGTATGTGCAACATCACATTTGCAGAGATGAGTCCTGCGAAGAAAACTGCTGTAGATGTCGAAGCGTGGACTGCCAGAAATACTGTGAAAAATATGTATCCCGGGCATGCCATAAATTCGAAAAGCCGCCGTACGTGTGCAATAACTGTTCAGAGAAAAAGCTTTGTTCAAAAGACAAATATATTTATAGTGCAAAGTATGCCGATGCAGCAGTCACACGAAGACGGAGTGAAAGCAGACAAGGGATTCGTATTTCGGATGAAAAGAAATCTGAAATGGATGAATTGATTACCAGACTGGTTAAAAAGGGGCAGCCTCTCACCCACATATATGCTGAGCATGAAAAAGAAATGCCAGTATGTTTGAGAACTCTCTATAACTACATCGATGATGGTGAATTGACAGTAAAAAATATAGACTTGCGTAGAAAAAACCGGGTATAAGAAACGAGGAAAAGGTCATCAACCATCTCTTGGATTTGCAAATATGGAGTTTCGCCAAGGCAGAACTTACACTGATTTTGAGTATGCGATGAAAGTAAAGTATACAGAAGATGAAGTAGTAGAAATGGATACGGTAAAAGGTGTGAGAGAACAAGGGAAAAGACTTCTTACAATGATATTTAGGAAGAACAATGTAATGCTTCTATTCCTGATGCCGGATGGAAAAGCAGAATCTGTAAAAAGGGTGTTTGACTATCTTGAGGCAGGGCTTGGAATAGAAGTATTCAGGAGATTATTTCCGGTTATATTGACTGACAATGGCAGTGAATTTAAGAAAGTGGATGAGTTAGAGCTTACAGCAGATGAGGATGGTTTCTTAGTTTATAGAACAAGCATGTTTTACTGCAATCCGATGGCTTCATGGCAAAAAGGATGTATCGAAAAGAATCATGAATTCATTCGATATGCGATTCCGAAAAAGAAAAGCTTAAATCCTTATAATCAGGAAGATATCACTTTACTTATGAATCACATCAACAGCATTAAGCGTCCAGGACTTGGAAATAAAAGTCCATACGAATTAGTCGGGGAAGATGATGAAGATTTCCACGAACTGATGAGGCTGTTAAAAATGCACCTCATCCCGCCAGATGAAGTGCATTTGATGCCAGACTTATTTGTTAAAAAGTAACTGAAGGACCTAAATGCAGGTAGTAATCGATTTGTCAATAGGTGTTATTAGACGGGTCGCATTTACTTTTGCATAAGAATTAGCCAGCCGTCTGTTTGCTATACAATTTTTGATATACCCGCTGTCTGGAATATGCTAATTATAGCACCTTTTTAGAAAGAAGGCACCACAAAATAAGTCGAAATGGGGGTCAAAAATCGATTTTGTGTAATCAGATGATATTTCAGTTGCGTTTTAGTTTTTCATTCAAGGAAGAGAAAATGTGGAGAATGCTGTTTGATATGTTCATATTATGAGGAATGCATAAGTGATGGAGAGAGTATTGTAAATTTACATTTGCAATAAGAACAATTATTGCATCCCAATCCACAACAAAAAATCCCCAAATCGGTAAATGAGTGGTATAATATATTTTAGTGTAATGTACTTGTTTTTCTTGTTTTTGAGGAGAAAAGATGGGCATATCTTATAAAAAATTATTTAAATTAATGATTGATCGTGATTTGAAAAAGAAGGATCTGTGAGAAATGGCTTCAATAGGAAATAGTACTATGACTAAGCTTGCAAATAATGAGAATGTAACAATGGAAGTAATGGCTAAAATTTGCAGAGCATTAGACTGTACTATGGACGATATTGTTGAAAAAACGACAGAGGATTAAATAGAGGAGAACGTTATGGCAAAAATGATTGATAAAATACCTGATTATAAAGGTGAAAAGAAGGCATGGGAATGTTTTTCTGCTAATCTTCCTCAACAATATGTTGTTTATAATACTAGATCAATAAAGGGATGGGAATTTGATTTTTGTATTATGGCAGAAGGTGTAGGTCTTTTTATCATTGAGGTAAAAGGCTGGCAGGCAAATGATATTTTTAATGTTATTGGAGAAGATGCGATTATTTTAGAGGGGGAGGAGAATCCTCTACCTAGTCCAAGAAAACAAGCTCGTGGGTACAGATTTAATATGGTCAATATGTTAAAGCAGGAACTGGGGATGAATCCACTGGTTATGGATTTGGTTTGTTACCCTTTGATTAGCAAAGATGACTACTATGACAAGAGACTAGACGTTGTTTCTGATGAAACGGAGACTTTGTTTAAAGAAGATATTGAAGATCCAACGCTGTTGTTCCAAAAATTAATGTCAAGATATAATATAAATAAAAGTACGCCACATGATGAATTGAACGCAAAAAGATTTACATTAATACGTCATCATTTTGAGCCAAACTTTGACCTAAAGCAAAGCGTTGAAGATCTAAATCCTGGCTATTCGAGATTACGAATTGAAAAGAGTTCACTAGAAGATGAGAAAATAGCAGAGATTGTTAATGAATATTTTGTTGGAATAAAAGAAATAGTATTCGTTGATTCGCAGGAGTCATTACGTAATTTGGCTTGTAAGGTGGAGGAAGGATTATATGCTAAAAAACTTTCTCCAGAAAAAGGAAACTTGATCGTTGGAACGAGAAAAATTGATGTTTCCTGTTTGGTTGATTCCTATTCAATTTTCAATTTTGAAATATATGTAGTTGAAAAAATAGATTCACTTGTTGATGAATCATTGTTAATAGAAGAAGGTGTTTTTTCAGAGGAGCAAAAGCGCCTTTTAATTGAGTTGTCTAAAAAAACAGCTTTTAATTTTCAGCAGTTTGAGATTGAACATGCTCCATCCACAAGCAACATTATGGTTGCTGCTGGTGCAGGTACTGGAAAAACATATTCAATGGTTTCGAGAGTAGCATATTTATGTAATCGTACAGCGGATGCAGTTGTGGATATTGTGAGTGATATAGCCATGATTACATTTACAAAAGATGCCGCAGAAAATATGAATAGCCGTTTGAAACGTATGTTTATGAATTATTTTATTCTCACTTCTAATGAAAAGTATATGCATTTAATTGAGGACATGAGTCAAATACAAATTTCTACAATCCACAAATTTGCTATTTCCTTACTTCATAAAGAATGTATGCGAATGGGCATTGGATTTGATAGCCAGATATCTAGTGAAACATATGATAGGAGACAATTATATCATTCGAAACTTGATACATATTTAAGTGAGAAAACAGAAGAGAATCCAGATTTTGTTCATCAGTTGACGATTCCTTCGTTTGAGATTGAGAGCATGTTACTTAATTTCTGTGATCAGTTATATAACAGAAGCATTGATATAAAAGAAGTAGATGTTTCATCTATGGGGAATGCTATTGGATCTATTCCTTATTTCAATGAATTGGTTGAGAAAGTAGTAATTCCAGCAGAAATATTATATGCAGAAAGTTTAAAAGAGAACAATCTTCTAAGTCTTAGAGACTGTATGATCAATATAAATAAGCTGGTTCGTGAAGGGAAGATTAGAAAAAAAGGAGTAGATTTCAAATATGTATTTGTTGATGAGTTTCAGGATACAGATGATGTTCAGATAGAAACTATTCTTGGGCTTCAAAAGATATTTGGAGATAGTTGCCGTTTGTTTGTAGTAGGGGACTTAAAACAAAGTATCTATAGATTTAGAGGAGCTACATTAAGCGCGTTTGATAAGGTTGAACAAGAATCAGATTTATGGAAAGAGTATTCACTTAATAGAAATTACAGAACTGATGGAAGATTATTAGATTTATTCGATGCTGTTTTTTCTGAACTTGGAGCACAAAACTTATTGCCATATGAAGAGTCGGATCATCTATCTAGTCGAATCAAGAAGGAATATGATCAAGAAGACCTAGTAAGATGTGTTGAGTCACATGGCAAAGATCAAGAAAAGTTTTTTGAAGATTTGTTTGAGGAAATAAGAAGACAGCAAGAAAAGATTCAGAAATTAAGCAAGGAAAAGAAACTGAGTAAAGAAGAAATGACAATAGCAATCCTTGTGAGATATAACTATCAGATTGCCAATATTGTTAAAGCTTCTGAGAAAACAGATATAACGGTAAAAGTTTCAGAAGGTGGGGATTTATTCAGATTACCTTCAACAATGGATCTATACAAATTGGTTTTGGCAATTACACATCCTTACAATAAGGTTTACTTGGCTAATTTTATAGAGTCAAATTATGTTCCAATGAAGATTAAGCATTCAGAATTAAAGGGACATTCGGCAGATCAGAAATTGAATGAATTAGTCAGAATTTTGGATGAGTATTTTATGCTGCTTCTTGGAAAGAAGTGGAATGAGATTATTGCAGATTTCGAAGCTAGGCCAGTGTTGGTTGTACTTAGAGAAATCTATGAGAAGGCAAGACCTTGGATGACATATTCTTCAAAACAAGATTTGCAGTTAGACTATAGGACAAATTATGAGTGCTTATTAGAGAAGATAACTCAAAAGTATTCTAGAGAGTATCTTACTATAAATATAATAGGTGAATTTTTGAAAATTAATATCACTACATATCAAGAAGAAGCTTCTAGAAAGAAAGAAACTGATAGTAATGATGTTACTGTTATTTGTACAACAATTCATAAGTCTAAAGGGCTTGAGTATGGAACCGTTGTAATTCCTTATACTGCAGATGACATTTCAAGCACATATCATTCGGGGATAAGTGTAAATGTTGTAGATGGAAAACTCATTTATAGCTATGGAGCCGGAAAAGGAAATATGGATTATAGTGATGGCTACCCTGTTGATGTGGAGACATTGGAGCAAGAAAGAGAAGAGTCTCGAATTCTGTATGTTGCATTAACTAGAGCAATCAGAAATTTGGTATGGATAAAAGATTTAGATAATACAGTACAACAATGCTGGGGAAATTTTATGGAGGTTATTGAATAATGGCAATTACAATTTATACATATAGTAATCCATACGAGATCCATAAAGAGCCATATTGGGCATCGATTCAAAATTGTTTTCATCTTTGTGTATCACAGACTTTAGTGAATGGTTTATGTGACCAGTATAAAGAATTTTATAAAGGTAAGCTTACAACCGTTACAAAGTATATCAATGCTTTATATCAAGACTGGGAAAGCGATTCGGTTGCAATTAGCCAGAGAGCAACAATAGATAATTTGATAGAATATATGGATTTTTCTTCTGTGGTTAATGATATTTCACCAGCAGATATAATTGCATCATTAAAGAGAAACCGAAGTGATGTTGTGAGAAGCATCAGAACGATGTTTGAGTTGGGAATGGATCCCGCGAATATCAGAACTGACGAGCTTACATATGACCAAAAATGTGTTGTAGAAATATATAAGGAGTTAATTTGTTCAAAAAACAAATTTTTCGAAATAAAGAAAGATTTTAAGCAAGATGAGATTGATTCAGCGATAGATAGAACTATTAGTGAAAACATAAAGGGAATCGGACATGATATCTCAAAGATACGTAAAGATTCAATTGTTATTCATGGTATTCATCAGTTTACTCCTATTATGCTTAGAATGATCGAAGAGTTGAGCAAATATAAGCTGGTTGTAGTGCTTTTTAATTATCAACCAGATTACAAGAATGTTTATCAAACTTGGCTTGATGTTTATTCTTCATTTGAAGCAAAAATAGTATTTTCTCCAAGGAATTTGAACAATGATAGTCAACAGTTTGAAGGAGGAAGAATTGCAGATAATATTGCTGCACTGATAGCGGGAAATACAAGTGTTATCGACTTTGATAATCGAATTGAAGTAACAGAGTTTGATAACTCGACAGAGTTTGCTGGCTATATAGCAAAGAAATTTGAGAAGGCAGAAGAACTCAGGAAAGATGACGGTTACAAGCATCCGGCTTTGTTCTATATGGAAGAACAGTTATATGCTGCGAATAGTGATGTTAATAATATTTTGAAAATTTATTTCCCAGAGCAATTTGTGGAGAGAGCATTTTTAGACTATCCAATTGGACATTTCTTTTTGTCCATAACTAATATGTGGGATCCTGAAACCCAGACACTTTGCATCAAAGACTTAAGTGATCTCTATGAATGTTTATCTTGTGGAATAATTATTGAAAAAAATCATGGAGAATTGATATCAATTCTTGATAAAACAAAACTTTTTTATTCCAAAGAAACTTCGATAAAGGGGATTATAAAAAAACTTAAAAAATTAAAAAATCGTATCGAAGAGATAGGCGAAGACGAGAAAGAAAAGCAAGAGTTCAAGCGAGTTGAATACTTTGATGTAAGCAAAGAAGAGATAGACACTCTAATAGGTGCATTGAATGAATTAAACGAGATTACAAAGTATTTCTATGAAGATTTTAATGATCAGAGAAATGATTTTAAGTCTTTTTATAAGAAAATTGGGGAAGTGCTTGTATCGCATGTGCTGGATGTTCAAGAGATTGATTCAGAATTTAAAGATATTGTTCAAAGAGTTTTAAAAAGGCTGGATGAAGTGAAAGATGTTGAGGCGTCGGCTTCATTTGATTGTCTTAGGGAAACGATGGAGCTGTATCTTCAGCAGATACCTGGCGAAGGGAGAGGTGCTAACTGGATTGTTAGGAACTTTGAGCAGATTGATGGTGATGTATTAAGGAAAAATAAAGATCATCATAGCAAAGTATATCATTTCGCATGCTTATCGGATCAAGATATGAGCATTACTAGAAAAGATGAATTTTCGTGGCCTCTTGATATTAATTTTTTTGAGGTTGCCCAAGCTCCAGTCGATTGGAAATATCAAGTTTTTGTGACATCAAGATTGGAGTACAAAAACTTTAGAAGATATGCGCTCGTATATGGATTGGCCTTTAGCAAATGTGCTATAAAACTCAGCTATATAAAGAACGAAGGGGATAAAGAGTCTGGGCTTTATTATCTGTTTAGAATATTAAATGCTAAGATTTCCCAATATGAACCTGAAAGTATTGAGCTGCATCAAAAGAAGTCTGATTATATTCAAATTGAAGGTTTCAAAATGGGTACCTTTAATCAATATGATTTGATGAGATATCGTTTGTGTAAATTTCGATTTTTGATGGAATCTGTCATAGAGGAAAAGAGCGTATATAAAGATGAATTCTTGCTACAAAAATATTTAACTATAGTGTTAGAGCATAGGGCAAGAAATCACTTTGATGGGAAAGTTTTTGTTAAGAACATTGTATTTGATTATTTGAATGATCAAATGGATGAGCTAAAAGATAAGTTTGTATTTATTAACCATGCAGATTCAATTGACATTGTGCGTAATGCTCTCACTTATCTTGAAAAATTTGCACTGTATAATGGTAAGTTTATGAATATCAAAGAGAAGGAAATCGACCATATGGTGAAAAGAGAAGATTTCCTTACTACTAAGATTTCTAAAGATTCTGCATTAGACGAGAAAAAAATATTTAAAAATTCAACGCAACAGGAAGTGGATGAGATTCTGAATGAAGAGCGCTTAAATGATGTTACTTTTAGAAAAACATTAAATGTTTTGTGCGCGACCTGTTCAGAAAAAGACATTTGTTTAGAAAGCTTTAAAACTAAGAAGGCTTAGGAAGGGGTATTAATATGATCAAAGAAGGAATGTTTGTGAGATGTCCTATTGATAGAGAGCATCCACACAATCCGCGTGTTTTTGCAACAGGTAAAGTTATTAGCATTAATCTGTTCAATGAAACAGCGCATATTGAGTTTTCGGATCCTTTTGATCAAAAAAAATACTTTGAATATATTCCGGACGAAGTTCAAGAAGCTCCATTAGAAGCATTAGATCACTGCCATTTGTTTAAGAATTCGGTGGTGAAGTATGGGAGAAAAACAGCAATTGTAGTTGAGTATAAGGGTAAAGAGGATGAGCTCTATGACTATTATTTACAGGATTCAACTACAAAGGAGTATTGTCTTGTAAATGAAAAGGAATTGATGGCATCGTTCATATCAGGAAGTGCTAATCCTACACATCAACTGAAAAAGTACGAATTTCAGAATCCATGCTGGTATCTTGGAAGACAAATTGTTAAGGATACAATGAATATCCTTGATAATTCCATTTTGGGATTTAAGGAATTGGCTGGGTGTAAAATATATTTGAAAGCTTTTCAGTTAAATACAATAATGCAATGCCTCCAAAATGATTATTGTAGATATATGATAGCTGATGAAGTTGGCTTGGGTAAGACGATAGAGGCTTGTTCAGTATTAAAAATATATTTATCGAATAAAGCAAATCAAAATGTACTTATTACTGTTCCAAGAGCGCTTGTAGCACAGTGGAGAACTGAATTGCTATTCAAGTTCGGTTTGGTAGAAGGTGAAAATGATAATTCTATCACTATTCTTGCGGTTGAGGATTTGACAAAAGATGATTGCATGGAAGAATGGAATTTCATCGTTGTAGACGAAGTTCACAACTATTTAAGGAAAAGAGATAGATATGAGTATATTCATGCTTTAAGTAGAAATTCAGAAAATGTTATTTTGCTGAGTGCTACCCCAATTCAACAGAGACAAGAGGAATATTTGGACTTATTAAGGCTGATACTTCCAGAAAAGTACGATGATATTTCAATTGAGAAATTTTCTGAATTGGTTGAGAAACAAAATAAAATATCACGTTTGACATATTCTCTTTTAGATGAAGTAGATAGTTTTAAGAATGAATTGTTACCAGAAATTGAAGCAGATGATCCACATGAAGATGAAGATGTTCAAGAAGAACTAGAGGTAATAGAAAAAAATCTAGGTGATTTGGTGGATATTATTAACGATGAGACCTTGTCTGACATGGTGTCTAAGGTGGATACAACTCTTGATGATTTTGGGCTATACGACATACAAGTTATTGTTTCATATATATGCGATAACTTTCAAATAGAAAGAAATATAATTCGTGGTAGAAGAGCTGTTCTAGGCGTATATCCAAAAGATCCCGAGGGAGAATTTGCTGAAAGAGCAATATCAGAGATTGAATACGAAATAAACGAAGAGACAAATTATTATGAAAATGAGGCGTACAGACAATTAAAAGAGTGGATTTTGTCTCTGGAGGGAGAATTACAGGATACTAACGTAACCGAAATAATACAACCTCTTATCGAAGCATTTTTTAGTTCGCCATGGGCATATAATTCAAGACTTTCAGATATAGGTAATAAGATAAGTATTCCTGAGCGTGTAATAAAGACTGCTTCTCGATGGTTAGATGACGAAAATGAAGCCGTAAATAACATTGCTAATGTAATGGATGATGTGGAAGGCCATCCTTCAAGAATGCTTAAATTAGTGAGTTATATAGATGAAAATCTGTTTGATGAGAAAGTGGTTGTGTTTACAGATCAAATAGAAACATTTGATGCTTATTATGATGTGTTTAAGCAAATTTTTGGAGAAGAAGTAACTGGCTTTGCAGAGTCTATTGATCGAGATGAGGCGGAGATTAACATATTTAGATTTCAGTCAGAGCCGGATTGCAAAATTTTGCTTTGTGATAAATCAGGAGGTGAGGGACGAAATCTTCAAATTGCAGATTGCGTTATTCATGTTGATCTACCATGGAATGTTAATACTATTGAACAGCGAATTGGACGACTTGACAGAATGGGTAGAGATGTGGAAAAGCCAGTTACGTCAATAGTGGTACATACAGTTGATAGTTATGAGGAACAATTATTCAAGCTTTGGAATGAAGGACTTAATGTTTTTTGCCAATCATTAAGTGGACTCGAAATAATCATGAATGATATCAACAATAAAATTGTTGATTCTATCAAGCAAGATTTTGAATTTGGATTATATCGACTCATTCCGGAATTGATTAAAGAAGCAGAGACAATGCGCGAAACTGTTCAGCGAGAGCAAATTTTTGATACAGCAGCGATGCGGTTTAGACCTTTGTGTTTGCAGTTAGAGAAATTGCTTATGAACTATCAGTTTGATGAAAATGATTTGTTTGCTGATACAATGATGAGTTGGGCGTCTCTTGCTGGCTTCGGAGAACTGCATCATGGGAAAAATGATGGATTTGTTGCATTTGATGAAAACAATTTTTCGGTTCGTTCTGCTCAAAACTCATTTTTGATTCCCCCTAATTGGGAACATTACATATCGAAAAAACAGAATGAAGTAGCGATAAAAGCTCAAAGAGGTCTTGAAGAAGAAAAAGCAAAAAATACAACACATGATAATAGAACTATTATGGGAACGTTTGATAGACAAATGGCTATTAAAAATGATTACATTCATTTTTATGCGCCAGGAGATGAAATATTTGATTGTATTGTTGAAAATGCGATGCGGTCATACAAGGGAATGTGCACAGCGCTAGCGGCTCAGTCGTGTGTTGATTGGAAAGGTTTTGTATATACGTATTCAATAGAACCAAATGAGCGATTACTTTTGGATGCAGGGGTATCTTTGTACGCATTAGGCATGTTCAGACAATATTTAGCTTCGTCTATGCAAATTATCCCAGTTGGTTTTTCTGCTTTCAGTGAAGTGCCAGACAAAATTGTTTTGTCAGAGCATAAAAGATTAACACAATTGGGATATTTTAACCGTTCAGATTCAATTGACCATTTGGGAAGACGTGGAAAAGAAGATGGTTTTTTGGGTATTCCATCTCGATTTCGTGCAAGCAATCTTGATTGGTTTAAAGGGCAATATACTGAAGAAAAGTGGGGAAAATTAGTAGATCAAAGTAGTCAAATTGCAAGAAAAAGGGCTATAGAGAGATTTCAAAGAGAATCAAATCTGACAGGAGCAAAGGAAATGATAGCTCAGATTTTATCTATGAAAGAATCTCATGCAAACTATTATGGAACATCAGAAGCTGATTCAATTAAGGAATTAAAACAGCAGTATGAAACTATCTATGAAAGCTTATCAAAACCAATAATTCGATTGGAAGCTGCTTGTTTTATGTGGTTATTAAAATAATGGATAAAGAATACATCGTAAGGGAAATTGAAAAAATAATTAATAATGAACAATCAAATATCGCATGGGATTCAGTCCCAAAAACAACATCAATGTTGGACGAGTATTTGAAAAATGTAGCGATTCGTTTGGCTAAAACATATGAAAAATATGTTGAAGGAGAATGCGGAGCTGCAGAATATTTGATTGCTTTGAGATCGTTTATGTTGTCATATCAAGTCCCAATCAGATTTGAAGAAGCTAATACTTTTCAAGACTTAGATCAATATGGCATCTATTGCGATGTGTCTGGAAGGAAATACTATGCTGTTTATGATACGCCTCAGTATGTTCCGAGAAAAAAATTTGTTTCAGATGCATTTGTGGATATAAATTCTACAATCCCAGAGAGAAAATCGAAATATAATTTAAAAACAAATGCATTTATTGAGAGAATGACGGGATTTAAGTATTTTAAATCATTGGAGCAGAAACTGTGCGTATTTGGAGCTTTAAATACTCCAAAGGCTTATACAACTTTAGTCTCTATGCCTACTGGCGGTGGAAAAAGTTTAGTAACTCAAGTGTTGGGGTATGAAAACAAGGGACTTTCGATAGTGATTGTACCTACGGTTTCGTTGGCAATAGATCAAGAGCGTACCGCAAGAGATAATATCAAAGGAGCACAGGAAAACGAATTTTTTTGCTATTACAGTGGAGTAGAGAATTTTGAAAAAATTAAGAGATCAATCGAAGAAAGAACTGCTCGTCTTCTATTTATTTCACCGGAAGCCTTGATCAAGAATGAGCAGTTCGGTCAGATTATTTCAAAAGCGAATGCGGACAGGTATTTACAGAATATAATAATTGATGAAGCACATATTGCAGTTGCGTGGGGAGATTTTTTCAGAGTAGACTATCAATGTTTAAGTCCATGGAGAAATGAGCTTCTGAAAGTAAATCCGGATATTAGAACATTTTTGCTATCGGCTACATATAGGGATGATACGGTAGAATCATTAAAGCAGATGTTTGCTATTGAAGATAGGTGGCTGGAAATTAGATGTGATTCATTAAGAAAAGAACCACACTTCATTTTTATCAAGTCGGAGAATTACAGTGATAAAAGGAACAAAATAGCTGAGATGGTGAAATTATTACCTCATCCAATGATTTTGTATGTGAATGCGCCATATGAAGCGAATAAATGGAAGCTATATCTTGAAGGCAAGGGATTTGGGAATGTTCATACCTTCACTGGAGAAACAAAATCGGATGAGAGAAAGAGGTTGATTGATAGCTGGAGTCAAAATGAATTTGATTTAATGATTGCTACATCGGCATTTGGTGTGGGAGTAGATAAGCCAGATGTTCGTTCAGTTATTCATTTATATATGCCAGAAAGTGCAGATACATATTATCAAGAACTTGGGCGAGGTGGCAGAGATGGGTTACCTTGTTTAAGTGTCATGTGTATAGAAGAGGATGATATAAATAGTGCATTTAATCATGTGAGTAAAGTGCTTACAACTGAAAAGTTTTGGGGACGATGGTGGAGTATGTATCGTAATCCAAACAATCAATGGCAAGGTGGATCCATAGCAATTATGGCTTCTACAAAACCCAATTATAATAAGATCAACTATTTTGAAGAAGGTAATGATACAGATGAAAAATGGAATATTAATGTGTTGCTTTTACTGAATAGGAAAAAACAGATCAAAATTGTTGGATTGAATTTAGATGCGGAAAATAGATACATTTTTACAATAAAAATTTTGAATGATGTGATTACTCAAGATACAGATTTGGCTAAAGAAGTATTTGAAGAAATACGAAAAGAGGAGTCACTTAAATCACAAAATGCATTTTCTGTAATTCGTAATTCGGTTGAAAAATCAGATCGTTTATGTTGGTCAGAGATGTTCTTTGAAACATATCCATTAGTATCTGAATGTTGTCCAGGATGCAATAATCATGAGAACAAAATAATCACGGAGGCTAATAGATTCCCATTGGTTGTTGATGTAAGAGGCCCGGAGAAAGAGATAACGGATGAAATGAAAGAATTTTTCTCGAATACTAATGAGGCTGTTTATGTTACAGATGCTCTGCCGATGGAATTAATCCAGAAATATCTGCCTAATGTAGTGGTTTGCGATTCTTTGGATGATGTGTCTGAAGTTGGGATACCGGGAATAAACTATATGAACTATCAAGAATTAAGGGATCTTCAAACTCATGATGATGGATTTTACATTTCTGGATTAGTTATGGCTATTTATTCAGATGATAAAGAAATTGCAAAAAATCAGTATCAGATTATGTACAAGTATTTAAATTCAAAACGTTATGTGTTACATATCACAAAATCTGATTTTTGTGTATCGAATGCCACAGGAAAAATGCTTACAGATCAAGTAGACGGAACTGTAATTAGATGAGGAGGATATGCATGTTCACTGGAAATATGGTTACTGAAGCAATACCTGCAAGAGTATTTGCTTTGTATAAAATAGTAACATCAAAAAAAGAAATCTCACGTGCTGAGCTGCAAGAATTAATGGAACCAAGCGGAATATACGAAGGTTCATCATATTTTTCTACAATACTAAAAACAGCAACCGAATTGAAGTTAGTTGATGTTCAGGATAATTATGTTTCTGCAATTGTTCCCAAAGAGCAAATGAAGACAATAGAAGATTTGCGATTATACGTAATATCGCGATTAGACACTTATGAGGATGAGCAGTTTTATAAATGTACAAATGCGATTGTTAATTTGGATGATAAGATATACAAGTATAGCTCAATTTCAGATAGTGAAATGCTTAATTATTTGTCAGATAAGTCAGGACAGCAGATCACAGCTCCTATGGCTCGTGGTTGGCGTTTCTGGGCGCAGTTTTTAGGTTTCGGATATATGAATGGATTCGTGTTTTTGCCTAATGCATATATTTTTGTAAAAGATGTAATTAAGCTAATGGGTTTAGAAAAAAAGAAGGAATACCAGATGGATGAATTTATGGCTAAATTTAATCAGTATGGTAAAATCTTATCTGCGAATCCAAAAAGTGAAAAGAATTTAAATATCGCTTTATCAAGTGCACTTCGTGAATTGCATGAGAATGGAGAAATAACATTAAAGTATATCAGTGACCAGGGAAGCAAATGGATTCTTTATCCTTCAAATGAATTATTTAATGATCCTATAGCTTCAATAATATACAAGGGGGTAAAACGATGAATATCGAAGTTGCAAAAAAAAGATATAAAGACGTTTTTCGCCCTGACGTAATAAATAATACTCAAGGAGACTTCTTGGCAACACATGTTCCTATGAAGAATCTTTTTGTGACAGAACAAGCAGAAGTTACGCCTCAAGACAGAAAACATCCTTTGAGTGAAGAAGAAGTTTTTGACATTTTCTTTGCTCCGAATGAAGAAGATCAATTTGTGTTAGTTAAAGGTGCGAGTGGAGCAGGAAAATCTCATTTAATCCGCTGGTTTTACACTATGTTGGAGATTAGAAAAGATGAAAATGAGGTTGTGTTGCCGATTCGAAGAGCCGACAATACATTGAAGGGGACAATAAAGCAGCTAATTGAATTGCCTGAGGTTAAGAATATGCCAAATACGGACCTTTATAAAAAATTGGCATCTGCTTCAACTACTATTCCCGAAATTGAATTAAAAAATACGATTTATTATGCTTTCGTGAACTTAATAGAAAGTGACGACGGAAAAGCTGGCGAAGATAAAGAGAGAATGATAAATCGAGTTGACAGGCAGCATTTAGTAGCTCTTTTACAAAATGCATTGTTTAAAGAAAAATTGATGTCAGAAGATGGCCCGATTGAAAGAATATATTGCAAATTTGCTGAAAACAAAACCACAGAAGTAAATGACAAAGCGGCAGAATTTGTACTGTCTGATTTTGAGGTTGATTCAGATTTTTTTAATGAACTTCTAAATTCTGGCGCAGACGAAAAAGCAAGAAAGATAGCTAATAAACTCATAGATAATGATGTTTTTGTTAAGAAAATCGTAGACTACATTAATCTGTTTGTTGAAAAAGTAATACAGCGATGTGCGGGACTTGAGCCAGGGGATTTAGGCCTTGTTATACAAGAAATTCGACAGGAACTCTTTAAACAGGGAAAGACTTTAACAATCCTTATTGAGGACATTACAGCTGCTTCTGGTGTCGATGATTCACTTTTGGATGCACTGTTAACAAACAAAAAGGGTTATACAGATAGGAAACTTTGCAGAATTAATTCTATTGTTGGTTCAACCGATGGTTATTATGTAGATAAGTTCCGTGTTAATACTAAAGCTCGAATTGAGCATTTTATCAATGTTCCAGATGATATGTTTAGTAATGATTCAAACGGATTGATTGAATTCTTCGCTAGATACCTAAACACGGTATCATTAACAGAACTGGAAATTGAGAAATGGTTGACAGATAAGGCAAATGCTGATAGTTATCCAATTCATGAGGTGACGTTAGGCGATGGATGGGGAGAATTTAAACTTGGAAATTCGGTCATTAATCTTTTCCCATTTACACCTAAAGCGATTACATTTTTGTATAAGAAGCAAGATGCCAATCTGAGACATCCAAGAGCATTGATGAGAGATATTTTGGAACCATATTTAAAAAATGCAATTGATGATATATATGAATATCCTAAGAAAAGGTCATCTCTTGAGGGAATGGATCCAACATTACAGAATGCTATATACAATAGAAATGATTTAGACGATAATACAAAGATTCGTCTCACTCAGTTTATGTATATTTGGGGAGATGGTACGAATAATGTATATACGAAAAAGGGAGTTCGATATATAGGCGGAATAGCGGATACTGTATATACTCAGCTTGGATTGCCAATATTTGATGGAAAAGAGGTTGAGGTTCCGGCTGTTGATGTTCAGATTTCATCCCCAGTAGATACACAAATTGAAGATGATAAGGTGAAACCGCCAATCATTGCGAAAGAAAATGAACAGGTTGCAATAGCGTTAAAGGAAGTAGACAAGTGGATAGAGGATAAATCATACAAACTCAACATAGGTCAAACTACAGCTAATGTTCGAGCTTTAAATGATGCGAGAAAAAATATAAATTCGTACCTATATGCGGTAATTGACTGGGCATCAGAAGGGGTCCCAATTGATGCAATGGTAAGAGTTAGAGATGCTAGTAATAAGTTTCTTGTAGCATTTGAGCGTCAGACCATGAAAAGTGATGCAGTAGTCACTTTGCCAGCGTCTATCGAGTCAAGAAAAATAATTGAAGCTTTTGTTCGTTGGAGTGAAGTGGGAGGTAAATCTTGGAATTTTGAAGGGTCTACTGATTATTTGTTTAGAGTACAGAAATGGACTGAGAGTATTAAACCAATGATAGTTCAGTCGGTAATGAGATATGATCAGAAAGAAATTGACTATTTTTCTTATGCGACTGCGGCAGAGTATTATAGGTTGATTTTTAATGGGTTATGTAAGAACTATCAAAATCCTCAAAACTTCAGCGTTGAAATGCTATTGCAGAAAAATGACCCTGAAGAAAATGCAAATGGTCATTCAAAGAACTGGAACGATTTGCAGAAAAAACTAAATGGTTCTGATGGTATGGATAACAGAAATTGCGTATTGCAATATTATAATCTTCCACAAGGTACTGCTGTTAATTCAACAAATTATGAGTACGATTATGTAGCGTTTAATAAAGCTGTTCGTAGGGTTATTAACACAGGATTAGTGTATACAGATGATGAATTACAGCTAGATGATCCTGTTAGAAAAAGAAGACTGGTAAGTGAACATTTAAAGTTTGTTTTAGACCGAATCAACAATGTAGTTGAAGAAGAAAAGAGAATTCTGAATGAAAAAATTGAGACTATAAAACAAATTATTGATATTGATGATATTGATGATGAGGATGATATTAAAGAAATCATTTCTGACATCAAGAAGTTTTATAACCAGGCGCAGCTTAGCCATGTTAGTGTTGCTATACATTATGATGCGACTCTCATAAATTCTTGTAATAAGTCCGCAAGTTCAATTTTGAGCGCTATAAGAACAGCAAATCAAATTGCGGGAACAAGTAATACACAGGAATTACTTTTGAAGTTTAGTAGAGATCCATTATTAGCATTGGTTGATTTTATAAAATTAATTACCATGGCCAATGCAGATGTTGAAAAAGCAAATCAGGAAATTGTAAACCGCATGAATGGACATACTCAATCTGATGGGGATACAGATGCAGAAAAGTATGTGAATGAAAAGCAAAATATACAAACTTGTAAAGAGATTATTGCGGAGGTGAAGAAAAGTGTTAACTGATGAGATTAAGAAAACGATTAAAAGTTTAAAACAATTAGACACTATAGAATTAGCTGCGCAAGATGCAGAAAAAAAGCAGAAGAATGATAGCGAGTATTCTTCCATAGTAATTGACTTTACAATTTCTATGGCTAAATTATCTGCAGTTAATAAACAGTTAGAGTTTGAGCTAACTGAAGAAACATTGCAGGCTGTTGAGGAGAGTATTGAAAAGTTAGAAAGTGTTATAACAGCAGGAGTTGTTGATGAAGCGGAGCTAACAACTACTAAGCAGCATATAACTCGAAAGGTAAACCCCAACCTTACAAAGGAATGGAAAAGTTTTCATCAGAAAAGAACCGTTGGATTATCGGCTAAGTTATCATCGATGGGAGGTCTTGTTCAAGATCCAAATCAGATTACTACGATTAAGGCAAATATTAGTAATGGCAATGACTGGACAGGCTTGTCGCTAAAGGATGATGGGGTACATACTCGTCTTGAATTATTATGTGATGGTATAGAGCAGGTTGATCAGCTTGAACAAGGACTAAATCTTAGCGATGAGATTAAAGATTTTGTCGTTAAGGTTACATCTGGAAAGGCTAGAATCACGGACGTCAACCAGAAGATTATTGACTGGATCGTAGATGAAAACTTGGTAGAGAAATTTGTAATTAACTTCAAAAATAATTAAATTGAAATTGACACTAAAATGTCACGGAGATATACTTAAGTAGGTACTTAAGTATATCTCTTTTTTTTATGTTGGAGGAATGATGGAATTTGTATATAGATTTCCGGTTGTAAGAGGAATTCAAGCAGAATCTGAGTATTACATTGCAATGGTTCCGTTAAAAATGTTGTCAAAGTTATTTCCTGTTGACGATGAGGAGTTTGTGCTTCCGGAATATAGGGCTCAAAGAAAATTGAATGAGAGTAGAATCCCTGTGATTAGTAAATACATTTTGGATAATAGAGATTCCTACGTTTTTTCAGCATTGGCAGCTTCAATTGATGGAAGTTATAGCTATGAACCAAATGAGAATAATGCTGATACAGGTGTATTAGAGGTTTCAATGGATGCTCATTTTCTTATTAATGATGGGCAACATCGAAAGTCGGCAATTTTAGCTGCATTAAAGGAAGATAATACTCTCGAGAACGAAACCATTTCAATTGTTTTTTATGCGGATAAAGGGCTTAAAAGAAGTCAGCAGATTTTTACAGATCTAAATAAGAATGCTGTTAAAACATCAAATTCTATCTCTGAATTGTATGATTCTAGAGATGAAATGGCCGTTATTACAAGAGATGTGATTTGGAAAATTGATTTTTTAAACACTTATACAGATAAAGAAAAAGACATTTTGGGAAAATTTTCTTCCAGTTTATTCACGTTGAATACTTTTTACACTGCAAACAAAACTATCGTTGGACGGGGTAAGGAAGACGATATAGAAGCATTTTTGCAGCGCTATTGGGAACTTGTAGTAAAAAATATGAGGCCATGGCAAGAATTATTGAATAGAGAAATTACAAAAGTAGATCTGAGAGAGAACTTTATTGCAACCCAGAGTATTGTTATACAGGCTTTTGGAAGAGTAGGAAATTATTTTTATGTAAATAATATAGACCCGGCTTTGTATATGGAACGAGTTGCTGACATAAATTGGAGCAGAAATGCAAAACAGTGGTACATGCGAGCTGTGGGAAAAAATGGACGGATTATCACGAATAAGAAAGCAGCATTGCTTATAGCAAATGCAATAAAAAAAGAAATTAGAATCCCTCTTTCACCTGAGGAAAAGGATGCAGAGATGCAGCTAAAGAAATCGATTGAAGAATAGAGGTCAAAAATGGCAATAACAAAAGAACTTATAGATGGTTTATTGGTTACAATTCAAAATTTGTATTTGGCAGATGATATTCCATGGATGATTGGATACTCAGGCGGAAAGGATAGTACTGCAGCTGCTCAGCTGGTTTGGATGGCGATAGAACGTTTACCAAAGCAAGATAGAAAAAAAACTATTCATATTATGAATACGGATACTCTTGTAGAATCTCCTGTTGTATCGAAGTGGGTTGAAAAATCTCTTGAAACGATGAAGAAATCTGCTGAGGAGAAGGAACTTCCATTTATCCCTGAAAGACTTATTCCAGATTATAATAATACCTTTTGGGTAAATCTTATAGGTCGCGGATATCCTTTTCCAAGAATGAAATATAGATGGTGTACGGATAGATTAAAAATACAACCAGTTAATAATTTTATTAAAAATAAGATTGCTGAGCATGGTGAGATTATTTTGGTATTAGGTACTCGAAAACAGGAAAGTACTCGAAGAAATCGTACGATGACTAATTTGGAGAAAAAGAGAGTTCGTGAATTACTTAGTCCTAATCCAACTTTGGCAAATGAGTTAGTTTTTTCTCCTATGGAAGATTGGGCGGATGACGATGTGTGGGCGTTTTTGATGCAGTATAAGAATCCATGGGGATACTCTAATATGGACTTAATGACAATGTATAGAGGTGCAACTGCAGATAATGAGTGCCCGTTGCAGGTTGATAAATCGGCTCCTACATGCGGTAAAAGCCGTTTTGGATGTTGGGTATGTACAATGGTTGAAAAAGATAAGTCTATGGAAGCAATGATTGCTAATGATCAAGAGAAAGAATGGATGAGCGTACTTCTTGAGTTTAGAAATGAGTTTGGAAACGAAGAGGGAGATAGAGAAAGAAGAAGTTTCAGAAGAATGAAGGGAAACCTTCAAGGAAATTATGGAAAACTTTTCCATGGTCCATATAAAAAAGAAGTCAGAGAACAATGGTTGGAAAGGCTTTTATCTATTCAAAAAGAGATTAATGAAAATGGTCCAGAAGAGTTTCATGACTTGGAATTAATTCAGATTCCAGAACTTCAAGCAATCAGAAGGATATGGGTTAACGATAAGCATGAGTTTGATGACTCGTTGCCAAGAATATATGAAAAGATAATTGGACGTCCGTTTATTGATCCAGAATGGATACATAATGAGAATTTTGAAAGTGAAGAATGGCAAATTCTAAAGCAAGTGTGTGACGATATGTATCCAGACGAAGAACTGGCCTTTGAGATGATGTATACGTTAATCGATATTGAGAATAAAGCTTCTGATGTTAATCAAAGAAAAAGCATATTGGATGATATAAACGGAACATTCGGAAAAACTTTCTTTAAAAATGAAGAGGATGCAACACAATATTATTCAGATATGATGGTTAGAAAAAAGGAAAATGGTGGAAAATATAATGAGAAATTCTTGGATTATCAACCATTAGAATCAGAGTTTGATGAAGATGAGGAAGCATAGCAGATGATAATAAAACGCCTTGAACTGCATAATTTTGGTGTATATGCAGGAGATAATAAATTTGTATTTGAGAATAATAAGCCGATAGTTTTGGTTGGAGGAATGAACGGAAGAGGAAAAACAACATTCCTGGAAGCTGTATTATTAGCGTTATATGGAGCGAATTCTTTTGCGTACACAGAGAGCAAGCACAGATCTTATCTACAGTACTTAAGATCATTTGTTAACAAGAGTGCGGAAGATAAGACTTGTAGTGTTGAGCTAGAATTTGAAATAGATAACGGAAATAAAGAAAACTATATCATCAAGCGTACTTGGGACACGTTAGGTAAAAAAACAACAGAAGAAATCAATGTATATAAGGATGGAGCATATAATGAGTTCTTGGCAGCCAATTGGCCAATGTTCATTGAGAATATCTTGCCAAGTGCATTATCAAGTTTCTTTTTCTTTGACGGTGAAAAAATCGCTGAAATGGCTGTAGATAGCACAAATATACAGCTTAAGAATGCTATTCGTTCTATGCTAGGAATAACTGTCTTGGATGTACTTAGTAATGATATTCTAAGAAACTTGAAAAAGGTTAATAAAGATGGCGAAGACAATAAAACAGCGGATGGAGTGCAAAAATTAAGAGAAGAGAAAGAATCAGCTATTGCAGTGTTAAATGAGATAGATGCAAAGATCGAGAAGTTAGCGCATTCAATTGTAGAAGACAATGATAAACTTGAGGCTTTGCATCAGCTCTATACTGTTAAGGGTGGCGATGCTGTAGAGAAAAGACAGGAAACAATTCAGAAAAGGGTAGCGTTAAAAGCGAAATTGGATTCTGAAGAAAATCGTTTATATGAGCTATCTGCAGTTGAGTTACCGCTTCTTTTAGTGGGGGATTTAGTAAGAGATATTAAACTGCAGGCTGCAGATGAACATACTGAAGTCATTATGAAACAGGCAGTTTTGCAGCTGGAGGAGATGTTGGAAGATTTCGCCAGGAATTATTCGGAAGATAGTAAAAGTAGCATAGATTTTGTTGATTTTGTAAAACAGGAGATTGGAAATTCACAAGAAGAGCCAATCTATGAACTCTCGGATCAGGCACTTTTTCAAGTGAACAATTTGGTTGAGAGTATATTGGAAAACGCAAAAAAAGAGTCAAAGAGTATTCTTCAATCAAAGAAAAAACTCGAAAAGCAAATTGGTGAGTTAGACAGTTATTTGAGTTTGGATATTAATGACAAGGAACTTCAGGAAATATATAAGAAAATTAAGAAGGCTGAGCAAGCATTGATTGATGATCAAGTAAAAATGTCCGAACTTGAGCAAGAGCGAAGTGTGGCAAATTCAAGGGTCATGAGTGCTACATCTGAGTTTAGCAAATATGTTGAGTCTTATTTGTCTACAGTAGAATTAAGAGACAGTTCTGATAGAACAATAAAGTATTCAAATATGGCATTAGGAATAATAGAGAAGTATCAGGTTGAGCTTCAAAAGCGAAAGACAGGTGTCTTGGCTGAGACTGTTACTGAATGTTATAAGAAACTTGCAAATAAGAAGAATTTGATTGACAAGGTCGAGATGGATTCAGATTCGTTGAATATGAAATATGTATCTGAAGATGGAAATGAAATACAAAAAGATTCATTGTCAGCTGGAGAGCAACAATTAATGGTAATTGCTACATTATGGGCATTAGCAATTTGCTCAAAAAAGAAGTTGCCAGTAATAATTGATACTCCATTATCGAGACTGGATTCAATGCATAGAACATCATTGATACAGACATATTTTCCAAATGCTGGAGAGCAAACAATTATTCTTTCAACTGATACAGAAATTGATTCAAGATATTATGAGCTTATGAAAGATAACGTTGGAGATGAATTCACTCTCAGATATGATGAGTTAACAAAAAGTACCTCGATTGAAATTGGTTATAAGATTGGAGTAGGATTATGATTATGAAGCAGGTAAGACTTTCTCAACAGTCTAAAGATCAATTGTTTAGATTGAAGGGAAAAACAGGTATAAAGAATTGGAATGTTCTGTGCCGTTGGGCACTTTGCTATTCATTAAGTGAAAAGACATTGCCAACGGACATCCCAATTATTGCAGATAGTAATTTGGAAATGTCATGGTTTACATTTGGGGGAGACTATTATGAATTGTATGATGCTTTAGTGAAAGCGTGGTGCATTCAGATGGGACTTCCAACTGATGATGAGACAGTTGCTAAATATTTTAGATTGAATCTAGAAAGAGGAATCTCACATTTATGTGGTACAGGTTTTATTAAAAGCCATGATGATTTGGTGAAGTTAGCATTAAAGGAGAACTAAAAGCATGAGTGTTTATTTAGATTATAATGCTTCAGCACCGATTGATATGCGTGTATTAGATAAGATGGTTGATGTGTATAAGAACTCATATGGGAATGCGGATAGTAGAACACATCAATATGGCGAGTCTGCAAGAGAAATAGTTGAGAATGCACGCAAACAGGTAGCTAATCTGTTGAATATTAGGCCAGATGAAGTGTTTTTTACTAGTGGTGCGACAGAAAGCAATAATATTGCAATTCAAGGACTCGTAGAGTATGCAGAAAAAAGTGGGAAAAAGCACATAGTAACTACTTCAATCGAACACAAAGCGGTCCTTGAAACGGTGAAACATTTAGAAGATAAAGGGTTTATGGTTGATTATGTTTCGCCAGATAGAAGTGGAAGAATAGATGCGGACGCTGTCCTTGAAAAAGTAACTGAACGTACATTACTTGTCAGTGTGATGCATGTAAATAATGAGACAGGTATTATACAACCTGTATTAGAGATTGGAAAAGAACTGGCGGACAGAGATGTTTTATTTCATATTGACGCAACGCAAAGCTGTGGAAAACTGGTTGATGAGATCAAAGAATTAGATTATAACATGTTATCTTTTAGCGCTCACAAATTTGGTGGTCCGCAAGGGGTGGGAGTACTTGTATTAAGAAAGAAAGCATTTAAACTTCCTCCAGTCAAGGCAATACAATTTGGTGGTCAGCAAGAGCATGGAATAAGACCAGGAACAGTACCTGTAGCTTTGATTGCAGGGTGTGGTCTTGCTTGTGAAATTGCAGAGCACGAATATAAGAAAAATGATGAGATAGCAAAAGGCATAAAGGCCGAAGTGCTAAAAATTTTGAATGATTCTGGAATGAAATATAGAATAAATGGAAGTCAGGACCATTGTGTTAATACAACATTAAATGTTTGTTTGAATGGAGTATCTTCAGAGGCATTAATGATATCTTCTAAGCAATACTGTGGAGTGTCAAATGGTTCTGCTTGTACTTCAAAAAGTTATTCGCCAAGTTATGTATTAGTAGCAATGGGGATTCCAGAGGAGCAAATTGAAAGCTCGATTAGAATTAGTTGGGGGCATGATGTTTGCAAAGAAGATATTTGTGAGAATGTTGAGAATTTATTAAACGTGGCGAAGCAAATTGGCCTATAGTTGAGGTGGGACGATATGGATGATGTGAGGAAGATGGGGCTTCCCTTGTATTCTAACAAACTAAATGTAAAGAAGTTTGAGAATATGCTAAGTAACAATGATCAGGGATATAAATTCTTTTGGCTTGAAGCAATTATGAAGTTGATTCCAAATGGAAACGATTTATTTTCATTTGAAGATGTAATAAATGAAATGATTATTTGGGCTTGGAAGACGGTAACTCATTATCATCTGAGATTAGGGCATACTGTAAATGGAAATGCGGAAAACTTTCTTGAGCATGCAATTAGGATACTGTATGAATGCTCGAAAAAAGAGTTATCAAATAAAACGCTTTCATATGACAGAATGATAACATTGATTAAAAAATATGATGATAGGCTTTTAGAAGATAAAACACGTTTGACGGATTATGTACCCTATAGATTGATCAAGCCGTTTGTTGATAAAGAAGGAAAAATCTTAATTGATAAAAAGGGCAATTATAGTAGATTTATAGCATATCTAAATGCTTTTGCAAAACTTGATAATGAGTTCTTTTATGACATCATCTTTGATGATGACCCATTAAAGCGAAGAATTCATATTAATGAAGAGTGGCGCGAATTTATGATGCAAAATTATGCTGTAATCATGGGATGGATCAGATACAACAAAGCTATATTTATTCAGGATCGAAATCCGGGAGTCCCTGGAGTAATGTATAAAATTGCCCCAGAAGTAGAAGCTAAGCATAAATCGTTAAAGGCTGCAAGAGACTTATGGATTGCAACGGTAGATATAACTGGAAAACCGCTATATGAGATATACACAGGAAAAGAGTTAAGAATAGATGCGTTTGATCTTGATCATTTCGTACCGAGATCATATGTATCAAATGATGAGTTGTGGAATTTAACTCCAGCTAGTAAGTCCATTAATTCCAGCAAAAATAATCGTCTTCCAGAACGTCGATTTTTGGACGAGTTTGTGCAGTACAATTATTATTTGTACAAGCTAATATTTGATAATGATGATCAAGGAAAAGCTCAATTTCTAATGGGGTATTTCAAAAAATGTGAGAACCAGCACTTAAATGCGGTGTGGGCATCTGAAAAATTGTATGTACCAGGGAACTCACCAGATCAATTTGGCAATATTTTGGAAGAGAATCTTGGTTTGGTTTATGATTCCGCAAAATTACAGGAATACGAGATGTGGGAGATATAAATGGATTCTACAATTGATTATTACAATGATAATTCTACGGAATTTATATATAGAACAATAAACATGGATATAAATGGTTTGTATGATAAATTTGAAAAAGAAATCACCCCTGGCTGTTCAATTTTAGATTTGGGTTGTGGAAGTGGCAGAGATTCAAAGTATTTTAAAGAAAAAGGGTATATAGTGACTGCTGTCGACCCATCTATTAAGATGTGCGAATCTACAAAAGCTATTGCAGATATTTTGGTAATACAAAATACCGCACAAGAAATAGAGTTTTATGAAGAATTTGAAGCTGTATGGGCGTGTGCATCGTTGTTGCATATTCCATACAATCAATTAAACAGAACGCTGTTAAAAATCGTTAAATCATTGAAAAATAATGGAATATTATATGCATCTTGGAAAAAGGGAAATGGGACTAGGTGTGAAAATGGGAGAATTTTTTATGATATGGATGAGATGAGATTAAAAAGGTATTTATCTCATCTTGACATCATTGAAAAAATCGAAGTATGGGAATCGAATGATGATTATTCAAATACAAAATGGATAAACATGTTGGTAAAGAAAAATACTAATAAAAAGAACATTATGGAGGATATATAGTGAAAGAATTGCTTACAAATGATCAGCTATTAGAGCACATGAAAAGGAAAGGAATCAAATTCAATATTGTTAGTGAAGATGATGCTAAAGAGTTTTTAAAACATAATAATTACTATATGAAGCTTGCTGCATATAGAACAAATTACAGTAAACAGACAGAAGAGTGCAAGACAAAAGGTCAATACATAAATTTAGAATTTGCCTATTTAAAAGAATTGTCAACAATAGATATGCATTTAAGATATTTTATCATGGAAATGTGTTTGGATATTGAGCATCATTTGAAAATTCATTTACTAAATGGACTTGAATCTGAAGGAGATGATGGATACCAGCTTATTCGTAAATTTGTAGGTAAAAATGAGGAGGCTTTAATATGGACAGGAATGTATGGCTTGACGGCATGATGGGACTTATTGTAGGGGACGCGTTAGGCGTTCCGGTACAATTTATGGAGAAAGAAGAAATTATCTCAAGGGAAAACGGACCGGTGAAGGGGATGGAATCTGGCGGCGTATATGATATGCCTGCAGGGACATGGTCCGACGACGGAAGCATGGCGATTGCCACTCTTGACAGCATTGTGAAAAATAAGGGAATCGATTTGACGGACATTATGGAATGTTTCTGTAAGTGGGAGCTGGAAGGAGAATATACACAGTATGGGGAAGCTTTTGACCAGGGGAATACCTGTACGGAAGCCATCTACCGTTATGTAAAGGATAAAAATATTGCCACCTGCGGATGCACAGACGAAAATTCTAACGGTAACGGCTCCCTAATGAGGATTCTTCCGGCATGTATATTTCTGTCATTGGATCAGGAGACTTCGGAAGAGGATAAGATGGAACTGATTCATAAAGTGTCCGGATTAACGCATAATCATCCAAGAAGCAAAATAGCATGTGGATTATATTATGCAATGGTTGATGCGATACTTCATTTTGGGGATAAATCGTCATTGAAGGACATTTTGCAAACAGGTATTGATAACGGGTTAACGTATTATGGCGGGAACAGGGAAAATTATTATGAAATGAAACATTTTACAAGGCTGTTCCGACTGGAGGAACTTCAACAGACTTTGGAAGAGGATATGAGAAGCGGCGGTTATGTGATTGAAACCATCGAAGCAGCGGTATGGTGCCTGATTACCACGGATTCTCTAAGAGAGTGTTTATTGAAAGTCGTGAATATGGGAGATGATACAGATACCGTGGCGGCTGTTGCCGGTGGACTTGCCGGACTGTATTATGGTGCAGATGCAATACCCAAAGAATGGTTAGAAGAGATCCCAAAGAAAAAATATGTGGAAGACTTGTGCGAAAAAGCAAGTTTGTTACAGAAGAGATAGGAAAAAAGAAGATGGTAAAATCCCCGCTATACAGCAATGTATGGTGGGGATTTTTTTGCTGCCGGGACACGATCGCAAAAGAGTCATTTATGGGACATGACTTTTAGTATCCTTGTTTCATAAGGGGAGAATCGGGTCTTCTGATTGCTATTGCGATATGCTGTTCAGCATCCAAGTAAAGGCAGTTGGGAAATATAGAAAATAAGCTATCCGATTTTTTTCTGTCCCGGGCTATAATGAGATTGTTCGAACAAAGTAACAGCAATATTGTTTCCAAGCATAAATGTAAAATCAATGGATAAAGGAGCAAGGATATGGATTTGGAGGAAAGAATAGAACTGCACATTCACAGTAAGGAGGGCGGAGACTCCACTGTGTATGTCGGTGAAATTATGAAACAGTTAAGCGAACAGAATATTCCAGCGGTAGCCATCACCAATACGTCCAACATTTTCTGCTTTACGGAGCTGGAAATGGTTCGAAAATACAGAAAATATACAACGCGTGCTATTTTCGGGATGGAAATGCCGGTGGTAGACGAAGAAGGCAATACATACAGCATCAGCGTTCTGGTAAGGAATGATACCGGTCTGAAAAATTTGTATGGACTGATATCTGACAATGCAAGCGCAGAGGATTTTCCGGTATATGAACTAAGGGAATTACTTAAGCACAGAGAGGGACTGCTCTTAGGCTCCGGCGTAGAAAGTGGAAAAATCTATAAAATGCTTATGAATGAAGAAACGACAGAAAACCTGAACGAAGCGTTATCCCTGTTTGACTACGTGGAAGTGCTTCCGTTTGAAAAATATGAGTCGGCGAATATAAGGATCATTGATATATGTGGGAAATCGGGGATTCCGGTGGTGGCGGTCAGCGATGCCCATTACATCGATCCGGAGGATCGCATGGCTTACAAAATCATCAGCCATTGGCACAGACGGAACAAATGTACCGAGGACTACCGGTTCCTAAACACGGAAGAAATGTTGAAAGCCTTTTCCTACCTTCCGGAAGATAAGGCCCGGGAAGTGGTAATAAAAAATACCCACCGGATTGCGGAGATGTGTGAGACAATATCCATTATTCCGAGAGAGAAATATTTTCCCAAGATGGAAAATGCGGCAGAAACGCTTCGGAACCGCTGCTATGAAAATCTGCAGCAGAAATATAGTGAGAAAGAATCGGTAAGGGCAGAAGAAAGACTGGAAACGGAACTGGCTGCCCTGCAGAAGACGGAAATGGAAAGCTATGTTCTTCTGGTAAGAGAACTGCTTGACAAATGTGGTCTCCGGGCCTGTGATATCTCCCTCAGGGGATGTGCCGCCGGGTCTATGGTTCTATATCTCATGGGAATAAGCGAAGTGGATCCGTTGAAGTATGAGCTGGAACCGGAAATCCTTTTTGGAATAGACAATGACCGGGAAATAGATATTGATATCAACGTTCCCGCCGACAGACAGGAGGAGATAATGCAAAAGGCGGGAACACTGACGGGGATAGAAGCGGCAGTCAGAGCCAGTACTTTTCTGACGGTTACTCGTGCATTTGCGGAATCCTTGGTGGAAGATTATATGGAGGATACGGGATATTATTTTCTTATGGACAGAATGGAAGAAATAGTATTGAAACTGGCCGGAAATTTCAGAGGCAGAGGAAAACACCCCGGAGGAATGATACTATTTCCGGCCGGCTGTGACTACAAGAGAATCAGTCCCCTGACTAAGACAGAGGATGGAACTCTGATTGCGTATTATGAATATTATTTTATGTGGCATAGCTTTATAAAACTGGATTTACTCAGTCATGCGCCACAGGAAATGCTGATTCGGTTATCGGAGCAGACGGGAGTAAATCTGGAGGAAATACCGACAGAAGACAGCGAAGTGCTGGCATTATTCAGAACGGATGAAAACGGAGTTGTAACAGGGTGCGCAGATCTTCCGGAATTCCGTTCAGAAGAAACAAGAAAAATGGTGGAGAAGCTGCATCCGGATAACTTTGATGATTTAGTAAAGATATGTACGCTGAGTCATGGAACGGATATCTGGGAAGGAAACATGCAGGTTCTGGTCGAGGAAAAGGGATTTAATATCAAGGATATACTGGGAAGCCGTGATGATATATTCCACCATATTTTAGCGCTTGGAGTGGATAGGGTAACGGCATTTGAAATCAGCGAAGCAGTGAGAAAGGGAACCGTTTCACGCGCTGGAAATGCAAAATGGCCTTCCTGGAAAAAAATATTGATGCAAAACGGAGTGGAAGAATGGTTTCTCTGGTCCTGCGAGAGGATTCTGTATCTTTTTCCGAAAGCACACGCGGTTTCCTACATGATTGTGAACATGAAACTGGGATGGTTTAAGGTTCATTATCCCGGGCAATTTGACAGGATGGTAAAGCAGTATCCGGAGGAGAGATTCCTTTAAGATAAAAAGGGGGAATGTTTTATGATTGATTATGACATCATCGCCGCTCGGATCCGGGAAGCACGTAAAAATAAAAAGAAGGTGTCGCAGAAGAAAATGGCGGAAGATTTGCAGATGTACCAGCCGGACCTTAGTGCGCTTGAGAACAATAAACCGGGGTGCGGTATCCGGGATCTTGCCAAACTGGAAATGATTGCCGGATACCTGAACATCCCACTGAGGTATCTACTGTTCGGAGAAGGGGAGGATATCGAAAAGGAAGATGATTTTATATAATACCCAAAAGTAAAAATCTCCCATATCCTAAATTCCCAAAGAATGGTATAATGAGCTTGTGTAATGGGATACGAGAACAAGAGAGAATGTAGGAAAACAAAGGAGGAGCTATCATGAGACGACAGTTAGAACCACTGTTTACACCGTGGAAAATCGGAAATTGCGAAATCAAGAACCGTATTGTACTGACATCCATGGGAGGAACCAACCTTTTGGGCTGGATGGAAAAAAACCATTTTGACAAAGATGGCGCTAAATTTATCCTGGAGGTAGCAAAGAACAATTGCGGCCTGGTGCTGCCGGGCTGTCAGCCGGTGTACAACCCCATGTTTGGAAGCTGGTTGTATAAAAATAAAAAGATGTATGAGGATCTGGCAGATTGGATGCCGGAATTCCATAAGACGGGAGCCAAGTTGTTTGTGCAGCTGACGGCAGGCTTCGGGCGTTCCTTTACCATCAGTAAGATGATGGAAACCCTGTATACCAACAAGGTGCTGCGTGTTTTATCCAAGCCTGTTATGGATCTTGACAAGATTACGGCAGCGCCCAGCCCGTCTCCGAACCGCTGGTCGGACAAGGTGCCTTCCCGGGAGATGACGGTGGAAGAGATTCAGGAATTTATTTCAGCATTTGGCAAGACAGCAAAGCTGCTTAAGGATGCAGGTGTGGACGGTGTGGAAATCCATGCTGTGCATGAAGGCTATTTGCTGGATCAGTTTACCTTAAAATATGTCAACAAACGTACCGATGAGTACGGCGGCTCCTTTGAGAACCGGTATCGCTTTGCGGTGGAAATCGTAAAAGAAATCAAGAAGGTATGCGGACAGGATTTCCCGGTATCCCTTCGTTACAGTGTAGAGTCAAAGACCAAGGGCTTCCGTGAGGGTGCGCTTCCCGGCGAAGAATATGTGGAAGTCGGACGCGATATGGCAGAATCCGAAAAGGCCGCCAAGTATCTGCAGGATGCCGGATACGACATGTTAAACTGCGACAACGGTACTTATGATGCCTGGTACTGGGCACATCCGCCCATTTATATGCCGGAAAACTGCAACCTGGAGGATGTGGCGCATATCCGTAAGTTTGTGGATATCCCTGTGGTATGTGCGGGTCGTATGGATCCCGAAACTGCGGCAGAAGCGGTAAAGGACGGCAGAATCGACGGCGCCGGATTCGCCAGACAGTTCCTGGCAGACCAGGAATGGGTAACCAAGCTGATGGAAGAGAGAGAAGACGATATCCGTCCCTGTATTTTATGTCATAACGGCTGCTTTAACATGTGCCACTACAAGGGCGTGCCCAACGACCAGGCATTATCTGATTCCCTGCACCTGGCGCGCTGTGCCGTGAATGCGGAGACCATGCAGTGGGAAAAGCACCGGATTATCAAGACCGGCAACCCGAAAAAGGTACATATTATCGGCGGTGGTATCGGCGGTATGGAAGCGGCCAGAGTATTGAAGCTGCGCGGACATGAACCGGTGATTCATGAGCAGACGGATCATCTGGGCGGTACGTTTGTGGCAGCCAGCGCAGAAAGCTACAAGGGTAAGCTGAGAGATCTGCTGACCTGGTATCGCAAGCAGATGAAAGATCTGAATGTGGAAATTCATTACAATGAAAAAGTAGAAAATACAGAGCAGTTTGCGGGAAGCCCGGTGATTGTTGCCACAGGTTCCGTTCCCCGTGTACTGAAAAGAGTGCCCGGTCACGAAAAGATGGTAGAGGCCTGCGAGTATCTGACCGGCACCCCGGTAGGAGAAACGGTGGCAGTCATCGGCGGCGGTCTTACCGGCTGCGAGATTGCTTATGAACTGGCGCTGCAGGGGAAAAAGCCCGTCATTGTGGAAATGAAGGATGACTTGATCGCACAGACCGGTGTCTGCCTGGCAAACAGCTCCTATTTAAGAGAATGGTTTGCATTGCATAATGTACCGGTGTACCTGGAAACTACCTTACAGGAAGTAAAGGATGGCAGCATTGTATGTAAGGATGCAGAGGGAAAAGAGCTGACGATTTCCTGCGATAGTGTAATCAGCTCCGCCGGTTATATTCCGAATCCGCTTACGCAGGCCGGCAGCAGGACTTACCTGGTTGGTGACTGCAACGGTGTCGGCAACCTGAGAACCGTGGTATGGCGTGCTTATGAAGTAGCCATGAAAATCTGATGGGAGGGACACAAATGAATTTAACAAAAGAACAACAGGATATTTTAGATGGAAAACAGGGCGATGTCCTGGCAAAGGTAATGCAGACACTGGTGCGGTACGGAGAAGTCTTCGGCGCCGATGCCATGGTGCCCGTAACGAGTAAATACAATCACCTGGTTACCTCCTTCGGATTGAAGGCGCTGGCGCCGGTTTATGAGCTGATGGATAAGCTCATAGAGTCCGGAAATGTGTCCAAACAGAAGTTTTCCGCAGACCCGAGACCGCTTGATCCCAACGTGCCAAGCTCTTTTTTACAGAATTTTGTTTTTAAGAATTTCATGTATTCCAAACAGGAGGACTATGAAAAGCAGCTGGAACAGATAGGAATCATGGATAAAGATGCCTATACCTGTACCTGTTACATGGACGAAGTAGGCAACACACCGGCAATGGGCGAGGTGCTTTCCTGGTCAGAGTCTTCGGCGGTTGTTTATGCCAACTCTGTTCTGGGGGCAAGGTGCAACCGGAATTCCGGCATTATTGACCTTATGGGGTCGGTTGCAGGCTATGTGCCCCGGTTCGGTCTGCTTACGGACGAAGGCAGAAAAGCAACCTGGGTGGTAAAAATTGATACCACAAAGAAGCCGGAGGCGCAGCTGCTCGGCTCTGCCATAGGTATGAAGGTTATGGCTGACGTACCCTATATAGAGGGGCTGGACAAGTGGCTTGGCGGAGAACTGGATGAAGCGGCAAAGACCTATCTGAAGGATTTCGGCGCCGCAACAGCGTCTAACGGTGCGGTAGGTTTATATCATGTGGAAAACATTACCCCGGAGGCAGTGAAATACGGAAAAGACCTTGTGGCAGAGGGCGCTAAAGTCTATGTGGTGGACGATGCGGAGCTGCAGCGGGTTTATGACAGTTATCCGGTCATCTGGAAAAAGAAGGATGCCACCCCGAAGCTGTGCTTTATGGGATGCCCGCATATGAGCTTAAACCAGCTGATTGACTGGACGAAAAAAGTGGAGCAGGGCTTAAAAGAAGCCGGAAAGACCAAGGTTTGTATTCCGACTGTCTTTACGGCAGCACCGGCGGTTCTTAAGAAATTTGAGGAAACGCCCTATGCGGCAGTCTTAAAAAAGACCGGTGTCATCACTTCCTACATATGTCCTCTCATGTACATGAACAATCCTCTCAGCGGAAAGATGCCTGTCATCACTTCCAGCAATAAATTGAGAACCTATACCAGCGCAAGATATTATACGGATGAAGAAATTTTAGAGCAGATTACGAAGGGAGGAGCAGAAAGATGAAAGAATTTAAAGGCAGAGTGATAGCGGAAGGGACTGTGGAAGCAAAAGCCCTGGTGTCCCACGGAGGACTCAATACACTGGCATCCTTCCAGAAGGCATTACAGTTTGGAGATAAAAAAGCAACCTGCGGCGACCAGAACAACCCGGACCTTTACGGCAAGCAGATGGCGGGAAAGGCGTTGTGCCTGCCGGCTACCATCGGCTCCACCACGGGTGGACTGGTACTGTACTGCGCCTGTTCCATGGGCAGACAGCCGGCCTGCATGCTGTTTTCCGAACCCATTGATTCCCTGGCTGCAGCCGGCGCTATTTTAGCGGATGTATGGCTGGAGAACAGCAAGATGCCTGTCATCGACAGTCTCGGGGAAGAGTTTCTTGCCTATGTGAAGGACGATATGAATATTACGGTAAAAGAAGGTGGAGTAGTCGTATGTCAATCTTAAATCAGCTAAACAGTGTGCCAATGTATGCAATCTGCGGCGGAATCATTGCTTTCGTGGCAGTGGTATGTGTTATTTTCTTAGTGAGAGCTTACCGCACCGGCAAGGCCATCGGCATGGATACCACGAAAATGAAGCGTACGATTATTTCCAGTGCCACGTTTTCCCTGCTGCCCAGTGTGGGAATTTTGCTGGGAGTCATTGCGCTGTCGGGAAGTTTGGGAACTCCCTGGCCCTGGCTGCGCCTGTCCGTAATCGGCGCCCTGCACTATGAAACCCAGGTGGCCCAGGCAGCGGCGGAGCAGGTGGGACTGAGCACCCTTTCGGCTGCGGAAATGACACCGGGGGCATTCTCCACCATTGCGCTCCTGATGAGCATCTGCATTATCTGGGGAATGGTTATGTCAGTATTCTTAAATAAAAAATACACAAAGAAGCTGACTGCGGACAAAAAGAGCGGTAAGCCCGGTTTCGGGGACATGGCCATGACAGCCATGTTCATCGGACTGGTAAGTACTTATATGGGAAGATACATTGGCGGTTTTGTATCGGAAAACGGTCTGTTTACCTTTAACGGAGACTATATTCCGTTGATTGTGCTGGCGGTATCGGCGCTTGTCATGGCGGGTTTTGTTTATCTGATAGAGAAAAAGAAACAGGCCTGGGTAGACAGCTTTTCCATTGCCGGAAGCATGATTGCCGGTATGCTGGCGGCTGTTCTGGCGGGACTGCTGTAGGGCGCTGCCTGACGGGAAATGCTGCCTGACAGGAAAGCGTGCCTGACGGGAAAGCATGCCCGACAGGAAAATATTCGGATTAGGATATGACAGAAAGGATTACAAAATGGAAGAAGATAAGAAAACAGCTGTCTGGGACAGTTATACAAGAAAGACCCATGTGATCGGCAGAATCGTCAGCATTGTCACACTGATCATGCTGGTAGGAGCGCCTTTTCTGATAGGCGGGATGCTGGGAGCCTATCCGGATCTTGGGGCGGTAGGAAAGGGATTTCTTTCCGTAGGACTGGTATGGCTGGTCAGCAGTATTGCAGAATTTTTAATTTATACGCCTATGCTGGGAGCGGGAGGCGGTTATCTGGCATTTATCACCGGCAATCTCATCAATATGAAAATCCCCTGTGCCGTCAATGCCAGGGATATGGTGGGGGCAAAGACCGGAACTCCGGAAAATGAAATCATTTCCACGATTTCCATTGCCACTTCCTCCCTGGTTACCATACTGGTGCTGGCAATCGGCGTACTTCTGATGGTTCCCCTGCAGCCCATTTTACAGAGTGAGGTTCTGCAGCCGGCATTTGAAAACGTGGTTCCGGCGCTGTTTGGCGCCATGGCATACAAGTACTATCGTAAAAATATGAAGATAGCAGCCCTGCCGTTAGTGGTTATGAGTCTGTTGTTTATTCTGGTGCCTTCCCTGACAGGTTCCACCAGTTTTATGATTATTCCTTCCGGAGCCATTGCCATCGGTGTTGCCTACCTGCTGTTTAAAAAGAAGAATGCGGCAGGAAGTAAGGCCGGGAATATCAAAGAATCTTAAGGAAAGAGGTCAGATATGAAATACATTGGTTTTATACTTCTTGCAGTGCTTGCACTCATTCTGCTGCTTCTGCTCATAGCGGTCATAAGGACACTTCTGATGCCGTCGAAAACATCGACCTATGTAGCAAAAGAGTCCGAGGAAAAGTCCCTGGCGCTGGCACGTAAACTTTCTAAAATGGTGCAGTACGATACCACATCCCATGCCAATGTGGCGGAGGTGGAAAAGTTTCTGGGCTTCCACAAGGTCCTGGAGGAGCTGTTTCCCCTTGTGCATGAAAAACTGGAAAAAACGGAAATTGACGGAAATCTGCTTTTTTACTGGAAAGGAAAGTCTTCACAGAAGCCCATTCTTCTGATGAGCCATCAGGATGTGGTCCCTGCGGAAGGGGAGTGGGTGCATGAGCCTTTTTCCGGAGATATTGCGGACGGTAAGGTGTGGGGCAGAGGAACCTCCGACACCAAGGCTTCGGTCATGGCATTCTTCCAGGCCGTGGAAGAGCTGCTGTCGGAAGGTTTTGTACCGCCTACCGATGTGTATCTGGCATCCTCCTGCACAGAAGAGTGGGGCGGGGACGGTGCGCCCAAGATTGTGGCAGAGCTTCAGAAAAGAGGTATTGAATTATTTTTAGTATGCGATGAAGGCGGCGGTATTATTACAGACCCCATCGGCGGTATCCATGGTAATTTTGCCATGGTAGGTGTTTTTGAAAAGGGAAAGGGTGATGTAAAGTTCACTGCCAGAAGCAACGGCGGTCATGCAAGCACTCCCGTAAAGGGAACTCCCATTGCCAGACTGGCAGCTTTTGTCAATGAAGTAGAGACTCATTCCCCGTTCAAAAAAAAGATGCTGCCTGAGGTGGCGGCCATGTTTACCCGTCTGTCTCCGTATGCGGGCTTCGGAATGAAACTGGTATTCGGTAATCTGTGGTTGTTCCGCCCGCTCTTAAATGCTGTTCTGCCGGCCATCAGTGCACAGGCGGGAGCCATGTTAAAGACAACCATTGCGTTTACCGTACAGAAGGGCTCCGATGCCTATAATGTATTGCCGCAGGAAGCCTATGTGGGCGCCAATATGCGTTTCATTCCCCATCAGGGAGAAAAGGAAAGCTTGGAGATTATCCGGAAGGTAGCCGAAAAGCACGGACTGGAAACCGAAGTGCTGCATGCCAACGACTACACAGAGCCTGTGGACATTCACGGAGAGGCGTTCCGCCTTGTGGAGCAGACCATTGCGGCAACTTTCCCGGGACTTCCGGCAAGCCCTTATGTGATGACGGGAGCGACCGATGCCCAGTTCTACCAGCCGGTATGCAAGAGCTGTATCCGTTTTGCACCGGTGGTTTACGGACCGGAGCAGATGAAGGGAATGCACGGACTGAATGAGAATATTGAGTACAACTGTCTGCCGGGAGCCGTGCGGTTTTATAAAAACCTGATCAAGGAAGAAAAATAGAATATATCCGGGAAAATACCGCCTGCAACAGGCAAATGCCGTGTAGACGGTATTTTTTTGCTTTTTTGCACGAAGGGTTCTGAAAACGTGCGTAGTTTGTAATGGAAATACTACAATACATATGATATAATGGTCAAAAATATTTGTTTACGTGAAAAGGCGGAATGTTATGGGAACAAGGATTGAAGGTCTCTGGGACTGTGCGTACTGTGGAAAGAAAGGGATTAAAGCACGCTTTGACGCATGCACTTCCTGCGGAAGAGCCCGCGGTGTGGAAACAATCTTTTACCTGCCGGAGGATATAGAGGCAGCAGCACTGACAGAGGAAGAAAAGGCGCTTACGACCAATGAGCCGGACTGGCTGTGTGAATACTGTGGGGCATACAATCGCTCCGATGCCGCAAACTGCAGCAAATGCGGAGCGTCAAAGGAAGAATCGAAGACCAATTACGGAAGGCGGGGAAAATGGCAGTACAGCTGATTGCGGATTTATATGGTTGTTCGGAAATCATAAACGATACGGAAGCCATTAAGAGGGCAGCGCACCGGGCAATAGAATATGTGGGCGCAGATATCGTGGAGGAATGTATTCATAAATTTGAACCCATAGGGGTGACTTATTTTGCGGTAATTTCCACCTCTCATTTTTCGGTGCATACATGGCCCGAATACGGTTATGCGGCAGTGGATATCTTCTCCTGTACGGATGAAGTGGTGGAAGGAATTACGGAAATACTGAAGACGCTGTTCGGGGCGGAAAAAATCGTGATGCGTTCCGTGCAAAGAGAGATTGCACCGGAACCGGGAACCCCGGCAGAGGCGGCGGATACGGAACAGAAGTAAAGACATTAGAGAAGAAGAGGCAAAGGGGGAAGGAGAAAATGGGCTATCAGATTGGAACATTGCTTAACATCAATGGTCTGGCAGGAAAGGTAATCGGTTTTATCCGGTATGAAAACACTCAGGATCCGGGCAAATTCTGGACGGAGTACCGGCTGCGGACACGCAATGGAGAGGCATGGCTTTCCTGTGATGATTTTTATAATGAATATTCGGTGTCATGGCCGGCAAACGATGTGGGAGGCAGAATCGGACCGGAATGGCATAAGGTGGACGAAGGGACACAGGTGGTCAGAAGCTCCGGCGGAGATGTGGATGTGGACCCGGGAGAGAGCGCAACGTTTCTGGAATTTGAAGACGAAGCCGAAGACCATACCCTGTCGGTGGAGATGTGGAGTGACGGAACGGAATACTCTAAGGGAGAATATGTAGAGAAAGAACAGATTGTGGTAACCGGATTTGAAAAACCGAAAAACAGTGCCCGGGGATTGGGGATTGTCGTTGCCCTTATGCTCCTGTTTATGGTTATACCGCCTATTTTTAATACAGTGTTTTCCAATACAGCGGCCGACAGCAAAAAGATTTCCACGTATCTGGAATCCGCAGGTCAATATAATTATAAGACATCCATTACGGGAAATGCGAACCAGACGGCAACGGTGTACGAGTATTTTAAGGATGCTACTACGGATGATGTGGCAAAGGACATCATCAAAGGTGTGGACGGTAATACCGTGTCCGTTACCCAGAAGGATGATGAGGCAGATGCGGAAATAGCCATTCTTACCAAGAAGGAATACTGCCTGATTTACCATCCGGAATCGGAAGAAAATGTGGTATATGTACAGATATCGAACCGTAAGTACAATTATGCTTCGGACAATTCCCCGTACAGAAGCACCGGCGCAGATACAAGCTGGTACCGGAGTCATTATTACAGTTCGGGATATTCTTCGGATGCGAGTTCCTACAAGAGCACGCCATCGGCATATTCCATGTATGACGGCTCCACCGTACATAATATCGGCAACGGCTACTTTGATTCCTATTCCAATTCCATAAGGCAGTCGAGCATCAACAGCCGGAATTCTTCAAGCGGAGGAATCAGCAGCGGAAAGTAGAAACAGTTAAAAGTAACTAAAGACAGCCAACAGTAACTAAAAACAGCCAACAGTTAAAAGGAGAAAAGAGTATGTTAACAGTAGCATTGGAAACAATTGTGTATCTTGGGGTCGGCCTTGTCATAATGATGCTTGGCTATTTTATCATTGATCTGGTTATTCCGGTGGATTTTCCGCAGGAAATCCGGGAGGGGAATAAAGCGGTAGGCTGGGTTTCAGCGGGGATTTATGCCAGCCTCGGGTTTGTCATCCGTTCTGCCATCATTTCCAATACGGTGGGTGAGGCAGTAGAATTATTACAGGGAGTGCTGGACACCGTAGCCTTTGCGGGTATCGGCATTGCGGCATTTATCATTGCGTACTTTTTAGTTGACCTGGTAAACCGGAAATTCAATTTTAATGTGGCGCTGAAGGAAAAGAATGAGGCAGCCGGTATTATGATTTTCGGTATCTTTCTGGGCATTGCTTTTATCGTAAGCGGCGTTATCCAGTAATATACGGTCTGATTATGATAAATAATTTTACAAAGCAGACGGAAGGAAAATGACATGAGTAAGAAATACAGACTTCTGATGCTGACAACCCTGATTATTTCGGGCTGTTCCATGTGTTATGAACTGATTATCAGTGCGGTAAGCTCCTATCTTTTGGGAAACAGTACCCTGCAGTATTCCATAACCATCGGACTTTATATGGCAGCGCTTGGTTTTGGTTCTTATATTTCCAAATATTTTAAGAAAAATCTGTTTCATGTTTTTGTGACAATTGAGCTAAGTATCGGTGTGGTTGGGGGCGTAAGCTCCCTTCTGCTTTTTCTTTCCAATATTTACATCAGCAATTATGCTGCCGTCATGTATGCGGAAATTCTCTTGATCGGTACACTGGCAGGAGCGGAAATCCCCATTATGACAAGGATTATTGAGGCGGACGAAAATAACCTGTCGGTTACGCTTTCCTCCATTTTCAGCTTCGATTATATCGGAGGTCTTTTGGGTTCTATTGCATTTCCCCTGCTGTTGCTGCCTCAGCTGGGATACTTTGCCACATCGTTTCTGTGCGGACTTCTGAATATTATAGCAGCCATGCTGATTTTGTGGCGTTTTGGAGAGCGGGTGGAAAACATCCGGATTTACCGTGTGATTGCGGGTATCCTTGCTGTAGGAATGGCAGTGGGTATCCTGTTTGCGGATAATATTTCCGACAGTATTGAAGACGGATTGTACAGAGACCACATTATCTATATGGAGCAGACGCAGTATCAGAAAATAGTTATGACGAAGCACCGGGATGACGTGCGGCTTTACATAGACGGAAACTGCCAGTTTTCCACGGCGGATGAATACCGCTATCATGAAGCGCTGGTGCATGTTCCCATGAGTGAACTTTCCCAAAGGGAGGATGTACTCATTCTGGGAGGCGGAGACGGCATGGCAGTCCGGGAAGTTCTCAAATATGACGAGGTAAAGGACATTACCCTTGTGGATCTGGATGCCGAGATGATACGCATCTGTTCCACCAATCCAAACATTACTGAAATAAATGAAAACAGCCTGCAATCGGAAAAACTGCATGTGATCAATACGGATGCTTATGAATATCTGGAAAAGTCGGAGGATATGTTTGATCTGATTATTGTGGACCTGCCGGATCCGAACAGTGAGTCCTTAAATAAGCTGTACTCCAATATTTTTTACCGGATGTGCGGCAACCACCTGAAGGATGACGGAGTTATGGTGGTGCAGTCCACCAGTCCCTATTATGCCACAAAAGCTTTCTGGTGCATCAACCATACCATCGAAAGCGAAGGATTTTATGTAAAGCCGTATCATCTGCAGGTGCCGGCATTCGGCGACTGGGGATTCAATATGGCAAGCCGGAAGGAACTGAAGGAAGAGCTGACCTTTGATGTGGAGACAAAGTACTTAAGTGCGGAGAATGTTTCGGCTCTCTTTTTGTTTGGAAAGGACGAAATGGCGGAAGATGTGGAGATCAACCGGCTTACCAGACCGGTCCTGATGGAGTACTATAATAAGGCAGTAGAGAAGTGGGATTAAATCATAGGCAATAAAAAAGTAACAAATTAAGGGGCTGTCGCACTGACAAATATTTTTTGCTGGGCGGTAGCCCTGTTTTATGCCGTAATCTAACGCTGAAACATTTACAAAGCATACGTAACAACGGCACTGATATTCATGATGGTAGGCACTGAAATGTAAAACAGAAAAGAAAGTGCCTACAAATCTTCAAGGGGTAGGCACTGAAATGTAAAACAGAAAAGAAAGTGCCTACAAATCTTCAAGAAGTAGGCACTGAAATGCAAAACAAAAAAGAAAGTGCCTTTGTGGAGGAGATGGATCTTTCTTAATGGATCAGATTTTTATTACGCTAACCGGTACACAGCATTATTTTGGAGAAAATATTTCAAATACATGCACAATGTATTATAATTAAAACGCATGGAAAATTGATTCTCTGAAAGTGAAACAGCATGGAAAATGGGAGTAGGCAATGGGTAACGAAGCAGGCGAATGGATTATGTATGGAGTGAAATGGGATGACCCGGAGTGCATTCATACGGTAGAGGAAGCAATCGCATACATCAATGAAGTGGGATTTCTTCCCTTGTTCAAGAATGACATTCCGGGGTTTTCCCTGGAAGAAAGAACGACGCCGGAATACTGGTGGTGTGATATTCCGGAAAAAGACCCCTGGCTATGGCGGGCGATTATAGCCGGAAAACATGACATCGTATACGGTAAGTTCTTCGATAAAAAAGCCGGTTTTATATCTAAAAAATGGCTGCCGGTGTTTGCCAACTACCGGCGGGACGGGTATGATTTTGATGCTCTGTATGAAGACGGAAAAGCACCTTTGAAGCACAAACGAATTATGGAAAATTTTATGGAGGGAAACGAAGACACGGAAATATTTTCCAGTGAATTAAAGAAGCTTGCAGGTTTTGGCAAGGAAGGCTATAAGGGCTTTGAAGGTGCCGTTACCGGACTTATGATGCAGATATATCTTTGCAACTGCGACTTTAAGAAGCGTGTCAATAAAAAAGGCGCAGAATATGGCTGGGATGTGGCGGTGTATTCTTCACCGGAGCACCTGTTCGGCTATGACTATGTGACCTCCCGCTATAAGGACGCCCCGCAGGAGTCATGGCGGCAGATAGTGGAGCATATGCATGAAATTTATCCGGTAGCGACGGATGGGCAGATAAGAAAATTGCTGAAATAGAAAATGGCATATTTGCATAGATGCATTTTTTAGAAAGAAATACTATTGCAGACAGGGACAGGAGTTATGGTTAAGAAAATAGTAAAAGGAACAAAAATATTTTCCCGGAAAGCACAGCCGGCGACAGAAGCAGACCGGCAGGTGGTAACGGATTTATTGGATACACTAAGGGCGAACAGCGGAATATGTGTGGGCATGGCAGCAAACATGATAGGTGTGAATAAAGCGATTATCGTGGTAGCGGCGGGACCTTTTCAGTTTGCCATGATTAATCCGATAATTACAAAGAAGGCAAGCGAATATCGGACGGAGGAAAGCTGCCTCTCACTGGATGGGGTCAGAGCCTGCACAAGGTACGAAGAAATAGAAGTGGATTATCTGGACAGTAATTTCAAACCTCAACACGGAAAATACAGCGGCTTTACGGCGCAGATTATCCAGCATGAGATAGACCATTGTTGTGGGGTGATAATTTAATTAGGAATTAGTCGAGATAGGTGAAAATTGATTAAGTAGGACGAAATTAGTTTTGTATTGAAAAGTACATAGTGCTGCTCATCCTGTCCTTTTTATTGGAATGCAGCATAGATAATTTTATGATTCAATAAATAAGTGCCACAAATCTTGAATTTTTCAAATTTGTGGCAAATCTATTCTGCTTGAGCAGATTGAAGAAGAGTTTGTTATAAATGGTTTTGACAAGACACATATTATACGGATTAACTTTGAAGACTTACAGTTTGAAAAAATTCGTACAGCTGAAAAACTGAATAACTATATATCAAAACAAATCAAGGATAAGGATAAATATTTGATATTTCTTGATGATGAGCGCGTTATAATAAGGACAAAGTTAGAGAAACCCAGTAAAATCAAGGGGTTAGAACTAATTTAGTCCTTATTTTTATACCATTTTATCGGTAGATAAGGCAGCGCTGACAAATCAAACCGAAATCCAAACATTGCATCAACAATTCAGGAGTCATGACCTGAGTGTGGTTCGTGCATCCAAGTGAGGTGACAATTTAATAGATTTTATTTAGGTAGGACTAAATTAGCATTTATCACGGAGATATTCCGTTTGGCTGATATAGTCCTACTTTTTATTTTGAAAGGAAGAGATCGTATGAGCAAAGTGCTAATTGAAGTCCTCATAATAATTCTTATTGCAGGCAGTTATTTGATACTGTATTCAGCAGTTAGAGTATCGGCTATAGCAGATCAAAGAATAGCGGAGATACGAAGTAGAGAAACATTTCATAAAGAAAAGCAGTTGAAGCATTTTATGATATGTCAGCGATTTTACGGGCAGAAGGCAGAAAATAGTTCTTGAAAAAGTTCGCACAAACGAATAGAATATAAGAGAAAGGATGAGCGAAATGGAAAAATATATTTCAGTAGTAGAAACAGCAGAAAGATGGAATGTTTCACCAAGAAGGATTCAAATATTATGTAATGAAAATAGAATAAAAGGGGCAAAAAAGCAAAGTGGAATATGGCTTATTCCGTATGGAGCAAAAAAACCTGAAAGGATAAAGTCTGGTGTTAAAAATGAAGAAAATAAGGTGTTAAATGTTTTGTCACTTTTTTCGGGTTGTGGTGGAATGGATTTGGGATTTGAGGGGGGCTTTGACGTATTAGCAAAATCTGTAAATATGCATATGCATAAAGACTGGAAAATTAAGAAAAGCAAAGATGGCTGGGTAAGGCTTCCAAAAAATAAATTTCATACAGTATTTGCTAATGATATTAAACCAGAGGCAAAAGCGGCGTGGAGTAATTATTTTGGAAAAAGAGGATTAGAAACCTCATCATATTACTTGGATAGTGTTGTAGATTTAGTAAAACTTCAAAAAGAAAATAAGATTAATATTTTTCCGGAAGGAATTGATATTGTAACAGGGGGATTCCCTTGTCAGGATTTCTCGGTTTCAGGGAAAAGAATGGGGTTTGACACAGACAAAGGGCATAATGGTAAAAAAATAGATATCAATGCACCAACAGTTGAAAATCGAGGACATTTATATATGTGGATGAGAGAAGTCATTGCCATTACAAAACCCAAAATGTTTATTGCCGAAAATGTAAAGGGGTTAACTAATTTGAATGATGCAAAAGAAATAATAGAAAATGATTTTTCTTCAGTTTGTAATGGTGGATATTTGGTTGTTCCAGCCAGAGTTTTGAATGCTGCTTGTTATGGAGTACCACAAGGGAGGGAAAGGGTTATCTTTTATGGATTTAAAAAATCGGAATTAACGGATGAAGCAAAAAAACAGTTAAGTGCTAAGGTTATAAGTTCTGAATATGATCCGTATCCTATTCCTACGCATTATTTGAGTAAAAAATTTTGCAATAAAAACGAAATCCATTATGTGAATGTTAAACAAGCTTTTTATGGACTAGAGGAGCCAAAACAATCACTAGATATCAGTCAACAGAAATACTCTAAGGCAAAATTTATGGGTAAACATTGTCAGGGACAGCAAGAAGTTAAACTGGAAGGAATTGGGCCTACAATACGATCAGAACATCATGGGAATATTGAGTTTAGAAGATTGTCTAAGGAGCATGGAGGAATTTATATAAAAGAATTAGAGGAAGGAAATGAGGAAAGAAGACTTACAGTTAGAGAATGTGCAAGAATTCAAACATTTCCAGATGATTATGAATTTATAATTCCTAAAAAGGATGGAAATTCATCGGTATCTGCGTCTGAAGCATATAAGATAATTGGAAATGCTGTTCCGCCTTTGTTAGCATTTAATATTGCTAGAAGATTACAAGATAATTGGACTATGTATTTTGGAGGGTAATATGTCACATAAAAGATTATTAGCATATGTTGAAAAATTATATAGTGTGCAGGGAAATATAGAAAGAAAACTTCAAGAGAAAAAAGCTCAAGAAGCCGATAAATTTAAAATGTCGGGTACAGATTTTGAGACGGTAGTATATGACAGCTTAATTGAGGCTGGCTTTGATAAAGAATCTATTACGCATAGTACACAGAAATTTCCGGATTTTATACTTGAAGATAAAACAGATGGTGACAAATTAGGCGTTGAAGTAAAAAAGACTGATTCTTCAAAATGGGAAGTGATTGGGGGAAGTATATATGAAAGCTTAAAAAATGACATTGATGATACCTACATAATGATGGCAAAACTTGGCGGGGATAAACCGGAAGTACGATTGCGGAGATATGAAGAATGTATAGCAGATTTAAAGGTAACACATAGTCCTAGATTTTATCTGAATATGGATTTAGAAGAAGGAGAAGATTATCTTACTAGAAATGATGCTAAGGATTTATTGGAACTATCTGGCGATGATTTAAATCGTAAAATAAGAAAATTGCTAAGAACACAAAAATCGACTTGGTGGAGTGGCGGTGAAACAACAGCATTTTCGGATTTGTCAAAAGAAGAGAAGAATATCTATTTAAACGAAGGAATAGCATTGTTTCCGGAAGTATTCAAGGGTGATTATCACAATTTCACTCCTTGGCTTGTATATAGTTGTTTTGTATGGTGTGGAAATGTAAGAGATATTTTCTCTGCCGGAGGCAATAAATTTATTGATGATAGTGGAATATATGTATCAGCTGTGATGTATCGTGCATTAGAAAATGCACAAGAAATCAAGTTAAGAATATTTGATATGACAGATGAAGAGATGACAAAATTTTGGGGAAGTGTTATAGAAGATAAAGTCGAGAGAGTGAAATATTGGCTAGGCTTAGTACAACAAAATTTACGTTTCTCTAATGATCTAATGCAGAACAATTTGTCATTATCTATTTTCAATGGGATGAGTGTTGACAAAGTTAAGAACGAATTGGAAAAGATATATATTGCAGGATTGCACGACAAAATTCTTTAAAGAAAGATTATATTGAAAAGGAGCAGAGAAATTGCCAGAAATTAAAATAACAATAGAAAATTGCAATAATATTTCTAAAGGAGTGATTTCTTTAGAAGAAGAAAAACTTAATATAAGATATGGAATGAATGGAACTGGTAAGTCAACATTATCAACTGCAATTTCATTATTTAGTCAAGGCAAGCCTATGGACGAATTAAAGCCATTTGGAAGTGACGATGAGATTATACCTACAATTAGTATTGATGGGGATATTCAAGGCGTTAGAGTATTTAATGAAGAATTTGTTAATAATATGGTTTTTAAGGAAAGTACAGTAATTGATAATGCCTTTGATGTATTTATTAGAACCTCAGACTATGAACAAAAAAGACAAAATTTGGATAACAGACTTCTTAGGCTAAAAGTAGATATAGATGAGAAACAACCAATAATTCAATTGAAAAATGATATTGCAGCTTTCGCTGGAAAATTAGAGCTTAATGCGGCTGGAAAAAGTATAAAGAATAATACCAATTATAAGGCTATTATCAAGAAAAATAATGTGTATAATATTCCAGAGGGACTTAAAAGGTACTCTCCAATTATATCAGATGATCAAATTTGTATTAATTGGATAGATTGGAAATCAAGAGGAGAGGAATTTGATACTAAAGGCATATGTCCATACTGTTCAGATGAATTAAATGCTGGATTTACAGAAGAAAAGAAAACATTTAAAGAAACATATAAGAAATCAGATGCTCAGAATTTGAAAAATATGTTAGATTTATTTGAGAATTTTCATAAATATATGCCAGATGACAAGTTTGCTTCTATCATAGCCTGTATTAAGGAAGAGAAAGAAGAAAGTGCAATAAGTGCGATCTTGAAAACATTTATGAACGAATATGTTCATATTTCAACTCAACTTAATAAAATTTCATATTTTGATAAAAATGTGTTTAAGAAAACAAATATTAATGATATAGATAAAGTTTTAGAAGACATGAAGTTTGAAAAAAGTATCTTTAACTTTTTCTCGAGTGATGGATTCTATGAAATAGTTGATGAGGTAAATGATTCTATTGAGGAGTTGAGAAAAGAGGCAATTGATATAAAGGCTGCAATGGGAAAACTACAAAGTGTATTAAAGCAGACTGTTGCAACATCACAAAAAGATATAAATAATTTTCTTGAGTCTGCAGGTATAACATATCAAGTTGGAATTAATCTAGATGAAAATGGACAGGCCATTGCAACGTTGCAATATATAAGTAATAAAAAATTAGTTGAAGTTGATAAAATCAGGAAACATTTAAGCTGGGGAGAGCGAAATGCTTTTTCTTTAGTGTTATTTATGTTTTATGCTATTAGTGAAAATGCAAAACTTATTGTCTTAGACGATCCTATTTCATCATTTGATACAAATAAGAAATATGCAATAATACACAGAATGTTTTCTAAACAGAGTGGTATTTTGCCAAGAAGTTTTTACAAAAAAACAGTATTAATGTTGACACATGATTTTGAACCAATTATTGATTTTGGAGTAGTAGGTAAGTTACCAGAAGATGCTCTTGATTCTAAATTTATTAAAAATAATCAAGGGGTTTTAACTGAGAAATCTATAGATTATAAACAGGATATAAAACCTGTAGTACAGGCATTGGCAGCTTACATAAAAGATGATACATTAGGAATTGTGCATAGAATTGCTTTTTTGAGGAAATATTATGAACATAATGGGACAGGAAACCATAAGGAGGCATATGATGTTTTATCTTCATTAATACATGGTCGAGATAAGTGCAAATATGCTAATAATTCAGAAATGCCACAGGCAGAGATTCAAAAGGGGTGTACTGAAATTAAGAAATGGATACAGAACTTTGATTATGATGAATTATATAAGAATGTTTATAATGAAGAGAAATTAGCAGAGCTATATTTTGCAGAAATGAACGATTATTTGAAAATTCAACTATTTAGAGCTCTTTTTGAAGTGAATCCAAGTAGAGAAATAAAAGAAGAAGATGTATTAGTAAAGTTTATAAATGAAAGCTATCATATAGAAAATGACTATGCTTATTATTTGGATATGGTGAAATTTGAAACAGTTCCAGAATATATCGTCAAAGCTATTGATGATTATATGGAGAGGACTTATTCAAAAGCGTGATACCCATATGATACCTGAATTTTTGAAAACATAAAATAATTGTGATAAAAGATGTAATAATCGCCATTAAAAGTTCCAGAAATCAAGCCTTCACAGGGATAATAAGTTTCTCTGCGGGGATGGTCGTAAAAAATGTTTCATACAGGTAGCATATTATCTTGGAAGCAGGCAAACGATTGAACGAGAGTTTGGAGCATATAAGCCTATAAACGATGCGTCACCTAAGTATGTATTTTCATTAGATAGATTTGATTATTCCAGAGATGGTATCTCACATATAAATATTGTTGATTTTTTATTAGGAAAAATAAATATTAATTTAAGTTAGCGCCACAAATGGATAAAAAAATTGAAATTGTGGCACTAAAATCAGATAAGCCTTGTTTTAACAGGCAGAGCTTGCGTTTGGTAGGAAGGATATGAAGACCAATATGACAAAGGAGCAATTCAAAGCAGCCCGGGAATACTGGAGCAAAAAAGAACAGATAAAAATGCCGGAGGAGCAGGACGATGTAGCCGATTATCTGTATAAAATTACGGTGGAAATCGATGACGAAAAGGTACGCACTCTTGGGAAACATGACCTGGATGCCGTGTACCGGACCGTATGTGATACGTTTACCCGGTGTGATTTTACGGAACGGTCGAAGGATAACCACAAACTGATTTTTACCATCGAAGACTGCAAGGATGCATTCAGCGATGTGGGACTTGCCACAAACGCCCTGCACGACAGCTGGCTCGGAAAGTACATAAAGAGAATGGACTGGTACGATGCCGGTGACGGCAGTACGGAAGATGTGCTGGCAGAAATCCGCAGCTTTGACGATAAGTACGGTAAATAAAGGAAAGGATGTGTTTTATGGAATACAACTTTTGGGGCTGGCAGAATGCGACAGCTCCGGCGATAACGGACGAATACAAAGGAATACATACACCTATAGATTTATACGACGCGCTGACGCACATCTGGTGCGCGGATACTTGTGCGCCCAGACTGAGGGACGGCTGGACGGAAGATAATAAAACACTGGGGCAGTGCTCCATTACAGCTTTTCTGGCGCAGGATATCTTCGGCGGAGAGGTGTACGGCATTTTAAGACCCGGCGGCAATTATCATTGCTACAATGTAGTCGGTGACTGCCGGTTTGACCTCACCAGTGAGCAGTTCGGAGAGGAAGTCCTTGATTATGGGAACAACCCGGTGCAGGAAAGAGCAGTGCATTTTGCAAAGGAAGAAAAGAAACTCCGCTATGAATACCTGAAATCGGAGCTTAAAAAGTACACGGTGGCAAGGGAGCAATAAATATGGCGGAAAAAAGCAGGACAGAGTATTCCATGGTGAATACCTCCGTAGCATTTATAGCGCAGATTACAGCCATTCTGATGGGATTTTTCACCAGAGTGGTTTTTACGCATACACTGAGTGAAGGCTATGTGGGTATCAACGGTCTTTTTACGGACATTCTGAATATCTTATCCCTGTCGGAGCTGGGCGTTGGCACGGCAATTACCTATGCGTTGTACGGTCCCATTGCCCAAAAAGATACGAAAAAACAGCAGATTTTAATGCGGATGTTCCGCACCTTTTACCGGATAACGGCAGCAGTCGTGCTGGTGGCAGGTCTGTGCCTCATCCCGTTTTTAAATGTGCTTATGAAGAACCGTCCGGATGTGGACCACCTGCTTCTGATTTACCTTTTGTATCTGTTAAATTCGGTGATTTCCTATCTGTTGATTTATAAAAAGACACTGGTGGATGCGCATCAGATGAATTATCTGACTGTGATAAATCACAATGGATTTCTGGTTATTCAGGATATTTTGCAGATAATTATTCTGCTGACCACGAAAAATTTCATCCTGTTTTTACTTGC
>ENA-OOQP01000037-OOQP01000037.1-human-gut-metagenome-genome-assembly--contig:-NODE-37-length-67443-cov-5.002656_pt1 | contig 67443 bp, 62 predicted proteins | sample MGYA00241266_ERZ501171 | MGnify/ENA primary metagenome ERZ501171 (study PRJEB25962, sample SAMEA2042501) | human gut metagenome | biome: human gut; feature: human-associated habitat; material: faeces...
TTGGGATGGTTGCATTTGCCATCTTCTATCACTCCTGAGTTCTTGAATGAGATTCAGGCTGTTGCCAACACATTGCGTGAAAAGTGTGAGGTTGTTGTTGTTGCTGGTATCGGTGGTAGCTACCTTGGTGCTCGCGCCGTTATCGAAGGTCTCAGCAATTCTTTCGCTTGGCTCGTAAATGATAAGAAGAATCCAACTATCCTTTTCGCAGGTAACAACATCGGTGAGGATTACCTCTACGAGTTGACTACTTTCTTGAAGGACAAGAAGTTCGGTGTTATCAATATCTCTAAGTCTGGTACCACAACTGAGACTGCTCTCGCTTTCCGCCTTTTAAAGAAGCAGTGCGAGGATCAGCGTGGCAAGGAAGAGGCTAAGGATGTGATCGTAGCCGTTACCGATGCCAAGAAGGGTGCTGCCCGTACTTGCGCTGACAAAGAGGGTTATAAGAGTTTCATCATTCCTGACAATGTAGGTGGTCGTTTCTCAGTTCTTACTCCAGTAGGTTTGTTGCCTATCGCAGTTGCTGGTTTCGACGTAAAACAGCTCGTTGCTGGTGCTGCTGACATGGAAAAGGCTTGTGGTAAGGACGTTGCTTTCGATGAGAACCCTGCTGCTATCTATGCAGCTACTCGTCAGGCACTCTATACACAGGCTGGCAAGAAGATTGAGATTGTTTGCAACTTCCAGCCAAAACTTCACTACTTCGCTGAGTGGTGGAAGCAGCTCTATGGTGAGAGCGAGGGTAAAGACCAGAAGGGTATCTTCCCTGCAGCTTGCGACTTCACTACCGACCTTCACTCTATGGGTCAGTGGATTCAGGAAGGTGAGCGTTCTATCTTCGAAACTGTTATCAGCGTAGAGACTCCTAACGAGAAGTTGCTCTTCCCTCATGATGATGAAAACCTCGATGGTTTGAACTTCTTGGAGGGCAAGCGTGTTGATGAAGTGAACAAGATGGCAGAACTCGGTACTCGCTTGGCTCACGTTGACGGTGGTGTTCCTAACATCTTGGTTAACGTACCTGAGTTGAACGCTTACTACCTCGGTCAGTTGATCTACTTCTTCGAGAAGGCTTGCGGTATCAGCGGTCTCTTGGAAGAGGTAAACCCATTCAACCAGCCTGGTGTTGAGGCATACAAGAAGAATATGTTCGCATTGCTCAACAAGCCTGGTTATGAGGCTGAAAGCAAGGCAATCCAGGAGCGTTTGGCTAACGAGAAATAATCGATATTAAGAAATCATTTCATTATTGATGAAAGAAATTATTTCAAAATACTTAAAAGACCACGGCTTTGGGGAATTCAACCCTAAAGCCGTTCTTTTTGATATGGACGGCGTGCTATACAACAGTATGCCTAATCATGCCGTAGCCTGGCAGGAATCGATGAAGCAGTTTGACATCCACATGACTGCCGCTGATGCTTATGCCACAGAGGGAGCACGAGGTATCGACACCATCCAGATGATGGTGAAAAAACAGAAAGGTATCGACATATCTCTGGAAGAAGCTCAGAAAATGTATGATGTAAAGACGGATATCTTCCACTCTATGCCAACGGCAGAAATCTTCCCTGGTGTTAAGGAAATCATGCAGAAGATTAAGGATGCTGGTATGCAAGTGGGTGTGGTTACCGGTAGCGGCCAGCGCCCTCTCATCATGCGCCTACTCAATGACTTCGGCGATTTTCTGGATGAAGAGCATATTGTAACTGCGTATGACGTGAAACGTGGAAAACCAAACCCAGCCCCATACCTGATGGGATTGCAGAAAGCGGGCAATCTTCAACCATGGGAAGGTATCGTTGTAGAGAATGCTCCATTAGGAGTCAGAGCGGGTGTTGCTGCTAACATCTTCACGGTAGCTATCAATTCCGGTCCATTACCAGATAATGAGTTATCTGATAAAGGCAGTAATATTCTTTACCATCAGATGACCGAATTCTGCAATGACTTCGAGAGTTTAATAGAAATGGCACATCAGCAGAGCCAGATATTCAAAAACAACAAAAACATGTAAGTAATGATGTTTACTTACACGTTTTTGTTTGATTTTTATATTCGTATAATTCGATTCCTTTATCGGATAATTTAATGATAACCGATTTTTATTTAAAAAATTCAGATAGTGATACTTGCCTTGACAATTTATTATTCTTTCAACCAACGACCAATCAGATCAATAATTTCCTGACGAGTAGGCTCTGGGAAGGAAAGAATACGGGTCTTATGAGAACCTCCCGGACACATATAAACATACAAATTGTGTTTGTTCTTCGTAAATGGAAGTCCATAAATACCAGAAGCACTCCATGGGTCGATAGAACCATAGATATAAACCATCTTAGGATCATTCTTACTCAGGAAATCTACTGTGTGCTTATATAATACAGGAGAAAAATTCACGTTCTCCGCATCCTTCGGCAACATCAACCGATGCAAATATCCCTTTGCCGTCTTAATACTCAGATATCTCTTGAATGGCTTTGTATAATAGCCATAGTAACCTAATTCTTTAGCCGCCTGTACATCAAACGAGAAATAAGGATTCTGATTGGAGAAATAATCGGGTTCACAATGACTCATCCAATACTTGAATACTGCTAAATCATCAGCCTCTCTTGTAGGAATCTTTTGGATATCAGCCCCCCACTGCCAGAAAGCAAACGCATACTCAAAGACTGAGAAGTCATATATTTCAGCCAAAGGGGCATTGAATGTATAATGCTTGTCATTGCAATATTTCTCAAGCAGAGGAAGAAGTGCTGCCTTGCGCTTAAAGAGCAGAAGTTGGAAATCGAGCACTTTCTGTCTGTTTTCAGGAGTCGAAACCTCATATTGGAGAAATATCTCATGTTTGCCATCCTCTACACTTCTGTTGAGTGGAGCTACGTATGGAACTGAAATATCTACATCGTTTGGAAAGTAGGAACGGTAGAACATGGTTGTCTGACCGCCCTTACTGATGCCTGTAGCAATCCACTTACCCTTATATAAAGCATGTAATGCTCCATTCACATGATGCAAATCATAAAGAGAATTCTCCACTGTCAGATAATCCCAGTTGCAAGGGCTTGGCATGGACTTATCAAAATAACGGTACTCCACGGTAATGATGTTGGTATCGAAGAGCTTGGACAGTTCCTCTATATATCCCTCATGCAACGCATAATTGGCATCATAGCCTTCTGTAACAAGTACTGTTGGACGGTCAAAACCGCGATGACAGAGCACAACTCGCTGCTCAAACTGACCAGCCTGCGGGTTCTTAGCATCTAATTGCTGCTTGATAAAGAACACGTATTTTTCTGGGAAACAAGTACTCTGCAGCGGTTCCACTTTACTCACACCAGGAAGAGCCGCTAACCGTTTACCAGCTTCACCCAACTCTGCTGCCAACATCTGCAAAGGCAAAATGAGCAACATCAACATCAGCAAACAAGCTGACTCCAATGATTTTGTTTTCTTAAAAAATTTCATTGCTTTCAAAGATATTATACTTTTGAAAATATTATATTTTGAAATACAAAGGTACTGCAAAAACCAGAGAAAAAAGAAAATAAAATGAGAAAAAGTATGATTTGATGAATCTTCCCCACAAAAACGTAGCAGATTGCTTTGCTATTCCATCAAAAAAACTTATCTTTGTGCCCGAATTTCAGTACAATTCAAATACAGAACAGCATATTGTACTTGTGAATAAAAAGAATTAAAAGGATAAATACGATAAAGGACAAATATTAAAAAGAAAGATATGAAAAAGATTATTTTTCCAATCATGTTGATTACATTGTTGGCTTCATGCTCAGAAAGCATTGAAGACAGAGCAGCAAGAGAGGCTAAGGAATATACAGAGAAAGTATGCCCTACTCCTTTCGTGAATGATGGGCGCACAGACAGTACGGTATTCGACAAGAATACCCGTACCTATATTTATTATATGACTTTGAGAAACAAGGCAGATAATGTCATACTCATCCAACAGAACCACAAGAAACTGTATGATGTACAAAAGCAGTCATTAGACAATAATCCAGGACTTCAGAAATACAAAGAAGCCCATTTTTCTTTCAGATTCATCTATCATTCTGCTAAAAATCCAAAGGAAGTTCTATTGGATGACACCTTTAAATATTAAGACAGAAAAGGTCATTGATTACAAGCAGAAAAGACAAAGATTACAAGCAGAAAAAGTCCCGAAGAAAAAATTAATTCTCCGGGACTTTTATATTGTTTCTACTGGGAACTGACCAGTATTGCTGTCTTTTACATTTAGTACCCCATTTCCTGAAGTGCAGTTGCCAACTGGTCTGGACAACTTGTTGGTTTGTTGCCGCAGGTAATACCCTTCAATCGAGCAATCACTTCCTGCGCCTTCATACCTCTTATCAAGGAACAAACGCCCTTGGTATTGCCATCACAACCTCCGATAAACTGCGCTTCCTGTACGACTCCATTCTCATCTACACTGATGCAGATGTACTTGGAGCAGGTACCATGAGTCTGATAAGTCACCTTGGTAAGATGCTTTGCACTCTCATTACTGATCATAGGAAACTTATTCAGCGTCAGCAGGAATTTCTGGCTTCATGTTGGTATAGACAGTCTGAACATCGTCAAACTCCTCCAACTTCTCAACCATTTTGTCGATAGTCTCACGCTCCTCAGGAGTTACATCCTTCAAATCATTAGGAATGTAAGTGAACTCAGCACCAGTTACCTCGAAGCCCTCAGCCTCCAAATGTTTCTGGATTTCACCGAAGCTTGTAGGAGCACCATAGATAGTGATTTCATTATTCTCCTCATCCTCATCAAACTCGTCTTCTACACCATAGTCGATCAGGTCGAGAATCATCTCGTCCATATCCAGACCATCCTTCTTCTTGAATGTGAACACAGCCTTGTGATCGAAGAGGAAAGAAAGGGAACCTGTAGTACCCAAGTTGCCGCTGAACTTATTGAAAATAGAACGAACGTCAGCTACAGTACGAGTAGTATTGTCTGTCAATGTGTCAACAAATACAGCAACACCGTGAGGACCATATCCCTCGTATGTTACCTCCTTGTAATCGCTGGTATCCTTGCCACAAGCGTTCTTGATGGCACGAACGATGTTATCCTTAGGCATGTTCTCACGCTTACAGTTAGCGATGATAGCACGCAATGATGGGTTGTTCTCTGGTTCTGGACCGCCTGCCTTCACAGCAATAGCAATCTGCTTACCCAACTTAGTAAATGTCTTGGCCATGTGGCCCCATCTTTTCAGCTTTGTAGCTTTACGATATTCAAATGCTCTTCCCATTGGAATAAATTTTAAAAATGTTTATCGTTTTGTTTAAAATATTATCTTAACTCTGCATTGAGCTTGCCTGTCAGGTTGGCAATCAACTTCTTCATGATTGTATCTATCTGCTTGTCATTCAAAGTCTTTTCTTCATCCTGAAGAATGAAGTTGACAGCATAACTCTTCTTGCCAGCTGGCAAGTTCTTACCTTCATAGACATCAAAGAGAACGACACTCTTCAGAAGTTTCTTCTCTGTCTGACGAGCGATTTGCTCAATCTGCTCAAACTGTACACTCTTATCCACCAAGAGAGCCAGGTCGCGGCTTACTGAAGGATACTTGCTGATATCAGTATAGGTGAGGTTCACCTTCTTGATGGCCTTCATCAGGTTGTCCCAATGTACATCGGCATAGAATACATCCTGCTCAATATCAAAAGCCTTCTTCAACTTGAGACTCAAGATACCCAACTCTACCAATACCTTACCTGCACGTGTCTCATACTGTACACCCTTAGAGAAGATATTGTTGTCGCTATGCTTAATCACAATGTTATTGGCAGGCATGCCGACACGACGAAGGATATTCTCTACCACAGCCTTCAACTCGTAAATGCTACTCTGCTCATCAGCATGAGCCCAGTTGCCCTCTACACGCTTACCGGTAATGAAAAGAGAAATATGACCCTCCTGAGTATAACCCTTGATAGGATTCTCAGCATCCCACTTCTCCTTATTATATATATAGGTGTTACCAACCTCGAAGAACTTCAGATTCTGACTCTTGTGATTGATGTTGCGAGAAACACTCTCCAAACCGCCAAAGAGCATAGTCTGACGCATCACACCGAGATCAGTACTCAATGGATTCATGATCTTAACAGTATGCTCATCAGGATAAGCATTGAGTTCCAAATCAGTATAATAGCTTGCCTTGGTAAGAGAGTTGTTCAGGATTTCCATGAAACCTTCACCCACCAACTGCTCTGCTACGATATTCTGAGTATGATAATGCTTATCTTCCTCTCCCTGAACTGTCAAAGAACTCTTCAACTGGGTAGGAATTTCCACATTATTATAACCATAGATACGGAGAATATCCTCTACTACATCACAAGGACGCTGAACATCTACACGGAATGGAGGAACAAGGAGATCGATGCCTTCAGCATCCTCCTTCACAATCTTCATCTCCAGGGATGTAGCAATGTTCTTGATAGTCTCCACACCGATTTCCTTACCGATGAGACGATGAGCGTACTCATAGTTCAAGCGAACAGGGAAATCCTGAATAGGCTCTGGATAAACATCCTTGATTTGCATGGAAATCTTACCACCTGCAAGTTGCTTGCAGAGAATAGCAGCCTGCTGCAAAGCATAAATCTGTCCGTTTGGATCAACACCACGCTCAAAACGATAGCTGGCATCAGTACTCAAACCATGACGACGTGCACTCTTGCGAATCCAGGTTGGATGGAAATAAGCACTCTCCAAAACTACATTCTTGGTGGTCTCATATGTACCTGAACCCTTACCGCCAAAGATACCTGCGATACACATTGGCTCTTCTGCATTGCAGATGCTCAAATCGTGCTCACCAAGTGTATGTTCCTCACCATCGAGGGTAACAAACTTAGTTCCTTCTGGCTGGGTACGAACTACAATCTTATGACCGGTTACCATGTCAGCATCAAAACAGTGCAATGGCTGACCATATGCCATCATGATATAGTTGGTAATATCCACGATATTGTTGATTGGGCGCAAGCCGATGATATTCAACTTATCCTGCAACCACTTGGGACTTTCCTTTACTTCGCAATCTGTGATACTTACACATGCATAACGCTTGCAAGCATCAGTATTCTGAATCTCTACGTCAATAGGAAGATCCTCATTATCTACGACAAACTCATCGCAAGAAGGACGATGAAGACTGGTCTGATAACCATTCTGCTTCAACCAAGCATAGAGGTCGCGGGCAACACCCCAGTGACCCAGTGCATCTGCACGATTGGCAGTGATATCAATCTCAATCAGCCAATCGCTCTCAAGATGATAATACTCAGCCGCAGGCTGACCTACTGGAGCATCCTCTGGGAGAACAATAATACCAGCGTGGTCTGTACCCACACCAATCTCATCCTCAGCACAAATCATACCAAGGCTTTCAACTCCACGGAGCTTGCTTCTCTTGATAGTAAAACTCTGGTCACCATCGTAAAGTACACAACCTAAGTCTGCTACGATAACCTTCTGACCAGCGGCAACATTTGGCGCACCACAGACAATCTGCTGAAGCTCACCCTTGCCCAGGTCAACAGTTGTTACATGAAGATGATCGCTGTTAGGATGCATCTCGCATGTCAACACTTTACCCACGTAAAGACCTTTCAGTCCACCTTTGATAGACTGAACTTCTTCCAAAGCGTCAACTTCCAGACCGCAAGAAGTCAGCGCGTCTGCAACTTCCTGAGGAGTCAAGTCGAAATCGACGTATTCTTTAAGCCATTTGTAAGAAACGTTCATTATAATGATTTTATTTGTATTCTCAAAATTCACATCGAAGCACCTCCTGCACTTCGACTTTTTATGATTTTCTCTAAAACTTTGCAAAAATACAAAAAAAAACAGACTTAGACGAAAAAATATTCGTATATTTGCACTTATTAAAAGTTTAATGCGATTTTTCCAGCGAAAACAGAAACTTTTTCATTTAGAAGATAGATTTCAAAGCAAAATAACATGCGAAAGAAAAAGTCCCCACAGATAACACCCCTGATGCACATCAGCATCATCCTAACCATCGGAATTCTCATCGCAAAGATGGAATACGGCTACATTGACACCATCTATTGGCTGGTGGCAGCACTGCTGTCATGGGGAATTTCATTCTATCTTCTCAAACGCTCTTCATCGACAATAAACGCCCAATGCCTTTCCCTGTTTATCTGCATATTCTGTATGGGAGGAGTCCTGACTTCTCACCAGCTGGACAAGAAACAGGATAAGCCGCAAATCATCACAGAAGAAAACCTTTCATCATTTGACAAAACCATGTTAGTAACTCAAGAATACAGAAACACAATCCAAAAACAATTGCGAAGCCTCAACATTCAGGAACAGGACTTCGCCATCGTCTCTGCCATGACCCTCGGAGACAAGACCTCATTGACAAAAGAAACCAAAGATATCTATTCGATATCAGGAGCCAGTCATATACTGGCTGTCAGCGGATTACATATCGGAATTATTTTCCAACTATTCATTCTATTGTTAGGAGGACGAAGACGTAGTATCCCTACCATCATACTTTCCATCACCGTCATTTGGGCTTATGTCATTTTTATCGGAATGCCCGCCAGTGCTATACGTTCTGCTACCATGATCAGCATCTGCTGCTTTGCCATGCTTTCCCATCGTAAAGCACTGTCTATCAACAATCTCACGTTTGCCTATGTTATCATGCTTATTTACAATCCGCTCTACTTATTCGACATCAGTTTCCAAATGTCGTTTATGGCAGTTTATTCGATTCTATTGTTCTACCAGCCTCTTGAAGGCCTATGCAGTACCAGTCATTTTTATACCCGATGGCCCTGGAGTATGCTCTGCATTTCCATAGCTGCTCAAATCGGCACCATGCCACTCATCATCTATTATTTTGGTCGCATCTCATGCTATGCACTTTTCACCGGTTTCATAGCCATCCCTGCAGCCACAGTAATCCTTTGGTTATCTGCCGCCATTCTCCTGCTTACACTTCTTACTCATATACCACTAATTAGCCTACTAACCGATCCACTTCTACACTATGCAGCAAATGGACTCATCTGTATCACCCAAGCAACGAATACGGCATTAAAACTCACAACTATGCTGCCAGGAGCAAGCATTGATGGGATAAAAATAAATATCCCACAATTATGTCTCATTTATTTCTGCATAATCGTGGGATACATATTTATCAGAAAGACAAGGTATTATTCAAAAACCTCGTCGATTCCGTTTTCTGTAAAATCATCCTCCTCAGTCTTCCGACCACAAGGATTATAATCTTCCGGAAGATCAAACTTTGCCATTGGATCTATACCTAATGACCTGTCAGCATACACCTTCTTCATGAAGATAGCCCATATAGGAAGCGCCATCGTAGCACCTTGTCCCATCTGTCCTCTGTCAAAATGAATATCACGGTCTTCACCACCCACCCAACAGCCGCTTACCAACTGCGGAGTGAAACCGATAAACCAACCATCACTATTATTGTTGGTTGTACCAGTCTTGGCACCTATCTGTCCCTGGAAATTATAACGATAGCGCAAACGCCCAGCAGTACCATTATCTACTACACCCATCAGCATCGTAAGCATCTTCATTGCATTGGCTGCACCAATCACCTCATTCATTCGAGGTTGGAATGTAGCAATGGTATTTCCTTCATTGTCCTCTATTCGACTCACAAACATAGGAGCTGTACGGATACCATGATTGGCAAATACCGTATAGGCACTCACCATCTCGCTCACACTCACTTCACAAGGACCGAGACAGAGACTCATGGATGCATGAATATCAGGATTATGAATACCGAAGTCATGGAGAATCTGAACAAACTGGTTTGGATTCAACTTGCTCATCAGATAAGCACTGATCCAGTTGTTACTCTGCGCCAATCCCCACTTCAATGGTACCATCTGTCCATAACGGGCATGACTCACGTTACGAGGAGTCCAAGGCCTTCCGCCAACTATATATGTCCGCTGTCTGTTAGGAGCATAATCACAAGGTGTGAATCCGTTCTCCATAGCTAAGCTATAGAGGAATGGTTTGATGGTAGAACCCACCTGTCTCCTACCTAAGCTTACCATATCATACATGAAATGAGGATAATCCAAACCGCCCACATAAGCCTTGACAGCTCCAGTCTTCGGATCCATACTCATGAAACCACTACGCAGGAAGCCTTTGTAATATCTGATGGAATCGAGCGGACTCATCAAGGTATCAATATCTCCATGATAAGTGAACACCGTCATTTCAATTTTCTTGTGGAAAGCCTCTTTGATTTCCTCTGGTGTGCATCCCGCGGCCTTCATCGTACGCCAGCGCTCACTCTGGGTAATAGAACGGTTCAGAATATAACGTATCTGCTGAGGAGTCAACTTATCTGAATAAGGAGAACTTGGCTTTGGCTTATTTTCCTTATCAAAAGCTGGCTGAAGATAACGGGCAACATGCTGATAAACAGCTTCTTCTGCATACTTCTGCATACGACTATCGATGGTAGTAAACACCTTCAGTCCATCAGAATAAACATTGTATGGCGAACCGTCTTTCTTGAAATTTTTATTGCACCAGCCATAGAGAGGATCTGTATCCCAGGCTATGGAATCGGCAACAAACTGCACATTGTTCCACGAAGGATAGTCTGTACGAACAGGACGTTTTGCCATCATGTACCGGCGCAAGAATTCCCTTAAATAAGTAGCCGTACCATCCTTATGATCAGTACGATGGAAGTTCAGCGTCAAAGGTTCACCTGAATAGTTCTGATACTCAGCACGGTCCATATAACCAGCCTTCACCATCTGCGAGAGAACAACATTACGACGCTCCTTGGCACGTTCAGGATAACGTACCGGATTGAAGAGCGATGGGTTCTTACAAAGACCTATCAAAGTAGCAGCTTCACACACCGTCAGATCCTTCGGTTCCTTATTAAAATAGGTATTAGCTGCCGTCTTGATACCGACAGCATTGTGCAAGAAATCAAAATAGTTGAGATAGAGAGCAATAATCTCCTCTTTGGTATAATAACGTTCCAACTTGATGGCAATGACCCACTCTATTGGTTTCTGGAGCATTCGCTGAGCAGCACTTTGCGCAGTACTACTATACAACTGTTTAGCCAACTGCTGAGTAATGGTAGAACCACCTCCAGCATTAGTCTGCCCCAAAATACCACGCTTGATGATAGCACGACCCAGCGCTCTGAAGTCAATACCAGAGTGCTCATAAAATCGCTCATCCTCAGTAGCCACCAAAGCCTGAACCAGATAAGGCGACATTTTCTTATAAGGTATCACAATTCTGTTTTCCTTATTCAGATTCCATGTACCGATAACCTTACCGTCAGAAGAATATACCTGAGTCGCAAAGCGGTTGATCGGATTCTGCAAATCTTCAATATCCGGCATATAGCCAATCCAGCCAAACCAAATGGCAAAGAATCCAACAATTGCAGAAACAATACCTCCAGCAAGAAGCGCCCACAAAATATGTATGAAACGTTTTCTCATCCCTAATTAAATTATATTTCAAATATCATTTCTTGATAATTTGTGCAAAATTACACAAAAAAAGTTGTTACGCAAAAGAAATCAAGGAAATTTTGCATATTCCAAATAATAATGTTAACTTTGTCGGCAGAAAAAAAGACTTAGATGCTTATGGCAAGAAAACTATATCCTTTAGGAATACAGACATTTGAGAGAATCCGCAAGGAAGATAAACTCTATATAGACAAGACGGAATATATCTACCACATGACTCATACCAGTGGTAACATGACGACCATCATGCCGTTGCTCTACCAAAGTGATTACATCACCATCAAAGATTACAACCAGGAGTATAATTAGTATATCCTCGACATTCCAAACAAAGAGGTAAAAGATGTTATACATCATTTTTACTTTGCTCACAGACGACTTAGTAGATGTGGAGGTACATACCCCAAAAGGCAGAGTTGACATTGTTCTCCTGACCAAGACCAATCTCTACCTCATAGAATTGAAACTTAATCAGGATGCCCAGACTACAATGCAGCAGATCAACCTCAAGAACTACCGCCAGCGTTTCGCTTTAAGCGAGAAGCCAATTACCAAGATAGGCGTCAACTTTGACGGCACGACAAGGAACATCACAGACTGGGTAATAGAATGAGAAAACGAAGAAGGCATCCTCATAATGATGCCTTCTTACCAGGAAGGCTCTCGGCATGGAACTTCTGACAGATGTGACTCCATCAATAGATACATATTATCTGTTTCGCCGCCGCATCTGCGAATATCAGGAAAGAACTGGCATTGACATGTATGCAGATGGTGCCTATCAAAGTCCAGACAATCGAAAGTTTGCAAAGAACCACAATGCCATGCAGCTCAAGACTGGCAAGATGCAAAGTAGACTCAGTTATTTTCATTCAAATCTAATCATCTTAGCTAATTGCAAAAAATAGTCATTCGACCAAATATCCAACTCTTTTGGATTTCTCACAAAAGGCAAGACATCAGCCTTTACTTGATTAATGTCTGCTGTAGCAAGCCGTTCGTTCAACTTTTGCAGGAAAGTTTCCTTGTCAAGCTCTTCCTGATCGAATTGCAAGGCTCTTTCGCACAAATGGGTAAAGTCAAGAGAGATATTATGGCGAACATACCATTCGAAGTCATACCAGTCACGTCCCTTTACCCTGTTCTTCCAAGCACGATATACCAAGGCGTGCATCTTTCCTGCAAAGAGAGTTGGCAAGGTGAAACAGCGTGTCATGAATGACTGGGGGAGCAGAAGCAACTTCTGCTCTGTTTTGAATTTCAATGGAGGTTGGGTGTCAACTTCTATCTTTATCTTAACAGATTTCTCCGTTTGAAATGTAATATCATATACATCTGTGTTGTCTTTCAGAAAGGCAGACTCCACCTTGCCAAAATTCTTTTTGTCCTTCTTTCTGATCTCAACCTCTCTGCCCACCAACGCGAATTGGTCAATGATAGGCTGAAAGTATTGGGTAAAGTCAAAGTTCTCATTTGGAGCAAGCAAGGAAAAATCCATATCCTCTGAGAAACGCTGCAATCCATGGAATATGCGCAAGCATGTTCCACCATAGAAAGCAGCCTCATTGAAAAAGCCACCATTGTAAAGCCCTGCAAGAATAACCTGCTGATTGACCTCAAAAATAGCATTGCGCTTTTGCAGCTCAGTCGTTATATCATAGCCCGAAAGCATTTGATTGAATATTTCGTTTGTGCTCATTTTCTTAAATATTTAATTAGAGTTTCTATGGATTTAGACTTCTTGCCAACCTGAGTGTATCGCTCAAATATACTTATGTCCATATCCTTAAAATCATCCATTTCCATTCGGAGGTCCTCTTCCAAATAGACCTCAACATCTTTCAAGTAGCGTAAATTAACCTTGGGAGAATTAGCAATCAAATCGCAAAGTGCTTTTTCGGGGGTTGCCATCAGAAAGGCGTAACTCTGCCTATTGATGCTTGTGATTCCTATGGGAAAAGCTTCTCTCGACATGTTCTTATACTCAAAGCGTCCTACTGGAGTATCAAAACATCGAGAATGCTTTAGTGTCATCGACTGGGTAGTATATACAGCTTCTGGGATTAAGCCATAATAACGTAAAGCCGTCTGCATTGACACATAAGATGGAGCATAAAGATGATTGGCAACAAGTTCTGTGGATAGAGCAACACGAGACACATTTGGAGAGACCACATAAAGCCCCTTCTTGAGGCGGATAATCTTATGAGCCGCCTCAAGATTGCGCACTTTCTGATTTCCTGCTTCAATATTTGTAAACAACGAAGCTATTACCGAAGTACTGACTGGTATATTACCTATATGTTCTAAATCCAATATCATAGTGCAAAAATAATGCAAGTGCGAGAGCAATGAAACTTGTTTCAATTGCCGAGCCGCAGCTTTTTTCTGCAAAAATAGTAAAAATTAGAACAGCAAACGAACTTTTTCTTGTTTTTCTGTTCTATTTTTAGCTATTTTAATAAAATAGCTTGGTACGTCAGTCGTATCAGAATTTGAAGAACATATCCAACCTTACCAAACATTTTTACGCCCTGAAGGATAAAAGCTGCCCTCTCATACCTGTAACAATTCATCCGCCATATGAAGAATCACATCGTGAAGTTCTATATTTTCTTTGAAATGTTGTGGCAAAGCATCATACCCTACTACAGTTCCAAGGATATTACCCAAAACGGCACCAGTAGAATCACTATCCCCACCATGATTGACTGCAGCAATGACCGCCTTTTCAAAATCGCCATAATACTTTACTATGCAATATACAGCAATGGCTAAAGTTTCTTCCGCTGTCCAGCCGCCACCAATATTCTCGATATTTTCCACATCAGACAAGGAGTTATCTGCAAGTTTGATAGCCTTTTCTATCAAACTTTTCAACTCCCCTACATGTATATCATGCTCAGGAAACATGACACGCAATATAGCCAAGCCATCATCCACATAGTTTTTAAAATCTGTCAAAGAACTTTCTTCCTTTTCCATCAAATTATAGATGATGTAAGATTCCAAAGCCGATGGCAGAAAACCCAATGGATGCTGATGAGTTATCTCTGTGAAGCACTCGCAGCCAACTTCATGGCATCCGTGATAGACATTCTCTTATTAACGGCAGCAAACAAAGGGATAGGAGCTATACGCATGATACCTCCACACCCTTTGCTATTATTTTGCGGTTCCCAACCTTTGTATAATGAGTACAGAGATTCCATACAAGTTTGTCCAGGAGCACGACGCTTATTCAACTCTGGGAGTTTGGCAATCCAACAATCCTTGTACTTACCCGATTTCTTGCCAATCTGAGTAAGATACCATTCGATGTAAGCCATACATATACCATACTGGTAGTTAGGATTGCTTTTATTTTTGGCTGCATTCAACAATCCATTAGCAGTAAATAAAGTCATCTGCGTATCATCAGAAATGACAGCTTTACCGTTATTGTCTTGGACATCCATACTCCATTGAGTCGTATCAAACTTCGTGATACCATGCTCCCCATAACGCTTCTGTATTCCCTCGAAAGAGTTGACAAATTCCACAGGATAGCCAAGGGCATCACCAATAGCTCCCCCAATGAGCGAGCCACGTATTTTATCTTGTAGTGACATAGAGTTTCGAGATTTATACATTTTTATCCATATTTTTCCATCAATAGACTTGTCCTTCAGTTCCTGCGTTTTATCTCGTCGGTCATAACTTTCACGCAACTCTGTGAGAATATCGCAAAATTCCTTGGAGGTAAGTATTGTCTTGAATGGATTACTCTCACCTGTAGAGTGAACAAGCGTCATCCCCCTCGTCTGCATCAACGCAGCACGGAAACGCTCACTTTGGTCAAACATCGCCTGATACGCCTGTCGTATCAGACTCTGAAATTCCTTGCCTTGGCGGTCGATGGCATGTCCTTTCCACCATACGATTTGGTCTGTCTGCCAAGAAGTAACACTCATTTTTCGGGCATTACCTCCCTTCATACTGCATATCTGGCGTTGCTTGTCAAGGTCTTGCCTCTTCAACGATTGCAAGAAGCCCTCCATACTGCCACACACCATTCCGTCGAATCGGAATCCATTGCTGCACAGATTGCTCAACACATTCGAGGGGTAAAGACCATTCGAACGTATGTCCAAGGTATTCATCTCTGGATTGTACATATCAACCGTACTTTCAGAATTTGAAGAGCATATCCAGCAATTCACCAAATGATTTCTTAGGAGATTTAGAGCCATCCATATTGTCCGTCGTGAACACCTGAATGTTCGTATCACCACCCCAATAAATCATAGGAGCCAAGCCTTCCGTCAGCTTATCGTAGTTTGTACTGGAATCCATTTTCCTCAAAGCCTCCATCTTCTTCTCCAACTCTTTTTTAGACTTGGCAAACACGAAGTTCCAGTAATACCGATTCTCGGAAGCATAATCCTCATAGTCGAAGCAAGGATAACGTTGTGAGTCATCATCCACATACACTCCCTCCTTCGCCTTTCCACTACCAGAATAGCGAATCACCTCATAAATATCCTCAAACTCCACACCGTAAACACGGATAGGAGAATTATAACGAACACATGCCATAACTCTATACCCTTAGTTCGTGTCGGGCACAACCTTTAAAGTTTTCTTATTTCACTTTTATACCTTTGCCTTTCAGAACCTCACCTACAAGATTGTTTTAAAGATCATGCTTCATTCGAAGCTTTGTTGTCTGTTATCTTATTCTGAGCATTCTTTCCAATATGCCATCCATCACACCATAATTGTAGGTTATTTGATGAATCTTTGTAACTTTGGTTTCAAGTCCTCATGCTTGGAATAATCGAACATCAAACATTTGTTAGCATCCTTGAAAGGTATAATAGCATGATATTCACCTGCCCCAAAACTATCAATCTGATAAGGGTGATATGTCAAGACAACACCCTCTGGCAGCACAGCAAAATGAGTCAAAGGGAAGTCCTTCTCTGTGAAGGGCTTTTCGTTGTAACCTTTCCATCCTGCCCAATCATCGCAAGAATAATTGTGAACTAGACATGACCGCATAACATTATCCACACCTCCAGTATCGATCACAGGACAATGGAACGAGAATATACTATGTGTAAAATCCTCCCATGAACTTTCTTTCTCATAACAGAAATCATATCCTTTCTTCAAACTCTCCAATGTCAAATGTCTGAATTGTTGCAACATAGATGTTTTCACCGAATTGCTGACATCGAGCAATTCTCCTCTTCGCTTATCGTATGTGATGTAATACTCACGAGGTAAATCGTGAAATCCGCCATTATAGAGACTTGCCCAATAATGATAAGTGGCGTAATCATCACTGTCAGCCACCTTCCTCACTTTTATATCGCAAGTCATCCTTACCGCCAAAGTATCTTCGATTTGATTTTCTGCACGACAAAGTTTCTCCCACAACACACCATATCCATCCAAAGAATGCAGCAAATCCTTTAGCGACCCACACTTGCCTACAGGAATACCCCCTTTGTTTTCCAACAGATAAAACGCATCATCCCTAATAGCAGCCATCATCCATTCACGGATAGCTTTATCAGACTCCATATTACCTTTCGGTATATCCAAATCTACACTAAACCCAGCTTCCATCCTTTCAAACTTGCTCCTTGGTTTGATGTAATAGTCCTTTGTCCATCTTTCTACAGATTCATCTGTGGTATTCTCCGTCTTCTTTGCATTGTATAAGTCACCGAACGAAACATCCATTGTCTGCGCTCCTGCCATCAATGCCACCACACCATCTTTCTTAGTTTTGCGACAAAGCACATCATCTTGAAGCCCTATACATTTTCCATCTGAGAAGCAAATTGTATCAGAACTTGAAAAAAGATGCAAGTTTTTCCATCTGCCAAGATAATAAAACTCAGATGCACTGCATGGAGAAGAAAACAACACCTTTTTAGTTTTGATGTCATAAATGTCCTTGTCATCAATACTCACATAGTTGACTGTATTGCCAATAGAAGTGATACTCGTTGCCCCAATTTGAGGATAAAAGAAGCCATTACGCTCATACTTCAGTAGATAGCATGGAGTCTTGTCTTCAGAATGCTCATAGTTCCAGACAACAAGCAGACTATCTCCAATGCGTTCTTGAATAGTGAACGTGTCACCTTCCAATACGATTGTATCTTCATCAACGATTTCGCCTTTCAGTCCGACACCCACATGTAAACCATTACAGCCTGTAAGGACTGTAAATATAAGGATTATAAATAGCTGTCTTTTCATTGCGCAATGGAATCTATCATTTCATACTCATATCTTTTGGGGTGTACTATCATTTCCAATCGGTTGACATCATCCTCAGTCAACCGAACTTTTCCACCATTTTTGTAATAGTCGAGTACTCTTTCCGCACCACGTCGCCCCAACACAGCGTGTTCCTCTGCTTTCATGTAATATTCCACAGCAAACTTTTTGTCAGTTTGACCGTTCTCATCTGGTTCATAATACAAGTCGCCAAGAATCGAATAGGCAATCGGAATTCTATCTGCAATCATGCTGAGTTTTGCAGCATCAGCTTTCAATACACCTTTCCAGTCAGGAACTGTCATCAACAATTCCGCTAAAGTGCACCCTTGTTCTGCCGCTTCCTTTACCATGCTTTTCCCAGAAATTGTATCACCTTTATCAATCGTTATAATTCCTATGAGCATTTTTGCTTCTGGAGTTTCATTTTTACATAGCACCTGTTCTACGCTATCTGTATTCTCTCGATGATACGACTTATAACCCTCCATCAAGAGAAATAAAGTCTTGTAATCATTACCATCTGGCATATCATAAATGTAATCTTCCATTCGTTTAATACCGCCACGACATTCAGCCATTTGAGCCATAGTAATCATACCAAAGAAATCCTTCTTAACACCAAATCCATCACAGTAACAATCTGCTAATTTCAGATAGGCAGAACCATCGCCTCTACGAGCTTGATTAAGCAATGACATGACTGAGTCTTGCGGACTTACAGTCATACGTTTCTGTTCTGCCAACTTTTGTGAAGAAGCTGAACCTTCCATTACTTGTTGGTCTGAACAACTTGCAAGGAACAACAGCATAAGTATATATAAGCACCAATTCTTTATATAAAATACTTTGAATCTCATATCTCAACACCCTAATTCGTGTCGGGCACAACTTCTAAGTTCATTATTTATCTGTTTATGAGATATAGTGTATAGAAGTAACCTTTTTCTATCAGAAAATAAATGAGCCCACTTTAAAAAGTGCCACCAAAACAGAGGTGTACTTCAAAAAGCTTACAGTTTAAAACTAAAAAGCATAAGAAGAGCCTTTCTATATGAAAAATTGCATTTATGAGCCTGTTTTTGGCTTATTTTTGCTGTTTAACTTTCAAATTGATAGTGCTCTGACTTTTTCAAGTAGACTCATATTATGTTATACTTTTACAGCATCGTGTATCACTCCTGATTTCTTTCCCTAACTTTGCACCATGAAAAAGAAAATAGTGGCATCATGGGTAATATGTTGTCTGACGGTATCATTGTTGGTGTCACTGGCAATACCGGTCGCAGTACAGGCTATCATCTCCATCTTACATGCAAGAAGGACGGCAAGAGTTTCAATCCTACCAGCCTTTTGAATCTTATTGAAAAGTCTTTTGCGTTGTCAGCTTTATCAATGAGTAAATGAGAGAGTCGTTTACCTAACTCTTATACCTTTACCATTCAGAACTTCACCTCTAATATCATCAGTTTTGCATAAATACAAGTCGTAGCCAATGGCTGTAATATCGCAATATCTTGGAGGAGTAATGACTTTTCCACTTGGTGACATCAACCCATACCAACCAAGTTCTGCTTCATATTTTTTGCAATTTGCAGTCTTTTGATAAGGTGTTGGTTCTGCTTCTGCCGTTTCACCTGTTAAATTACCTTCATCATCATAGTTCTTTGCCGTAGTATATCGTATTTCATCGGTGTCATACAATAATCTGTCAACATTACTAATCAAGAAATCGTCAATCAACTCACCTTGCAAATTGTATTTGCGAAGAGTATGGTCTTTCATTGTTGCTGTAATGCTATTACCAGAGATCCAGAGGTCTGCCTCCATAAAAGGCAATATTGGTTTAAGATTTTCTGTAAGAACACTCTGCATACCTCCTTTGCTTACGACAAAGAAAGAATCCTTGGGCGAAATAGCATCATATTCAGCTTTCAACATCCAATTCCCTTTTTTGTCTATCAAACCAAATTTGTCACGTTTGTTGTTATGTATTACGCAATGTCCATTGTGAAATACATATCCTTCTGCACCAGTGATGTATGGAATATTCAAGTCAATAACGACATTTCCTTTAGAGTCGATGAATTTTATCATTCCGTTGTCATCTACGGAAGCCAAGCCATCAGAAAATACCCATGCGTGCTTGTACTGAGGCTTGATAGCTATTTCACCCGTAAGCATATTGAAGTAACCACGAGCATCGCCGTTACTATAACAGACAAGTGAGTCGTTGCCCAATGGTTTTGAAATCCAATGTATGCCCTTGACAGTCTTCTTGCCATCACGAGTCTCCACATATCCATCCGTTTCATAGGCACGGCTATAATAAGTTGCATTTCTTGACAGGTACTGCGAGTCATAGTAGGAGTCATCCAAATATTTCGCAGCATTCACTTTCTTGTAAACAAACTCGTATAGCGCATTACCTCCAGCACATGCAAACACAAACATGATGAACGCAAAACAGCCTCCAACAACACGTCGAATAAACTTGCCATACTTAGATTCATCCTTCATTCCAAGTATCACGGTGAACCATTCTGCTGTTGCTGAAATAATACCTGTCAACCCTTTCCAAAATAAAATAATTGCTCTTTTCATATGTCTCTTATTTTAAGATTCTATTTATTTTCCTCCTCATCAAAGGCTTCATCTGCCAATCTACCATAGCAACCAAGACGTTCTTCCTTTGACATCGGTTCTGCACAAAAAGCAGTCTCATTCTTCATTTGAGAAAGACGAGAAAAGAAATTCATACGGGTCGTGGTGTCTTTGCGCATGGAAGCACGTGTTCCTTCTGAACTATAATCAAAATTACGAGCATTGCGGATAGACATCGACATAGCAACTTCCATTGAATCTTGATTTGCTCCCATGTAAGTGAATGTCCAGCCTTCTTTGCGAAGTGTTTCCACAAGTGCCTTGATGCTACTACCATTATATTCTTTGGACGCATTCTCATAACCGTCAGTAATTATAGTAACAACAACCGCAACATCCTCAATGTCTTTGATCTCTTTATGCATCGCAGTAAGGGTGAATCCAATAGCATCGTATAAAGGAGTTGAACAACATGGTTCATAGTCGTTCATGCTCAACGGTGTGGCTTTACCCACAGGTACTTTGTCAAAAACATTACATGTCTCACAGCTACAAAAAGTAACCAGTGAAACGAAATGCTCCTGTGTGTCGGCAAATTTCTCTTGCGCTTTCTTGATTCCAACCAAGGTTTCGTTGAATCCATCCACCGCTGCTTGACGTATTCTCTGCATAGAACCACTACGGTCAAGGATTATCACATTGAAGATTTGAGTCTTCTGCATTGCAGTCTTGTTTCTTGTTTCTTCCATATTATCTGATATTTTTGTGTTACAAACTTTATATCTTTATGAATATAGAGTGAAACAAGTAACCATTCCTATCATCAAAGAATATAAAAATCCCTCAGTCCATTCGATTTTATATCAAATTGAGCTGAGGGATACGATTTCCTTTATTCGGTAATTCTTTACTTTACCTATTAATTGATGATATCTATACCATTTCTTACGCCTGGAGATATTCAAGTACACTCTTCCAATTAGGAAATTCTTGACTTCCAAAGCGAAGCCATTCTCCCTGGAATCCACTTGTTCCATGTTTTCCTCTATCATCAATGATATAGTCACCTCTGAGTAGATTCTTGTGGTGAGATAGAATTAGACGTTTACAATAATACTTGTCCAAATGTCTATTTATCCATTCCACTTTGTCTGACCATGTTGTTGGATTACTCCAAGGAGAGGTTGAAAGGATATAAACATCGTATTTGCCACATTGTTGTAAGGCATACATAGCCTCGACAGCACCTTTCACAGGTGGTAGATAAGAAACGATGTTCGGCACTTCATCATATCTTCCTGCATATTCCTTGCGAAGTTCATCGCCAATCAGTTCCAATCCTGCATGAAAATCCATCAGTACTCCACCCATATCAACATAGACGATCTTCTTTGCCGTTGGTTTCTCTGAATCCAAATCTCCCTGTTCGTTGGTGACAGACTTTTCGATGAGTTCTTGAGTTTTGTCTCGCTTGTCATAGTTATCACGCAACTCCATCAACATTCCACACAGTTCCGCAGGTGTCAATATTGACTTGTAAGGATTGTCCTCACCAGTAGAATGTGTCAACACCATGCCCCTTGTCTGCATCAACGCAGTACGGAAACGTTCACTTTGCCCAAACATGGCTTCATAAGCATGATGTATCAATTCCTGATACTTATCACTCTGTCTGTCAATTGCCTGTCCTTTCCACCAAACTATCTGGTCCGTCTGCCATGATGTTACACTCATCTTTCTGGCATTGCCACCTTTCATGCTGCATATCTGACGCTGCTTGTCGATGTCCTGTCTCTTCAAAGATTGGAGAAATCCCTCCATGCTGCCGCAGACCATTCCATCGAAACGGAAACTATTGCTGCACAGATTGCTCAATACATTGGACGGATAAAGCCCGTTTGAGCGTATATCCAATGTATTGGTCTCAGGATTAAACATATCTTCCGGCTTCTGCCCATTACGTGATGAAGGTTTATGATTCTCTTCCATATCTTTCCTACACTTAATTCAACTTTCATCGTCACTATAAATTCCAATGCCGATGCTTCATGAACTCCTTGCATTTAGCACAAAAACTGTTTGTCTTTGCAAACGGATTCCCTCCTTTGGCATTCTGCATCATGCAGTTCGCATCAGGGCAATGACGTAATCCTTGTGCATGACCTATTTCATGAAGCATCACACAGAACAATTGCCCATAGCCATGAGGACGGTATAAGGAGAATACCGCTACACCAGTACCAACACCACTTGCAAGACCCATTATGCCACTATGAGGCCGGTTGCGGAAATTGTCCAGTCCTATATCTGCTTGAGTCAGCCCAATGACTATTGTCGAATCAGACTTGAACGCTTTCAATTGCTCATTCAGCAAGTTGGCTCTATAGCGAAGATGGTCTTTCCTTTTCGTTGTCAATGCTTTTGAGTCCAAAGCTATATTGCCTGCATATCTGCATTTGGGATAATGTGCTTTTAAAGAGTCAAGCATTGCTCCGCGCAAGTCTGCCGATACATTTCCCAATGTGTACAGACAGACTGTCGGTACAGTTCTGGAGACCTTCATGTCCGTTGTCACGTGTCGGTCACCCTCTTTGTTCTTCTGGTTGCAACTAAGCAAGCAGATGGCGAGACACACGCAACATAGCAGAAAGCCTTTCTTGAAAATCATCCTTAAAATCATATCCATACATCTTTATTTTTATTTGTAGTAATAATTTTCCCATCTGTAATCACCGCTGTCCACATTCATGTCCTCACGATACATCTCAATGTCAGGAACATCCATGACAGAAGTTGATTGTGTCTTCAAAGTTTTGGTTTTATAATCAATAGTCTCGTATGTAACCTTTACTTTGCTGTTAGACGGAAAAGAATATGTTTCCTTTCTCAATACTGTACCATACCTGCTGATTTCCTGCTTATATGCCAACAGCCCGTCTTTATACGCACGTTGAATCTTACTGCCATCCTCCCATGTAACAGAATATACATTCAAGTCACCGGTTCTTGTCGGGACGAAGACAATGTCCGGATCATCGGGTTCAATACAGGAATCGTGATGCCATACAGTCTTGACTATGCGCCCATTCCGATAATCGGACTCCACTGATGGAATAAAGTCAGCATACCGGCAGACCTTATAATTGGACATGACCTTGCTTTCAGGCTCAAGTTTGACATGGAATATATAGAATCCACCATGCAAGTCGCTTTGCCAAAAAGTCAGGCAAGGCTTTACTTCTACGGTCAACTTATATCCGCTTGGCGCAACTATGCTGTCACTGCCATATACTATATATGCTTTTACCGCATCACCATCTTTATCATATTCAATGTTCGTCTGTTGGTATTTTGCAGTGTCAGGATGTTCATAAACCATATCTGCTATCATTTGCCGAAAGCCAAGATACCCATCTTTATTCCTTCCATAACTTGCGCTGTCTGAATCCAAGCCTTCAAATATTTCACTTTTATATTGGAGGAGATGAGACAACCGTCCTTCATCATCGTAATCATACACAAGAGTTTGTGCATAACATTCCGATGCCCTTGCTATCGTGGCAATCGTTCGTCCCTTGTTATCAAAGAACTCCGTCAGACTGTTCTGCGGTGCATATTGCAAACGATGTACAGCATATGAACCATCCGAGAATCGAACGGAGTCATATTCTATAAATCCACAAGGCATCATCAAGGAGTCTTCCTTGTTGGTATTGTCAGAAGTACTTTGCAGTTGTTTGAAATAGGTTATGCTTATATCTTCTCTATTACAAGAAGCTATCAATAACAGTGCCAAGCCTAATATAAACAATCTATAACGAGTCTTCATAATTCTTTTCCCTAAATTCAGAAACATTCAATCAATATTGCCGTATAATTGTCATCTCCTTGTTTTTCACAAAGGTAATCATAAACGTCAAGTATCTCTTCCAATGGTTTGTCATCCCTCATCCTTGCTTGCAAAATGTCAGGAGCCACGCTTTTGTACAGTCCGTCCGAACAAAGTAAAACTCTGTCACCAGTCTGTAGTTTGATTTGCCGGATGTCTGGTACTGCCACTTCTGGACGGTAAGAGAAGAAGCACTTGGCAACAATCTCCCATCCAAAATCAAGCCGGATATGGTCTTTTGTCTGATAAAGTAATCCATCACCAGGTCTTTGTACATAACAGCGACTATCACCAATATGCGCAATGGTTGCCACATCGTTTTCAATACTTACCATGACCATAGTCGTACCCATCTCTGCATGATGAAGCTCAAATGCCTTTTGATCAATGGCACAACTTGCTTTCTTGCAAGCGAGTTTTACCTTTGAGTCACAATCGGGCGTACTGATATGCTTCTTCCAAAAGTCAGATATAGTATTGCATACCGTTTCACTGGCAGTCTCTCCAAAGGAATGACCGCCCATGCCATCACAGACTATTCCCAGAAACCGATTGCTTTCAGGCAGACTAATGACCTTGAAGGCATCCTCATTGTTTCTCCTTCTGCCAGTCTTGCTTATTGTTGTATATCTTATCTTCATTTTCCTCTTCTTTATGGTTAATGATAATAAAGAGGCAAATGTAACCTCTTATATATCTGTAACGTAGCTTTTTCTCTTATATTATTCTTGATATTGTCATTTTTACCACTTGATGAATCTTTGCAACTTTGGTTTCAAGTCCTCATGCTTGGAATAGTCGAACATCAAACATTTATTAGCATCATTGAATGGTATGACTGCATGGTATTCACCTGCCGCATAGCAATCAATCTGATAAGGATGATAGGTCAAGACGATGCCTTCTGGCAGTACGGCAAAGTGAGTCAAAGGAAAATCCTTCTCGGTAAATGCCTTTTCGTTGTAACCATTCCATCCAGTCCAATCATCGCAAGTTTAGCAGCATCAGCTCTTACGAGGTCTTTTCTATCAGGAACCATAGAGAAAATTTCTGCCAAAGAGCAACCTTTATTTGCTGCTTCCCTGATAAGGTTTTTCGCTGTAATTGTATCTCCTTGATCCATCAAAACAAAGGCGAGAAGCGTTTGAGCTTCGGGACTATCATTTCCACGAAGTACTCGTTTACTTATCCTTTTCCGAATACCCCTACTTGGTTTATAATCTCTTCAAAGTGAACTTCTTTACAACCTTACCTTTTCTGTCAATAGCACCATAAAGCTTGATTTCTTCATCATCTGTCATACCGAAACCGTCCTCATCGCGATAGTACATACCATCAGGATTAAGTTGCCATTCCACTTCTGCCACGCCATTCTTATATTGATAGATATGCCCAGGAAAATGAAACGAATGTACTTTAGCTCTATCAAGAGCATTCTGTGGTATTCCTTTCAGACTATCCCAATTAATATCTTCATCAGAAACTATTTGCAGTAGCTCAGAACCCGATATGAATTCATAGGCACATTTTTCTATCTGGAAAGATAGCTAAATATTGAACAGCAAACTAACTCCAATGCTGCATGAAGTCTTCTACATATAGTTCAACGTCTTCAAATCATATTGTCCTTTATAGAAACCATCAAGGACTTTCTGAAATACATCATTCGGTGATACTGCATCAAATAGGGTCATGCAAGAACATACCTTCATTGCATCAAGTTCTCCAAATATGTCAACCACATCCATATCTGTATGTGCTAACAGAGCTTTGGTAATGGTTCTCAAACGTTCGCCCAATATTGGATGTTTCAGATATGCCTCAGCCTCATCATATCCACTGATACCATAATATTTAGCATTATAGCTATGTCCAAGTATAGCAAGCTGCGGGAAAATAAACCATATCCAGTGAGAACGCTTCAATCCGTCTTGCACTTCTCGTAAAGCTTGCTCGTAGTAGTGCGACTGTGCATCCAAGAAGCGTTGCAGATTGAAGACCTCATTGTCTTCAAGAGACTCTATATAGTTTGGCGTAAATATATCTTTCATTCCTCTTTTCTTGTTTTATATATACGACTATTATAGCTGTTACAAAATGTTATTGCCAAATTTTTCCTCAAACTCTGTAACAACATTCTTAAAATGTGGAGTTAAGCGATTAAAAGCTTCTACATAGAGTTCTTCGGGTACTCCAAAATAAGCCTCAGCAATAGAGCCTGTAATACAGGCAATAGTATCACTGTCGCCACCTATACTTACAGCGTTACGTATGCAATCTTCAAAGCTCTTTCCATCGAGGAATGCAACAATTGACTGTGGCACTGTGTCCTGACAAGTACCTCCCCATTTATACGTGTTACGAATTTCGTCACAAGTAAAGTTTAGGTTGTAGCCAAAACGTGCTGATATTTCACTCCTTATTTCTTCCTTGCTTAGCCTTTTCCTACCCATAAGCACGCAAAGTGCCGTAGCCTGTGCACCTTTAATTCCTTCTGGATGATTGTGAGTACACTCTGCCGAACATTTTGCATACACAAGAATATCTTCTATGGTATCAAAAGCCCATCCAACAGGTCCAACACGCATTGCACAACCGTTACCGCAACTTACGTATGGTTCAAAATCTCCATTTTCAGCTTGCCAAAGCCATTTTTGAAAACCGCTGCCATATCCGCCCAATGGATGTGGATAGTTTGTCCCATATCTATAATAATACCTACCGCTATCACTCTTACTTGCACCTTCAAGAATCCACTTTGCAGTAGCTATCGACAAAATGCTGTCATCCGTATAGTCAGACCGGTCTGAAAACAAAGGGAATTCCTTCGTCTTTATATTGTGGAACTCATATATGCTTCCCACAATGTCTCCTATAATACTTCCTATCATAATTTTCACTTGTTTACGTTATACTTTTATGTTATAGAGCGAGAAGAAGCAACCATTCTATCACGGCAAGATTTCACGGAATCTTGAATTCTCACCATCCAACAAAAGGGTCAATACAGGCTCTTCGCTTATTGAAATCAACTTGCCTGTCTTTTGATCCTTCTTAGCATACTTCCATATAAGTCTGTTGCGGTCGAAATATAATTGTATGTCAAACAGGTCATCTGTATTTGGTAATTTATGAACTTGAAGGCATCCTCATTGTTATGCCTTCTGCCAGTCTTGCTTATTGTTGTATATCTTATTTTCATTTCTCTAACTCATCTCCAGCTAGACTTGCTATCACCAGTTGCTTTACGCACCACTTTGCCTCTGGCTGTACAACAGGCTGTTCAGAGAAGCGTTCATCTATAACCTGAAGAGGTATCAATGAAGGAACTTCCTCCTTCTCTACCTTACCCTTGGTAGAAGAATACTGCTTTTTGTATTCAGACAACCACTTGTAGTCGATTCCTTCATCACAACAATACTTACGCAGGTTTCGACCTCTACGGTTCTGGTTAAAGTTCTGCATCACCTTTTCGAAGTATTCCTTTGTTTCCATAATTCTGATTTTTTAGAATTCGGATGCAAAGGTAAATACTTAATGTGTTAAAACCTTACGCTGTAATGGTGATATACGTTTCAATAGACGTTTCGATCGTATTTGAGTACTTACATGATAATATCGGCGATTTGGTACCGCAGATTCACGCTGTCGATTTTTTCGTAGCGGAAGCGTGGTACCAATTTAAAATCTTCCATTGTGTCCCTTTATGTAGCTAATGAATGGAAAGTAACCATGTATTCTTTAAAATGCTGCGTTCCAATACAGACTTGCATCACCACCATACTCCTCAGTAAGCAATGCCATGAATAGTGCCAAATCATGTTTGTCATCATCACATTTATACTGCTCTGGATAACGGTTTACGGTGAGGTCGGTGATTTTATATCCATCATCGACTTTCTCGTACTTGGCCACATAGATACAGAATCCAGTCCAGCTTCGGTAGTAGCGGATAGTGTTATCGTCACAATACATAAACCAATGGTCTTCCATGGCATCTGGGATGTGACCGTATTTTACACATTCCATTGCATTCTCAGGAAGGATAACGCCAACAGGGATTGTGGTGTGCTGTTCTGGCATTGGCATGATAGTCCAGCTGTCCTTCGTAGCGACAACTGTTTTGACAGGAATAGGATTCTCTCCATTGAAGCGTTTTGCAGAATTTCCAGCACCCATTTTCCACATCATCAATGCCTTCAGCACCTCTGGGGACGGATCACTTTTCTTGTTTCCCGTCTCTGCAAATTCATCCGCAAATGGTTTGTAATTACCTTCGGGGTTTTGCGCCTGATGAGTATTGTGGTCATCGAGGATGGCAAAGCTGATGAGACGGTACTTGTTCTTGAACTCAGGTTCTTCAAACACCTCATGGAACAGTTTGGCAATATGTGATGGAGGATTACGATAGGCTCCACATCCCAATGCTCCCAGCACGAGGGAATCATGACCATGTCGAAGACCTATGCGTAGTATTGTACGCATCTTGTTCTTCGTCCCTTCTATCAAATCGTCTGCAATATGTGTGGCATCCTTTATTTTTGGACGGTTCATACCAGCAACAGAAATGAAAGATAGGCATTCTGGTGATTCCATCAGTTTATAGCCGTGTTGCTCATCCTCGCGGAATAGCAAGGCGCCAGGCGTATAGATGCCTCCAAAATTACGATCCAGAGGGTAACACTCACCTGTACTGACTGGTGTAATATACTTCTTGTACCAAACGTGATTGATAAAGTATTCTGTAAACTGATATAGCGAACGGAACAGATTGGTACGACGGAATAATGATTCTTCCTGTGCGCCAGCACCCAGCATTACACCGCCACCCGGATGTCTTCGACTCGCCATGTTCAGGATAGCAGGATTATAACCTTCTCGACAGAGGCGAACGCCTTCTTCGAGACAATCTACATTACGAACTATAATCTTTGTTTCTTCCTCATTAGTAGGAATGTTATCTACACGAAACTCATTCTTGTAGCACTTCGTTTCATGTTCCATGCGAGTAATGGTAGGAAATGTTACACGTTTGCCTTCTTCTGTTGTATAGTACCCTTGGTTGACAATCTCTATCGTACTACGATATTCCTGTGCACGGAGTTCCTTGACTTTGTAATATGCAATACGATCTCCCTTCGCAACCTTCTTCATCAGAGGTTCATAGGTTGAAATAAAGTCTGTGGAGTTCCATGTCGTTTCATTCGCATCGGGAGTTGTTGGAGTAGCCACAAGGTTCTCAACAAATTCCTTTGGCAAGATTACATTTTCCAAATCCAAGGCATCTTCAAACAGTGGTGCAATCTCTTCATCACGGAATCCTGCAATACCACAGCCGATTCTTGTTACAAGAAACGTTAGTGTCGTATTCTGCTTTGCAAACTGAATAAAGGCAGCTACGAATGGTCTGATGGTTTCGACTCCACCCTGCATAGTAGGAATAGCATAGCTTCTTCCTTGTATGCCAGTGCCTAATCCCCATACCGCACCAAAGCGGTTATAGGCAAGCTTTGCTGCTCCACCATCATGTGAACCTTCAAGGTTGCTGCCAAATACGAATATCTCATTCTCCTTCAACTCGGAGATTCGATCTGGTGTATATCTTCTATTGTACTTTTTCATAACGAATTCCCTATCCGTGTCGGGAACAACTTCTATGTTTGTCATTTTATATATTTATGAGATATAGAGTTTAGAAGTAACCCTCTTCTATCTAAAGAATTTACTATCGTTTAACAGTAAACTTCTTGACAACCTTACCTTTTCTGTCAATAGCACCATAAAGATTGATTTCTTCATCATCTGTCATACCGAATCCATCTTCATCACGATAGTACATACCATCAGGGTTAAGCTGCCATTCCACTTCTGCCACGCCATTCTTATATTGATATACATGACCAGGGAAATGAATGCACTTTTGCTCTTTCAAAAGCATCTTGTGGAAGCCCTTTCAGACTATCCCTGTCAATATCTTCATCTGTCACAATTTGCAGTACCTCATCAATAGACATGAACTCGTATGCACATTTCGCTTCATTATCCATCAAGTAACGAGATTTCCAATATTGCCCTATCACCTGATTCACCAATATCATGTTCTCTCCAAGGTCACTATGAACATATAATGCTTACCTAGTACTACCGCAGAATACTTATTCCCATCTCGGTAAGGTTCCATACCTGCTGAAACGAACATCTTTACGATGCAATCTTCAAGAGTAAGTCCCTTTTGGGTATAGCCACATTTGTGTTTGAAAAAATCGAATAATCCCATAATTCTGTGATAATTTTATTTTTTATTTTTTGCTACCTAAACAGGAATTTTCAACAATTGTATTTTCCCCATTGTCCTTACAAATAATCAGTTCTTCATCTATTCTTTTGCTGAATATTTTTTAGGCTAATATGCTTCAAACAGTTTCCGTTCCAATCAAAGACAGAAATGACATTATATCTCCCTCCTTTCTTATAATAAACGTAAGATTGACCTATAGGCAAATCTTCTTCTGAAGACATTCCGTAGATTCCTGCATTACATGGTAACTGAATTGTTGGTAGTCCTATAGTCAAACTGATAATGTACGTGTAACAATTCCTATCATCGTAACCTTCCACTAAAATTTTGTCTTCTTCAGCATTAATACGCACAGAGTTAATTGTTGGGATTGATGTCAATGAAACCTTTTGAGCCTTATCCCCATATCCAAGACATTCATAGTTACCATTAGGATTTGTTGTCAACAGTTTCATCAGCTTGCCACTTTTAGGTTTATATACCCATAGTGTTACTACATCCATCCCATTGTCACAGATGCTATCCACATTCGTAAACACAACAAGATTTTGCCCCTCTGCTGCCGTTTTCGTCGTTAATGGCAGTTGTAGGGACCGTATCAGCGTTGGTTTAATACTATTGTTTCTCGAAACAATAGATGCAGGAGCAGCTATTGCTATAATACTAATAAAAACAAAAATAATCTTTTTCATTGTAGATACATTTTTCTTATTCTGACTCTGTTGTGGGAAAATCTATCATTCCCCTTATTTTATTTTTTAAGAGTTCAAAAGCATTTTTTTAAGTTATTGTTATCGTTTTCCCTAACCCAAACCTCCAAGTACATCACGGCAAAGCCCAATGATTTCGTTTACTATTTCTTCCTGCTTCATATTCACAATAGTTTTTTGCTATTTATGATAGAAGAAGGAGAAAAGTAACCATTCCTATCAGTCCAACATCACAAACGCAGCCCAATAATATGGATCAGGATGCTTCTTGCGAATGATTTCCTTGGTCTGTTCAAATGCCTTGCGCTTGTTCCAGTTATTAGCCTTATCAGTAAGCTGTTCATAGAAAGCAACCATAAATTCAGAAGTCACTTTATCATCTACATTCCACAGCGACATGATGATGGTACCAACACCAGCTTTTTTGAAGGCACGCTGCAAACCAAACACCCCTTCTGCAGTCACTTTACCTTGTCCTGTTTTGCATGCAGAAAGAACCAACAAGTCAGTTCCTTTGAAATCAAGATTTGCAATGTCTTTAGCAGTCAGCACACCACCAAGCACACCATCTACATTCTTCTTGCCTAACCAAGCAGCATTGCCTCCAGCAAACACCAATCCAGATAAAGACATCGCATCAGTATAACCACGAAGAAAATCCTTGTCTATCGCCTCATCCGGAGTATAATAGAAACCATGTGTAGCTATATGCACAATAGATGGAGACTTGCCATTTAAAGCCACAAAAGACTCAGCATTTCCCTTTGAACCTAAGTAAGCTTTAACACTAAACCCGTTATCCACCAGAGTTTTTTCAATCTTCTTGACTTCATCTTTCGTATTGCGCAAGTCCTTAAATCCAGATTCACCATATTCAGAACGCACTAACCCTGCCAAATCTGATTTTTCATACACCTTACTCTCCTCTTCCATCTTTTGAGGAGCCAAACTGTATTGCAGTCCTCCATAAAGTGTAGCAGTTCTATTGATTTTATTAGAATGATGAGCATTCACAATTTCTCTTGCAGAAGTCAGTCTTACAAAATCATAATGCTGCCCTAATGTCGTTCCATCAGAAAGAGGAAGAGCTTCCAATGCGATGCCGTGCATAACGCCAGATGGAATATAATACACAGTACTTCCTTTAGCAATGTTTGCTTCGATTGGTTTCCAGATTAATTTTGAAGCCCTATCCTGTAACTGCTCATAATTATAGAGTGTAAAGTTTTGCATACCATCCAGCAGAGAATCCAGCTGCTGTTGGTCAAAACACTTCACCAAAAGAGGATGGCTTTTATCTTTATCATAAATATATGCTGCATACTGACGTACAGAATCTTCCGTTTGATAAGCAGAGAAATCTACTACTACTTCATGATTAGCCAGACTATTTCTAACCTTTTCATAGTTTATATCAAGGTATGTCTCATATTCATTGTAACTTTGGCACCTGTGACTTAGCCGTTGCTCCAACTCTCTTTGTTGTATCGTCAAACTGTCTATTTCAAGCTTATTATATTCGTAGTTGTTTCTCAATACCAGAAGTCTATTGTTTACAGCCAAGAGATTGCGATAGTTGGCAATGTCATCATCAGTTCCTTCCTTTCGGATGATATCGACAACCGACTTCTCGGTTTCAAGCAATAACGACTTCGAGAACAACAAGGCATTATAACAGGTTTCAGTTAATTCACTATCAAAGTTTCCGCATTTTACGGCAAAAGCTGCCATCCCACTAAGGTTATTCAGCGTTTCCATCCAGAACTGTTCTCTTTGCGAAGGAGTCGAATATCTCCAGAGTTGTTTCATATTAACAAGCAAGCAATTCATGGACATACGAAACAGACTATCTGCCTCGTTTATATTTCCACGAGCACCTTCAATATTGGCCAATGCGAAGAGCGCCTGACTATAAGTACCAGAAGTCTTTCCATATTTATTCCTGCTCGTCTCTACATATTCACTAAAAGTCGCATAAGCATCATCATAACGCTTAAGCATGAAATAGGCTTCAGACTTGTTCAGCAAGCTTGCGAATTTGGAAGGCGAATCTTCCGTTCTCTTATCATAGAGAGTTTTGTATGCTTTATCAAAACACGCTATTGCTTTTTCATATTTCTTAAAATCGCGATAGCAGCATCCTTTTACATTATAAAAATTAGCAATCACATTCTTGTCTTGATAGGAATGACCAACACCACGTTCCAAACTGTCCAAACACGCAAAGGCTCTCGTACTGTCATTGTCCAGGGCATAGAGTGTACACAGCTTACTGTATGCCTGGTATTGCTGGTCACTATTCCTGCCATTCAAAATTTTAGTTTGCTCAATATAGTGCTTTGCAGCACTGATAGCATCTTTATATTGCCTTTGCAGTTGTTTCAGGTTCATCATACTACTATAGTAATTGAGTTTTGCCTGTTCCCGATCAGAGAAAGGCAAATCCTGCATCACATCCCAACATTGCAACAATTGCGTCTCAACCATTGCAAACTCCTTCCGTGCCAAATATTCATTTGACCAATATAGATGATACACCGTCTTCAGCTTGGCAGAATTGGACACATGATACAGAGAGTCCAACGCTTTCAGATACTGATTATACCCAATTATATCACCTACAGTTCTATATAATGCAAGTAAGTCAACCATAACTTTGGATTGAGCGAATTCCTCGTTGGCATCCTTTGCCATTTGCAAAGCATCCTGATAGTGCTGATTGGCTTTTTTCCATTCCCCCAATCCAGCTTTCAAGGCTCCCATAGCTTCAGTTGCCTGTATCAGAAAGCCTACATCTCCAAGTTCCCGATAGCCCTTTTGTGCTTTTTCCAGATTCTCATAAGCAATATCAAATTTACCTGCGTAAATATCCAAGGTACCTTGAGCCATCCAATAATGAGGACTTCCGAATCTATATGGATTTGTCTGTGCCCATATACAAGAGATAGATAAAAGCCAAATAAAAACAACAGATATATAACGTTTATGGTTCATCATCCTATCTTTAGTTTTATTTATGTAATGAAGTTATCGTGTCGGTAGATATTGAGTCGGTATCAATACTATCTGCTGGTGCAGTCAATTCAAACACATCGTTTTCATCACCACGCACATTGTCATGAGAAGATGTTTCCACCAACAACGGATTGATGGCAAAGAAGCCAACTACCAATATTGCAGCAATGCTCGAAATCCAAAGCCAAGTCTTCCTATTACTGCGTTTCATTTCCTTTTGAAACTCAGTCATGGCTTTCAGCTTCTCTCCACGACTTATCATTGCCTGTTTCACATTCTTCGTAAACTCATACAGTTCTCTTTTCTCTTCATCCTCTTCTATCTCTTTCTGGAACTGAGCCTTGGCTTCCTCTGATAGAGAGTCACCATAAAGCAAGTATTCATCTATTCTATCTTGAAAATTATTGTCCATATCCATCTGCCATTTTATGAGTTCAAATAATTGCAATAAATGTTTTTTGCCGAATTGCGCAGTGATTCCATACACTTGTGCTTCTTGGTTTTGAGCGCATTCTTGGAGCCCATTGTCGGTATCTCAAACAGGATAGTATCCAAGTCCTTCTCTTCATAGTAGAACTTGCTCAATATCTCGCAGCACCGCTCCGACATGTGCGATATGACATCAGCAATGATGTCAAGCATCTTGTTGTCCTCTGAATCATACAGCATATTGGTGTATTGCTGGGCATCAAATCCTTCTTCCTTTATCTTTCGTCCCATTTCTGTCTCAGGGTCTACATAGGCAGGATGTTCTCTTACCCATTCCAAATACTTGATGCGAGCAATCCCCATAAAATAGGTGAGGATGCTGCCACTCAATGGTTCGTTGTTCTTGCCCATCACTCTGCCGTCGCTCACATAAATCTTCCTGCGCTCGATATTCTCCCACATTGCAATGAATGTGTTTTGGAAAATTTCCGTGGCAGATTCCTCGTCAGCGAAGAACACACCACGGTAGTTTGCCCAAAAGTATCGTGAGCAATATACATACAGTTCCGACTGTATCTTCTTGTTCTTATCGTACATACCCGCAACAAGTCGGGCTTCCTTCTCCTGTTGCGATGTACGCATTTGTATTGTCTTTGCCATTCTATTTATTCAATATATCAGTTATATTATATTTTCCGATGTCTTCACCTGTCATTTCGGGCTGTTGTGGTCTGCTACCAGTATTGCGGTTTACAAACCTTCTGATTAGTTTCATAAACTCTTCATTGCTTACCTTCCCGCTTTTCTTCAGCTCATACCACAAGGCGTATGTCAATTTGCCAACGGCAGGTTTCTTCATCTCGAAGTTCACTTGGTCGCTTCTGCAAGCACTGATGGTAATCCATCGTTCCGCCAAAGGCTGTGCCTTAGTATTAATGACATTCTCTTTGCCATTGTCACCCATAAAAAACGATTTAATCGCCTCAAAGGTTTCATATAAGCCGCGAGCATTTTGGCTGTCAACCACCAACGTGTCTTCTACACCTCGTACTATTTCATCATCTTCTCCACGAGTGCCGTCACCACTATGGCAAGCATCTATCACCACAAGCAGTTTCCCTCTTGCACCTATTTTATGACGGATGGCATTGAGGTAAACATTCAGTTCGTCGTCTGTCAGATGTTTCTCCCCATGATACGTAGCATTTGCTTTTCGATAGGCATCATAAGGAATCCAACATTCATCCAGTCCATCTTTCTCGTCGTTATGTACATCCGTCATCTGTTGCCCATGCCCAGAGTAGTGGACATACACCACATCGCCTTGCTTACAAAATGCTGCCATTTTCTTGAATGCCCCAACAATGCCAACCTTTGTTGCCTGTTGATTTACCAATGTCGTGACAGATTTGAAACCTGCATTTTTCAGCATCGCTTGAACAAACGGAACATCCTTGTCGCCATTAATTTTATTCCAAGCCTTATCTTGTTGCTGCCCCAACCCTATAACCAAAGCTCTCTTTGTCTGTGCATATAACTGCATAGGCAAAGAGAACAATAGAAGAAGTATGTACGTAATAATTCTCACCATTTTATAAGATAGAGTTTTTTATACAACAATTACTTTTTAGTCCAGCATAACAAAGACCGCCCAATAGAACGGTTCAGGATGTTTCTTACGAACTATCATCTTAGCATTCTCAAAAGCCTTTCGCTTATTCCAAACCTTACCATTTACCAGCTGCTCATAAAAAGCAACCATAAATTCAGAAGTAACCTTATCGCTCACACCCCACAATGACATGACGATAGTACCTACACCTGCTTTTTTGAATGCTCGTTGCAAACCATACAAACCTTCACTCGTAGCCTTGCCCTGTCCAGACTTACATGCCGACAATACTACCATATCCGTATTACCCAAATCCAAACGTGCAATATCATTAGCAGTAAGAATGCCTCCGAGAACACCGATTGGCAGTTTCTTGCCTAACCAAGCTGCATTACCACCAGACAAGACAAGCCCCGACAAAGACATTGCATCCGTATAACCCTTCAAATAATTTATATCACCAGCCTTGTTTGGAGTATAATAAAAGCCATGAGTAGCAAGATGCAGTACCATTGGAGACTTACTATTCATGTCCAAGAAAGACTCTTCCGTACCATTCTTTCCAACATAAGAAGCGACATTCCATTTTTGCTTTTTCAAAACAGACTCAACTTTGATTACCTCTTCCTTAGAACCACGCAATTCCCTAAATATAGAATCTCCACGAACAACATCTCCTCGCACAGCTAGGAGATTCGACAAGTCATATTTCTTAGCCTCCTCAATCATTGCCGTTGGCTCCATATCATATTGCAATCCACCATACAACACCGCAGTATGCACTCGATTACACACCTTATTTTCCTTCATCTTCACCAATTCACGAGCCGAAGACAATCTAACAAAATGGTAATGGCTGCCCAACAAAGAGCCATCAGGCAAAGGCAAAGATTCCAACGATATTTGAAAAAGCAACTGCGAAGGTACATAATAGACAGTAGAGCCTTCCGAGAAATGTTCTTTCAAAGGTTCCCACAATAACTTCAAAACATCCTGCGCATAATCCTCCTCATAAAACATATCAGGACGAACTATACCAAGAGAATCAATCTGTTTCTCTGCAAACAAAGACTTCAACAACGGATATTGTTGCACCTTATTTATAATATAAGCGGCATATCGCCTTCCGTTAGTCTCCGATACAAAATCCGTAAAATCAATCAATGCTTCATTTTGTTCCAACGATAGCTTTACTGTCTGATAATCTACATCCAAGAAATTAGAACTTCCATTATTATATCTGTTTATCAATTGATTTTCCAAGGATTCCGCATTTCTAGAAAGTCTCAATATACTGTCGGCATTTGCCTTATAGTCATTCTCCAACGCCTTCACTTGATTTCTCATAGCAGTAAGACGCATATAATCACTCATATCAGAGGAAGTTCCCTTGCACTGAATCATATCAAACAGAGACCGTTCAGATTCCAAAAGAAAAGATTTCGTCATCACAAGCGCATCATAACATGACTTCGTGAAATCCACCTGTTGCAAATTCGCTTTCAAGGCATAAGGAGTCATTTGCAAAAATAAAGAAGAAATTGTATTCCAAAATCCTTCACGCTCGCTTTGACTCATATAAGGAAGCCTTTGCTTCATCAAGTTCTTCAATATATCAACCGCTTTGGTATAATCTTGACAACCAGCATCTATATGCTCAGCAAATCCTTCTGCATTTGCCAAATAAACCAAAGCATCCACATAATCTAAACTTTGTTCACCATAAGTTTTCCTTATTCCTTCTGCATATCGTCGATAATAACGTTCCGATTTCTCATAATCGCCCAAGTGATGCTCAATTCCTCCCATAAAGGCAAGCAGTGACACTCTATTTATATCCGCATCGGGATATTTCAAAGCCAACACATCATCAGCCTTTTGAAAATCAGCCAAAGCAGACTGATAGTCTTTAAAAGTAAAATGACATCTACCTCTTGTAACATATAAGCTATACTTTTCCTTGGGTTCTATCATTTTTGGCATCCCTAAGAAAAGCGTATCTAAGCAAGCAAAGCACTTTGTCTTATCCCCTTTCAAGCGATAAATGTCCGCCAACAACCGATACCCCATATAATATTGTGAATCTGTAGAAGGAGTAATCTTTTGAGATTCCACATTTGATTTTATCGCATAGACTAACGACTTATCATACGCTCCCATAGACAAATACAGGTTACTCAATCCAAAATAAGACAAGAATTTGGCTGACTTCTCCAATGCAAAGCTTGGATTGTCCAAAAGAGTATAACCTTTCAAATACCATTGTTCAGCAATGGCAAGCTGTCCCTGCTCCTTAGTCTCTTTTCCCTTTTGAAGATAGTAATTGAATTTCAACTGTGCGCTATCAGACCTTTCCACAAGAGAATCCATCTGGGCAGAATAAACATGTGACTGTCTGGTATCGCCAATGGCATCTTCCAAGTTTTTCAATTCACCCAAAACTTCCATTTGCACGGTTGTTTTATTAGTATTTCGAGCAAGTGTCAAAGCTTGCTTATAAGCCTCAGCAGAACCTTTCCAATCATAAAGATGATTCTTTACAGAAGCAATACCTTTCAGTACGGAAATTTCATTTGCAACATTTCCTACTTTTTGGAATCCCAATAAAGAGTTCTGATAGCAATTCAAAGCCTCCTGATATTGCTTGGACATGGCACATACCATTCCCTCAAAATACCAAGCCATCGGTATTCTCTGCAATATTCGCTTTTTTATATCATCATTGGCATAAGGTAAAATATTCTCCAAGATTTCCCTACTTTTCTTGTAGTCTGCATAACCTGTAGAGTCACGTTTCATCAATTCACAAGCCTTCAAATAAGAATCAACGACCTCTGATGCTGTAAAAGATTGAGCCTTTGTCTGCAAAGAAAAGCAGACAAAGGCTATACATATCAACAACTGTTTATTGTTCTCTACATGCGCTATCATGGTGCTGAATTTTCATATTCAGATTGTGGAATATGGAATCCTTCCTTTGCCGCAGCTTGTCGAATCCAACGCATGTGCTGCTGTATCGTACACAAATACTTGGCATCAGCTCTTCCCATCCTACTATAACCACCATCTCCCGACAGTTTCCCCTGTGTTTTATGTTTCACACCACTACGAAGGCTGTTGATAGCTTTATTCTTCCACATATTGTATTGAGACAAATAATAACTTTCACTTTTTCCTGATGGAACTCCCATATCACCACCGTCCTCACTAACAGACATGTTGTTCTGTGTTACCCCAGACAAAACCGTAGAAAAAAGATTCATTCCCTGTTGTATTATCTCCCATGTAGAAGTTTTACTTTTCTTCGCATTTGCCATCCATGAACTAGTAAAAGGCCAAGATTCTGTTATGCTCAACTTTGCCAACTCGTAATCATCAGATGGATATTCCTTTCGTTTCATCAATTGTTTTGCCAAATTTTTATAGAATTTCAGCAAGTCCTTATTTTCAGCCTTATAAACATGCTTGTATTTGTCAGGAACTTCAAAAGCACTTGCAAGAACGGAATGTTCATACACTGAGACTAACTCCATTGCCGCAGTTCCATATAACTCCCCTAAAGGAGTTTTAGCGCCATCATACGTATAAACCCATTTTTTCACTATACCATCTACAGGTGCCCCCAAATTCACATACCGATAGCAATCAGGCACAATATATTTCTGTGAATACCAAAACTCCACGTCATACTTACCTCCCCCATCTATCACTTGTTGTCCTTTTAAAATACGCAATTCGTCTCCTTTATAGGTTGTAGAACCCGAATCACGCATAGTCGAATGCTTTGCCACATTCGGAGTTAGAGGATTTGGCTCTGGTCCTAAAACATTCAGATAAAGGGCAAGGAACGACCAGTCAAAATGCAACGCCATCTTTGTGACATCGCTCCACAAGACAACAGTTTTCTTATCACCGTCCAATGTTGTATGATATTGCATAGACCTATCATACATATCCAACAGATTGCCTTTTACCGTAACTAACTTTGTCCTCTCACCATTATAAGCCATTCCACAAGAAAACTTAAGAATGGTTTTACTATGATTCTCGTAAGAAACATAAAGCAATTCTCCCTCAAATGGCTTTCTCACAAGAGGGGTTATTGTTCTTTTGTTCTGACTCTTTTGGACAGGCTTTCTGACAGCACTTCTTGCTGTCTTTTTATTCTTATTCTTTGCTTTTTGAGCATTTACCGTAGAATACGTAAATGGGAAAAACAACAGAAGTAAAGTAATATATACTTTTATAAAATTATTCATAAATCAATAAGAAGCTTTATAATATTGAGTTCTAAGTTCTTCAATTCTCTGTTTTTGCTCAGCAATCATCCTATCATACTGAGCACGAAGAGTCACACTAGAGCACATGTCTCTATTGTATTCCATACCAGCCAAAGTTTCACAAGCCTTCTTTAGCTCCAGCTCTAGCTGTGCAGCACTTTTTCCACTTCCACCAGTGCCATTAGAAGAGCCATCACCTCCCATCATGGCATCCACTTGTGCCTTACCATTAACAAGTTCCCGAGCCACCTCTGGAGTCACAGTCCCACTACCATTGCATCCTATACAAGTTTCACGAGGAGCCACCACATCACCAGGCATAAACTCAAATATGCCTGTTCCTCCACACATCGGGCACCTAACCATTTGAGTAGCACTCGCCTGAGTTCCACTCTCTGATTCTTCCTCAGAAGACTCTTCGTCATCACTATAGCTACTTGTTGAGTTATAAGAGCTACCAGAACTACTACTTGAAGAATTTTCACAAGCATACAACCCCAAAGCTATTGCTACCAAAAATAGTATTTTCTTCATAACCTTATACGCTATATGTGTCGCGCACAACTTTTAGTTTTTGTATATGTATGCAATAAAACTAAATAAAGTAACCCATGGAATCAACATTTTCGACTTATCTTATAGTCCACCCCATATCATTCAGTTTACTTTTGCAAGATTCGCAAAAGCCAGTAGTTTGAGGAAACTTCATTTTGTGTTCTGCATCCACTATATAACAATGTTGGTTTGGGCAATGTGGTAATCCAAAAGCATGCCCCAACTCATGGAGAGCCAATTTATAGAAGTTCTCTTCCGAGTGTTCTTTGCCATTCCGTGGTATTTTAGAAGAGACAACGCACTTATAAGTACCAACAGGGCTAATACCCATAACACCAAATGTAGGAGATATTTTATTAGGATGGTAAATCACGTAATCTGTCAATCCAATAACAGCATCACCATTCCGATGCTTTCCTAAATCTCCAAACAACCCTGCGCCACAATACCTATTACGGTCTTTGTTGTATTGGGATTCAGGCAAAAGCAAAGCCTCATCTTTCAACACAACTTTAGGATAGTAACTTTCCAAATGTCGTTTCAGTTTTCTCGCTTTATCTACAGGAAAGTTTCCATAACGCCAAATAGTAATTGACGTTGGAAGCTTTCGGGAACTTTTCAAAGCCTCGCATTCTTGACTGCAGTTCTTACATCATTCTTACTTTGTTGATTACAAGACAATAACACAAGAACAACGAGCGTCAACATCCAAGCATTCCACCATTTCATAATTCACTTATTATTTTACTTCGTTCAGGAATTACCTAGGAGAATTTTTCTTGTCAAAAAAATCTATACTTACAAATCTATAGTTTTTCCCCTCAAAACAACCTAATACAATATTTCCTGCCCCACAATCATAAAATATCATGTCTTTCACCAAATCCACATCAACATCTTCTACTTGCGCAAAAGCTTCTATTGCTTTTTGGTAACGCAGAAATGTTTGTTGTAAAAACCTTGCGTCATCAAAGTAAACTGCTATTCTTGCAGAATAAACAAGATGATTTTTGGGAGTAAACGCTATACTTGCCTCCACGCTATCTTCCATAAATGCTCCCTTATAGTAATATGATGTTTTGGAAACTTCAGCGGTATGATAATTTTGTTTTCTAACAAAACCTTTTTCTTGTATCAAGCTATCAAACTTTTCTATATTCCCGTCAAGAGGAATGCCCATAAATTTCAAATGCTGTGCTTGCCCACAAAGTGAAACCAACATGAACAACATCAATAAAAACGTTCTCATAACCTTAACCCTAAATTCGTGTCGGGCACAACTTTTAAAGTTTATCATCAATAGTTTTTCCATCTATGGTAATGTGGAGAGTCATATTCTCCACACTCATCACACCATACTCTCTCAACCTCACCTGTATAATTAGGACTATATTCCTTTACACGAATACCACGATTGCGACTTCCACCAGAACTCCCATAGCTACTTCCGCCTTGGTTGCGATATTCTCGTTCCACTTCTCGATGAGCAGAAAGATAAGCCTCAGCTTCCCCAGGTTGCCAAGTCTTTACACTTTCACGATAACCTGTTCCATGACAATCCCCACATTGTCCAGTCGCCCCACAATTAGGACAAGGCATATAAGAACCATCAGCAAGGAAATTATACCCATTGCCAGTTCCTTGACAAATATTACACACAAGAGAACCACGACATGCCGTACATTGTGCTCTAACTTTAACCGTCACACTTCCATCAGGATGTTCCCACCACTCTTGTGTTATCATTCCCATATCAAAGAAATAATGCTTGTCGCCACTAGGTTGCTCATTTACAGGCTTGTCATCATCCAAATGTATTTTTTCTTCATCAAAATCCACAGGTTCGTCAGCCTCATTACCTTTGTTTGCTTTCACTTTTGACTTATCAAACAAATGTTCTATCTGTTCTTTTGTCAATTTCCTCTTATGAGAATGCTCTCCGCAAGAAAACAAGGAGATCACAACTATTAATACTATTAATGTATTCTTTATAAAGCTCATATTCATCTCATTTATTATTTAGCAGAATCACAAGGTAGGACGTCATCCTCAAATTTGACAGATTCTATTTCTCTTCTCGTTAAATCAAAAGAATCAGATTCATGAGCAATATCTTCCCATTCACCATCAATTTTCTTTCGTACATATACATCATAACCTATTTTTCCTGCATTTTTTATCGGGAACATATAATATGGAACAAAAAGTTGAATATCATAAATTGTTTGTTTTGCTTCTTCTGGTTCAAAATGTTGAGTTGTTACGATTTGATTCTCTGAGTTTAAATATTCAGAATCACCACTATTTGAGGTCAAAGTGTTACCTTTTGTATCTTCAAAAAAAACTACACACAAACCATCATCATAAGCCATATAGCGAGTTTTGACATTTACATGTATAATAATGCCACTTTCTTCTTTTGTTAACCATTCCTTCTTTATAGATGCTCGTGGGTATTTCGTACTTTCAGGTTGTCGCACAACAATCTCTTCTGTTGTATGATTTCGATCCGCACATATAAGTTCTATTGTGCCTTTTCTTTGATAATCAGAATATTCACAATCTTCTTGATTTGCTTTATATTTTATTTTAATAAAATCTTCACCTTTAGAAATATCCATCCAATTGGGAGCATCAACCTCCCAACTACTATAAGGGGCATCTGTGTTTATTTTTACTATCAATTCACCCCCATCAGCATCACCATCAATCGTTGAGATTTCGGGATATATATAATAAACAGGTTGAGAATAATACCAATAAACATAACCAGCACATGCAGCAAACAATACAATTAACAATATCCTTAAAACTTTACGAAACCACTTCCTTTTAGTTTTTCCTTTATGAGGGGGATTTTCACCAATGGACTTTTCACTTTTATCCTCCCATTCAAGCATACAACCACAAACCGTACAAAAATTCATCGAATCTTCGTAAATATTATGACATTTAGGACATTTCTTCATAATTTACATACCCTCTATTCGTGTCGGGTACAACTTATATTATTTATACAAATAAGGCCACTACTGCCATTTTATTTTAGACTGACAATTTAGATAACCAGCCCATAATTTCTTTATTCAAAAACAATGTTCTATTATCATCAGTAGTAGAAACACTTGCAACAAAACACTCACTCAGCTTTTCATCAAACACGCCCAAGTTGACATCAGGGTTTTTGACTAACAATATTGGCATTCCTTTCATCAAAGCCATACCAACCTCTATGTCACTCCATGGAGTGGACATCCACCTATTATTCCAAGCCTGCTCATCCTTTGTATTTGGACGGAAGACGGCTTGCTTTATATCTATTTGTTTAAATCCAAAAGCTACCATCCCCACAGAGTTCATCAATTTATCACGAACTTTATTCAGTTGTCCAAAGCTAGGATAATCATCCTTAATATAATAAAGAACATTATAGCCTTGTCTTTCCAGAAACTGCTTAAAGTCTTTTGTCAAAAGCTCCTCACTCTTTTCCATCACACTAGGCATAGAAAAGAATATATCTTTACCCAATCCCAAATCATGCCCAGCCGTCACAGGCGCATCATCCTGATACTTTCCTTCCTTTAGTTTTTCTTTAATTCTCAAAGGAACATTCAACGCATCTGTAAAATCGGCATCTTTGAGAATTACATTTTTAAAATTTACTCTAGTTAAATCAGCTTCACGAAAAGAGCTTCCAGTCAAGTCTGAGTTTTTTATTTGGGTACAAAATAGAATCGCCCTATAAAAGATAGCCTTTCCGGAAACATGCTCCAACAAAGCATAAGACAAATCGGCCAAATAGAAATCTGTATCTGTTACTGTAATCACAGTTTCATCTTTTCTACCCAAATAAACATCTTGCAAATTAGTTTTCTGCAAATCGACTCTAGCTAAATTGCCAGCATGAGCCAATCCATCCGCCAATGTTTTCTGAAAAATGCCAGTTGGCAATACCTTCAACATGGAAGAAATTACGTTTACACTTTCTTGAAACAAGAATGTCCTTTTTCTTTTATTCTGCCCATCAAGAAATCTTCGCAGCATGATTGCAGCAGCCAACTTTGTTGTATTGTCCGCTGAAGATAGATTACCTACTATTTTATCAAATGAGTCTTTTGCCTCAGCAACTTTTACCCTCTTGCTTTTTATGCCAAGATAATCATAAATGTAAAAAGACAAGATTGCTCCAACTATTGTAAATAAGGCAACTAAACCTGGTATTGTTGTAATTCCGAACATATCAACATTCTTTTAAGCTGTAAATCTATTATCACTCGCGTTCACCACTACCACCACATGAACTACACTCTACCTTTCCACTTCCCCCACAAGCATAACAAGAAGTATAATACATACCAAAGCCAGTACCACCCTGCCCCCAACATGACACACAAGTAGCCTCGCCAGTTCCGTTACATTTATCACACTTTCCTCCTTGACTAAAGTTTATTATCCAAGACTGGCTGTCCTCATATACACGGATTATTCCACTACGATAAGTTTCAGAGTTTGCATGGCAAGTTATTTCCACTTTGTGACCAATCACTGAAGTTTGTATATAATCAGGTGCTTCCACTTGCAAATGACACCCATCAGACTCAAATTCCACAGTTGTCACTCCCCCCTTTTTCTTAAAATGAAGTTGATTTTTAGAACCACGAATAAAAGTTGCAAAACCAGACTGTACAATTGCCACTTGCGCTAAATGCTTACCACTCTGAATAGTAATTGTACCTTGCAGGTTTGCTCCAGTCTTATTATTTCCACAAAACACTTCGAAAGAGTTTTCCTTTTCATCAATTTCAACCCAATCGGGTGCATGATTTATCGTCCAAACATAACCATCATAATCAATACCAACATCAATCGCTCCACCACCTTTAGGAGCAACAAGTTGATTAGGTTCCACACGTAAATAAGTTGCGGCATTGTTCACATAACTACCCAACCCAAACAAAGCCACCAATACCACGACAACAGTTAAAATGATTTTCTTGAAACACCCTGTTTTCTTTGTCGTATTATTATTTGGTTCAACTTTGTTTGACTGAGCCGAATACCTAGAGAATTCTTTATTACTAACCAATGCAACTCCACAATCCGTACAGAAATTCATGGAGTCATCATAATATTTATGACATTTAGGGCATTCTTTCATACAACTACAGCATTATCGACCTTTTGACACCTCTGCCAATCCCATGTTTATCAAGATTAGCACAACTATCCACACAAATACAATAAGAAGGATATAACCTAGATAAGGAAATATCTGATAAAGCCAACCTGCGAGAGGGGAATCCCATAAGCCATGCAAGATAACAGGGATAATAAACAATCGTAAGAATTTACCATCAGCAAATAATGAAGTATCTATTTTTCCTTTAGCCTTAGCTGCAATAACAAGGGCAGCCCCAGAAATAGCAGCCCAAGCCACATGACCACCAGGAGCTAAGATTCCACGAACGAAAATTGAGCCATTTATTGCATCAAGCAACTGTTGAGTATCATAATTTTGACCATAAGCAGCAGCATAACCTACCATTTGTTGAATTTGAGTGAAAGGTTGCAAGGCATAACCAGCAGATTCAAATGCAGCAAAACCAGCCCCAACACAAGAGCCAATCAGCAATCCGCTCAAAATTGAGAGCTTTCCCAACTTTCGCAAGAACCAATATACTATGACGGCCTTTCCTAGTTCTTCCACCACACCAGTCATAAAAGCGCCAAAGAAATCCAATTCATAATTGCCAACTATATCAAACAACATCAACGTTGCGACTAGAGAAGCACAGCCTCCAACCAAAAATGTCTGGATTACTTTATAAAAGCTAACATTTCGCCAAGCATTGACCTCCAAAAACAATATCATGGTTGATAACGGCACCGCAAACGAGCCTACAACTATCAAGCCAGGCAAAGCATTGTAATTTTGGAACATATCACAGCAAACCCACAATAATGCAAAAGCTATGCCAAACATAAAAAGCACTCGGCTATACAACCATGGGTGAGGCCAATCCTTTGAAACTTCAGAGGCAGAAGGTGTTGTATGATGTGTACCACAAATAAAGATATCTTCTGCTTCTTCTACAGAATGAGACTTAAAAACATCAGAGAACAAAACCGTCCAATTCAAGTCGGCAGGTCTATCGTTCCCTACATAATCATTCAAAGAATCAAACCAAGAACCGCTTTTTGAGGAAGTATTTTGATTCTGATTTGTAGAACTAACCCCTTCATGTTGTTCTTTTGTAGCTAGCGGTCTTCCACAATTGCCACAAAAAGTGGCTTTATCACTATTTTTATAGCCACAATAATTACAATATATCATAATTTTCCAGAAAAAGATAGACCATTAATAGTCAAACTCATCAAAGTAAGGACCATATAAACGCAAATGATACGTTAAACAATTGATAATATCTTGCCGTGTTAAACTTGGACAATACCAATCATAACCCAACATGTACTTAATACACTGATACCATCCTTCTGTTATTTGATTAATAGCTAACGAGACATCATACATGTCTGGCTTAATCCAAAAAGTATCTTTAACTGACAAGCCTTTATTTTTTAACTCAGGATAGAATTCTATCAGCAAAGGTTGACACATATCGATAATCAGTTCTACTGCTTCACCTATAGAACTATCCATTTTTACTTCTATTTTTCCTATACAAGAGTCACTATCTGATATTTTTCCTATCAAGTGTGATAATTTATGTTGCCACATTCTTCTCAATTCATAAATATCAGGATAATTGGTATATTCTATAATTCTGTTTCGTTTCCTATGCTCCATCAATGTGGCAACAAACTGTGAAGGCAAAAATATATTATCTACATTAATTGCACTAGAAAACATCTCTGCCACACAATTAATGTCCATACCAGCAGAACCACATCCGACAGGCAATACATAAAACAAAAGATTTGGATGTTTTTTGGCAAATCCAACAAATCGTTTCACTGCCTCATCCATTTTATGCGTGCGATATTTATGAACAGGGATAGCATAACTTTGTCCCGAAAGTCCTTCTCCTTGTCCTTGCGTTGCTCCAAAATATTCAAGTGCTTTCTTGGCGGCTCCACTTTTATGATTTCCATTAGGCTTTGCCCCAAAAACATACACCTCGTTAGCATCCAATTCCGAGATTACATCAGGAGCACATCTGTTTTCTAAAATTTGCCTACACTTATTAAGGGTATATAAAAAATCCATAACTATCTAAAGATCAAATTCGATTTTTTAAATCCAGTCAAGTAATGCACTGATGATAATCAGTACTCCAATAACTTTCAATATCGTTGCAACTATGCCACGGATGTTCAGCCATGCAGGAACTCGGTCTATTAGCAACCATCCGATGAGAATGCGGACGGCGGTGTGAATTAAAGCGTCAATCATATTTTTAATTTAAAATTCGACCATAAATGTCAATAACAACAAAGCGATGCTCTTGGGAGTTGAATAGCTTTAGTCTGCCATGATTTCTTTTCATAATTCTTCTAAATGTATTTGTTGCCAAGTAGCCTTTTTCATCAACACATTCAACAATGCCATTTTTTCTTATAAACATAACATTTTCATCCATATTCGAATCATAAGCCTCCATAGCTCCAGGCATGATAAGTTTCTCTCCTGTAGAGCGTTTGATATAATGATAAAATCCATCTTTCTTGACCCAGATATAGCGGCATTTAGAATTTGTAGAAATTTTGTCGTAGCATGCACTGATTAATATCCGATGATCTTCTATATCTATAAGACCATGTTTACCATTTTGTATGATATCAATAGACCCATAGAAATCATTAATCGAATATGAGTCACAGAGTGGTTCTACAATCCATTTGTCTAAAAGAATGTCATAGAAACCGAATTTTCCATCTACACATACACATACCAAGGTGGAGTCAACAAGTGTAATGTCATCAAAAATTGTAGGAAGAATAACCTTGTCATTTATAGAACTCAATCCGACAAAGTCTTTTCTTCTTTCAATTTTTAAATTTTTCAGACATTGTACAACTTCAGATTTAATAAAGAAATGTGAGTCAAGCCATTTTTTACGTTCTTCGATACACCGCATAGACTTTTATCTTTTCATAGAGTTCAACATCATTCTAAAAACAAATGTTGAAAGACCATTCTTTTTGAACAAATCCATGATGTTAATGAACTTTTCCCAAGTAATATGCATATTGATGAATTCAGTCAACGCATTGTATGTAAACCAAAGATTGTCAACGACATTGTACCGCCATAAATCACGCATAAAATGCCAATCTGCATAATAGTGATATTCTAGAGGCATTAATATCCACGATTGCAAGACTTTTACATTTCCATACGAGGAAATGTAGATAGACTCACCTTTTCCGATATTGTCGTTGGCGTATATCTGCATAACTTGTTGTTCTTTTAAAATCCTTAGGTCTGTTCGTAGAACAAGAAATTCAGATTCCGTCATTTTCATTAGGTCTGCAAAAATTGTTCTACCATCATATTGGAATTTTATTCGAATAGCTTCACCATAGCCAAGTAGCTTGACAGGTAAGGTATAAAGTAGCTCTTCACAATAAAAAACATCTTTTTGAGTCCATTCTAAAAGGGTATTGACCATCTCTACAGTAAGTTTTTTCCCAATAGCGAAAGCTCGGTCAGCCATATTATTGAATATAGATTCTGTAATATGGCTGATTCTTAGTTGATATCTTTTAATTTCCGAGTTATACTCAAATCCATTGCATGTCATTGTGAGTATGATGTCGGCAAGGTATTTGTCAAGGGTCTTATCTACCACCATAATTGAATTCCAGTCCGTCAAGAATACTACGAATCTGTAGAATATCGATACCGAAATTTAAGCCTTGGGCATCTTTTACCCCTTGTTCGTGTACGGCAATAATTTGCCCGTTTTTATCACAGACAGGACCGCCACTGTTGCCTCCGTTCGTAGACATCTCGTACTGCATCATCATCACTTTACGGTTGGAACGTTCCTCTTCACGAAAAGCACTGATATGTCCTGCAGAGTAAGAGGCAGTAAAGCCTAATGGGTTGCCAAATGTCGCACAGTCAATGCCAACAGCGGCACGTTGCGATGCAAGTTCAAAATAGGGAACAGATTCACCTTGTTCAAGTTCAACTGAGAATATGGATATATCCATACCATTAGTATCTTCTGTCCAAAGTATATTTTTTATCCGTCGCTTTTTGTCTGTATAAATCTTACTATCATCAGGATTCTCCTTATAGAGATAAGCGGTAGAGAACTTTTCGGCTCCTGCAGGCAATACGTGCCAATTGGTAATGGCAAGACCTTGGTCGTTGATGAAGAAACCTGTCCCGATACTCGAACCTTCTTCTGTATTTACTTCTATAAGGAAAGTACGTTGTTTCATATACAAGGCAAGGTCTGGTTTGGGGGTTGGTGGAATTTTCCCTTTTACCCATCCTGTGCTGTCTGACAAATCCATGGCACGGTATGTTTGAGGGTATTGTATGACAACAAGATGGTTAAGACATTCATGTGTGTCATTCAAAATAACATATGCACCAATAGTGCCATTAGGATCGGTTATCTCTTGGTCACCTTTTGAATCTGGTATTAAGGTTACACTTTTACCAAGAAATCCATTTTTGATGAACATTTCCACATCTGTGCGGTTGGGCTCTACGCCGATAAGCTTGACATGCAGTCCAGATACGAGTTCTACCACATTACCAGATGCGCTCTTGATACTACTCTGATAGTCTTTAATAGAAGTACTGCCACCACTAGGGCTTATCAGTATATATAATATAATACCGACGATTGCGGCAAAGATTAAGAATTTTTTCATTTGAATTCTATTTCCAATGGTTTAACAATATGCCAAGATTTTCCGTTTTTGACGACTTCGCCAACAGTTCTTGTGACAATGGAACATGTTCCACTGATAGTTCCTGTCGATTTTACGACTCCTGAGGCTAATAATGTGCTTTGGCTGTCAAGAAGCATTTGACGCTTCTCGCCGACTATATCGTCTGTCATTTCAAAAGTACCTGTCCCATCGTCATAAATAGTCAATACGAAAAATCTATTGTTGTCGCCTTCTTCCACACGATCTTTAGTCCTACAAAAACGATAACCGTCCCCATCGTCCTCTGCCATGGTTGCATAGCGCTTTCCTATCATATTTTTCACTAATAATACGGGTTGGTTTGCTGGTGTGCCAGCAGGGCTCGGCTGTTGTTTATAAGGCTCAGGTTTTGTTTCCTTTTGCAGATAGTCTGATGCCGAGAATGAACTATTTGTCGAGCTACTATAGCCACATGAATTTATAAGAGCCAACACATTGGCAAGCATCTCGTCGTGCTTTTCTTTCTCAGTGAAAACACTTGCCCCTGACAAGCGCAGTACTTTTAAGACTGCTGCATACAATTCCATTAAGGCTTGCTGATATTCGTTATTGTTTGTATCCATAGCAATAAAGTTATTTAAATTCGACAACTAATTTTTCTGTTACTACCCATTGTTTTCCGACCTTATTCAGGTGACCTTCTTGCTTTACAACAATATCTGTAGGATTTCCTGTGATGTTGAATTTCGCTACATAATTTTGGAAAGTCTGAATGTCAGACAAAATGAGAGCTTTGCATTCTGGGTTGATAGCGTATGTCGCAACATTTGCCCCCTCTTCATAGTCAATAGTGAAGAGTTTATCACTGCTATCATCGGATATGGTACGTTCAAGTGTTGATATTCTACCATTGTCTATCATAAAGTTGGCAAAACGATGCAGTTTGACTTTTCTTCTTTCTTTATTTTTCGTTGCAGCCTGCTGTTGGCTTAGGGGTTGTACGTCTTTCCCATATGTTGTTACTGCAACATTACGTGATTTATCTTCTTTGCGATATGTTGCAGTTGAATGTACTTTAGCTGTTGTTACATGATTATGACTTATTTTTGCCTCACCTTGAATATTCGTGAGCACAGAATTCTCAGTCATTGTATTCCCATCTTGTTGGGGGGTGGGGTCTTGCTTTGTGTTGCCCTTCTTTTTGTATTTGGGTAATGCAAAGCAAATAATCCCTATCGTATTTATGAAAGTAAGACCCAATAACCACCATGGAATCTCTTGTGAGGATAGATGCTCAATCTTTTCATTTTGTAGCTCTATGCTTGTTTCTATGGTCTCAACATGAGATTGCAGATTTTGCACAGATTCACTGCTATCAATTTTGACTTTCAGAATAGAATCTGTTAAAATAGTAGCTTTAGGTGTATTTGTTTCAACGGCAACGCTTTCTGACACTTGGGATAATCCAAGTGTCAGAAATACTATAGATGCTAAAAACGGCTTCTTCATTGATGTTCTTTCTCTTTGTTGTTTAACACTTCTTGATTGCACCCTTTGGTCATTTGGTACAATGTCTCTTTCAGCGGCCAAAAGAACATTGGGTCACCAATGGCAAACTGGGCTTTTTGCTCATCACTATTGTCATTGAGTACGATGTCAAAACTGCTTTCTGCATATTCCTTCATGGTATTGACAAAGTTGGTAGGTATGTCAAGTCCCAATTTTGATAGAGCTTGTACCATACTATCTTCCGCAAAAAGACCGCAGAATTTGTTGAAAGAGTCAAGGACATCTTTCTTCATAGATGACATTTGTCCGTATGTGACCGTAGTGCCATATTCCTCGTCGGTATATCCGTGGCACAAGCAATTGTCTGGAATCAAATGGTCTTTCAGAGGTTTGCTTTCCATGATGAGTCCTCCTTGAGCAGTAACCAACTTTGGCTCTTTGGAGAATTGTATTTGAATATTAGCCGTTCTCAAGTCTTTGTTATCTACAAGCTTGCCATAATATGCGAAAATACGACTCACTATTAGACTCAATGTTGCTTCATCATCGGTGATTAGTTTTATGTACTTACTTCCCATGCCTGTGAAAGTAATCTTCTTCGGAATCTTTAGCTCTGCAAGGTCGAGTATGACAGCAGTATAATACATCAGACTCGCAAAGTGGACTATTATCACACGCATCATCTCAGAAGAAGACGTGATGGTCTGAGAGAAATTCAGTGGGTCTTTAGCGTCCTTGTCGTGTGTGAACAGATAGCTGATAAAGTCGGATGATGATAAACCAGCCTTTTCCAATACGGCTTTCAACTCAAGTTTCTTTGTGTCGGGAAGAATCTTGTATGCATCAGACTGCATGTAGAAATCAATGAAACCATTTTCCAATTTGTTATTGGCATCATTTACGCCATCTCCCCAAATGTCGTTGGCAGCAAATAAAGCAGAGAATACTGCGGATGCGTCTTTGCCACCTGGTTTCGGATTGACGTGCAGTATGTCCGTTGTGCCTCCACCGATGTCAAGGTTCATATACGGTTGACCAAATTTCAAACTGGCTAGGAACGAATAATAAGGAGCGACGCTTTCAATCTCAAATTTGATGTTTGCTTCATCTATGTTCAACCAATGTGCAGCACTCTTCCAAGCATTCTTAAAAGCTTGCACTTCAGGCACACTCATAGACAATGGGTAAGTAGCGACAACCTTGAAATCGCCGCCACCTCCATTGAGAGCCGACTTGCCCTTCATCATCCAAAGTTGTTCCTTGAAATATTCTTGCAGGCGAGTTGGGGCTAATAGGTCGTTCTTTGCCCATTTGATATTCGTGCGATATACCCCTTGGGCATTTCCTTCTTTGATAAGTTCGTTATCATAATTGAAACCGATATTCATGGAACTGAAGCATTTTAAGTTTCCTTCTTGTTGTATCTTTTCCCAAGTCGTTGTACGCATAGGATAATGTATGCCTTTTTTCCTGTCTATTTCAAATGGCACGAACTCTCGTTGTAAGAAGGTTGGAAATTTCACGAAATATCCTGCGCCTCTGTCATCATTGAGTATCATAATCTGACTATCGTCATTTTCTGGGATTTCAGAGCGTAGAATACTAAAGTTATCTATTTGATTTACTGTTACGGCACTGGCATCCCCCAACATCTTACTTACATAGGCAACATGGGTGTTAGTTGTTCCAAAATCTACACAAAAAGTGAATTTTGAAATCGTATTAGGACATGGTTTGAATTTTGGGATTATAAGTGTGTTGCAAGTATTACTTTCATCAGGAACAGTAAGTTCCATGAAATCAAAATCACCATCAACATGCAGGTGGCGAGTCTGGAAGCCGTTGTCGGAAGTACGTATTTCGTCTGAGACTTCTTGAATAGGTTTTCCTTTCTCTAAATCAGAAAGACGATAGAATTTCAGTTTCAAATTGTCAAGCTTGTTTGTGCCAAGCATGATGTTGTAAGCATTATTTTGTGTCAAACGATAGGACGGGAATATAGCCAAGTCAAACATCTCTTTGTCGAAACATCTTACCTTGTCGCATCCTTTACCATTTTCGTCACCATCACAATAGCACTTGTTGAGTATTATTTTCTTGCCATCCTCTAATGGTATGTCAATAGTAACAGTTACATCCAGTGTATCTTTGTCAACACTCACATTCACCATGCTTTCAATGTCTTCTATTTTGAAGAACTTGAAGAATTCTTTCTTCAAAGGCAACATATATTTGATGTTCTGGCTTGAACCCGTGTAGAACTTGTCCTTTCGCACATTATATGATACCTCAATGATTTTAGGCTCAAGAAAATCATCAACTGTAATATATGGGTATTTGAAAGTTGTTCCAGGTAGTATGCGTTCTGTCAATGCTTTTTCTAATATGGAAGGTATGTTGTCTGTGGCCCTGTTCCATTTACGGTCTTTATCTATGTAATTATAGCCATCAACACCATTAGAGGTCAATGCGAGAGGAGTATCCACGGAACGTGCCTCGCCATTGACATCCTCATGTTTCCACAAGTTAACTGTAGGCTTGATTATATAATCACAATCCGCTGGGTCAAACTCATTGTGTGAGCAATACAGGTAAACGCCAGAAGTTGTAATAGAGCCAATGCTTTCTATAGAAAGAGGCTTTACCTTTTTCAGCTCTGGGGCTTTTTTGTCGATAATAATTTTCTTATCAAACTGAACATGACAATTGTTTATATAGCTATATATCTGTGTATCTGTAAGGCTGTCGATTTTTGACAAGTCGGTAAGCCAATATGTGTATAAGAATTCTCTAAAATCCTTTGAGCGCTCATATAATGGTGTATGGCGGCTATTGTCAAAAAGACGATTGCCTGCTCCCCCATAAAACTCCAATTTTGCTTCTTTTAAGCGTCTTCTTACATTGGGACTTGTATATACAAGAGTAATAGGTGAGGTTCCTCCTAAAATAATCTCTTCTCCATTACTTGTCTTCCATTTGAAGAGATATATCTTTGAAAAGTTGCTAAGCACTGTTGTGTCATGTGCATCAAGTAATGCTGCGCCAAGTTCCTTTTGGTCATCATTTCCTACCTGCATCAATACATTACATTCAGCTTGAACATCCCATTCTTCAACATCAAACTCTTTCATGTCACCATACTTGAATATAAATTCAAGCATGTCAAGACATTCACTTACAAGGAAATGATAGGCTGTTGGCACAGTATTTCCTTCATTGTTGATGACACCTTCATACGAAACCTGCTTCAAATCTTCTTCTTGGCTATTAAAATAACTATTGAGTTGTTTGAATGCAGAGTCAAATAAGTAAAGACGTGCGTATGGTGTAGGGATGGATGTTCCCATCTTGTTGATGGAGTCACCGTATTCAAAAAGTTTATCGGCTATCTTGGAACCATCAACATGGCCTCTCTGAACGAAACCATAATGCCCTGTAGCGTTAAGATTATCGCCGATACTAAAAAAATGCAAATCTGACATAATGATATTGTTTATTTCTTATTAACTATTTCTAGGCAGGAAGCACGTAAAATGTCCATGAAAACAAACTCTTTTTCTTTTGTATTCATTTTCTTGCCTGTCTCATCAAGATGTTTGCGGTCTTTGAGGTTAGAACTCATTAAAGGTGTAATGTTCACATTTGAAGAGCCACCTCCGATAAAATTGCCGACCTTGCTCCAGCTAAGTTTGCTTTCTTTTGCCTTTTCCTGTGGCTTTTCTATCATGTCGGAGATTTCTTTGCCAAAATCAAAGAAAGCTAAGCGATGACTGTTGGGTTGAATATGAAGATTGTCGTCACCTTCATAGTCAAGTTCGGACAACCATCTTGTAAAGACTTCAACATAGTCATTCAAATATATAAGCAAATCTTGTAGCTTGTTCTTGCCGTTGATTGAAAATTTATGATTCTGTACATCACTTTTGATATTTTCATAATCAAGGATTGCGAGGAATGTCTTTTCTTTCTTCAGCTTATCACCAACGACATCTGTGTGATGATATTTAAGAGCGTAAGCAAATGCCGTGAGATACTTCAACACATTGTCTTTCGTCTGTTGGTCGAAATCATCAGCGAACAAACGGCAACTGTCTTGTTTGCCAGTCTTGTCGACTTTGCTCACGATGTCACGTGACAGACCATACATATATTCATTGCCAAATGTTCCTGTTGGTACCATATCTCCACAATAATGGGCAATGGCTAGAGCACTAATGAACTCTACCGGATTGGCATTGTTCTGTTGACCAGCACCTCCCTCGCAATATTTGATGATTGTTGGATAAGGGTCACCGATATGATATACCGCCCTCATGCTGTTCTTGATGCCAGAACGTTCGTAGAAATTCAAAGCCGCCTTGGTCTTGGAGTCGAAGAGTTTGGCATTGATAGCACCACCTTTCACTATTTCCGGGGCGAAATATGGCTGTATCATCAAAGCTGCCATATCTACATTTGGAATGTCTTTCTTTATTTGTTGTGCAAGGACTGGTATGCCTGACGCTCCTGTTCCGCCAAATAGCGACCCTATAATAACAACCTTATCTTCTTGGTCTGCGTTATAAGTACTGACAAATGCATCATATTCATTATAATCGCTCAGTTTGTGGAAAATGACACTACCGATGTTTGGGTTTCCTTTAAATCCAACAGTAAGGTCAAGATTCAATTCTGTCGTAGGTTCATCAGATGTATCATAAAGAGACTCTATAAGTGAATGTGTCGGCAAAAGATTGCCTTTCATCTGATCAAAGCCTATCTTGTTGCGAAATGTTAGATTTGTTTTGCCTGGATTGAAATCAAGTACGAAGTCATTTAAACCGTTCATCTCCTTCATTGTACATCCAAAGAATTGACCCATGTTTTGGTCATCTTGTGGCATGGAGGAAAGTGGGTGGTTAGCATAAGCTATACGATTGATTTTCTGATACTGTTTAAGAATGTCCCTTGTACGGTCTTTATCTTTGTTTGCAGCATCGTAGTCTATGATAATCGGGTAGATGTCGTATCCGTTGAAAGCAGGAACACCTGCTGCAAGAAGCATGGTCGTAGAACGAAGCACACGTTCGCCTGTTCCTCCTATTGCAAATAGAAATAATTTCTTCATATTTGTTAGTTTTTATATTTTTCTTCTTTATTTGGATTTGTGAGGCCATGGGTGAGGAATGGCAATTCCTTGATAGGTGAATCCTTTAAAAAGAAGGCTGAAGATGTAAAAGAACAACAATGAATATACGGTGCATCCCAAACTGTAGGAATAGCGCACATCCTTTCCGTTATTCAAATCCGTTTCAATTTTCTGTCGTGCGGTGGTATATTCGTCAACCTGTTGTTGATTTTGGTTGTCACGGGTCTTTTCTATAACAAACTCAGTGTTGGCTTTGTAGAAAGAGTGTTTGTAGAATATCGATTGAGAGTCTGCGACATTCGATTTGCCTATAAACGCAAAGTTGGCTGTCAGAAAAACAAGCAATCCTGTAACCAGAAGGAATCCTGCCCAAACACCTGTGTTTGCCATGGAGTCATCGTTACGCTTGTTGCAGCATCCGAAATAGAATACCAAAGCAAGCACTAAAGCCACAATAATAGCTGTAAGAACCCCATACATGAATGCGTTATGAGTTACAAAGAAATTCTCATGGAATTCACGTGTGTCCTTCCATGCTTGTGAATTTGTCACAAAGAAAAATAGTTTATCCATAAATTATTTTTTTTAGATTATTTATATTCAAATATTGTTTTTACCAAAGGCTTATTACCGTCAAATGCATCCCTGATGCCTTTTAGCAGATACTCTAAACCAAAAGTTTTGTCACGATACATCAGTACATTAGGGCTTGAGTCATCATTGACAGATAGAGCAAGCCAAGAAGCTGGAATAATGTTCTCAACCGAATAGGTAAGTGTACCAGTACCAATGCCTGTTGAGGCTGGGCTTTTTATGGTTATTGTTAAATTGATACCACTCTCAGTCTTTATGCTGTTTATTGTATATTGAGTGGTGTCTTTCAGTTGCTTTTCTCCTAAAGTCAACTTAGCTGCGGAATGGTTGAAATAATCATTGTCTGCATTATACATGTAACTGACTGTTTTAGGAAGTGTCATTCTTAGCACAATGTCTTTGGCAAGATCTGTGCCTGTTCCTTTTTGGGGCGATTCTTGCTCACCTTTCTGCAAAATACTATTCTCATCAAATCCATAGTATAATTGAAGTTCTGGCTTTAGGTCGGTATTGTCCTGCAAGGCAAGAATGTCTTCTGGAGCACCTACGGCTATGATGTAGAATGGGCGGTTGTTGGTATCTAATTTCTTAGGTGTGTCGAACATGTCATAATAGCAAGCTCCACCTTTTCCTACTTGTTTGCTCGCAAACTTGGCTGAGTATTTCAATACAGCTACAGCTTTATCTGCCGTTTTGCCCTTCAAGGCTTTTGCAAGTAAGTTCTGAAATTGCTCAAGAGCTGTTGAGGCATTCTTGTTGATATATACAATTCCATCTGTCACCAACATCGCAAGTTTTCCTTTGCTTGATTTGTCGCACATCATCGGTATTAATTTTTCGAAATGAGTACTTCCTCCATCAAACAAATTCAGGTTGTTTTGAAGGTCGGTAGAATAACCAGAATAAGTATCTACGTTATCATTCTTACGTACAAGAAATATCTTGGAATTGTTGCCAATCTTTTCGAATCGGCTCACAATGTTTGAAATCTGTCCGTCACCACTTGCAAAATACCCTTTCATACTTGTTGAGGCATCGAAGTATATCTCCACAGAACTTATTGACTTTGAGGGCTGTGGTAAATTTCCAAAACAAGCGTCAAGTGTATTGGCAGTTGTTGGCCCAGGACAACCATTTACGATTGCTATAATTGTCAAAATAATGACACATGTACCGATTAATACTTTTTTATTCATAGTAATTTATCTTTTATTGAGCAACGATTACCATTGCTTTTTGTTTTACTTTGTAGTCTTTCTTATAGCCAACTCGTACAAGATCGGTGATATAATTCTGTTTGTCCGAATTACTAATTTCAAGTACATAATTTGCCACACCTGGGCATAAATTTTCTAAGTCGCCATAATTCTCTCCAGTACAATCCTTATACTCACCGTCGCTTATTCGGTCGGCAAAGAGATTTGGAACAATGAGTTGCAAGCCAAATCGATTAGCTAAATGGCTGAGGGCATTATAAGCGCACATCATGCTCTCATGGTCTATGCGCATTCCATATTCACGTGTTTGGTCTGTCATAAATGGTAGGCAACTATAGGAATAATATCTTGAGAGGACATTTGTTAAACCATACTCATTGGTAATATCTTCCTCTATGATATCTTGTACTTTGCGATACAACTCTGCGTAATTGTCTATTGCATCTGTTGTTAGCAAATTCTTTGAGAATTTCTTGAAAGCTTCACGAAGTAATGATTGGTTCTCGTCACATTGTGGCTTTAATGTCATATCACATGGACGGATAAATGAACCAGTTACTGATGCTTGGATGTCATGGATGTCTTTTTTCATCACTTCATTCATTTCTGATAGCATATTGCTAAAAGTCTTGTTGTTAGAATCAATGATTTCCTGTTTGGAAGAAACTTTCTTTTGCAGAGTTTCTACATTCGCTTTTTCGGTTGCTATCTTTTGACCTACAGCATCTTGGTAAGCTTTGAACATTTTATTCATGTTGCAATCCTCCATAGATTCCGAATTGCCCTCATTGGCACATGCCTCTTTAAGATTAGTCGTCATTTCCTTTTGTTCCTCTTCAAGCTTCTTTTTTTCGAAACCTACTTCAATGTATGCATCCGAGAGCTCTTTGACAATACCTTCTGTTGTATGACAACTGGCAATTATTTCTTTAGTTTCATTTTTTGATTCTAATTGTCCTTTTATGCTCTTGTATATATGTTCCTTTATGGCATCAACTAGTCCTTTTGCTTTGTTTGTTCCATATTGTTTACATATCTCGTCAAGTTCGTTTACCTTAACAAGGGCATCCTTTATTTGTTTTATGGCATCTTCTTGGGAGGCAGTTGGTTGCATACCTACTTCCTTTAAGAAGTTGGCTATACTTATTTCTTCTGTATTCTCAAAAGAAATGGAAGTGTCCTTTTCTACATTCAGATGATTCTTGATTAAGTCTTTAATGACGTTCACTAAATCATCAAAGGTGCCTATATTGTCAGATATTTCAGGCAATTGAGAGTGTAATTCTTCCAAAAAACTTTCAAAATTTGAAGAATGATTTGTTGTAACGTCATCAGTGTTGACAGAATTGCTTGTAGCCATTGATGACTTACTTTTCTCAATATCAGCCTTTATCTTTTCAAGTCCAGATTTCAGAGGAGTATTAGAGGCGAAGTAACTATCAAATCCATTTATCTTTAATTGTTCAATGACATATTTTTGAGCCTCATGCCTACCGTCCACTGATTTTGTGTCAATGGACTCCTTTACCTTTTTACATAGTTTGTCTAAAAGCTGTTTGATTTTTGCTTCAAACTCTCCATTTGTCTCGTCATTATAAATACTCTTAGAGATTTCATCCGCTTTTATTAGACGTTCAATGTCAGAAATTGCAATGACACGATTATAATTAGACTCAGAACTCGTTTTTACCGTTTTTAGTTCTTTGATTTTTGTTAGAATTTGTTGAGTGTCAGCATTCTCGCTGCCACAGAGTTCTTTGGATATATGTTTTTTGTCATTTAACAAATTAAAGTATATCGACAAAATTTCTTGTAGCTTTTCTATTTTAGAATTGCGGTTGCTATACTCATTAAAGATGTCTATTTCATATCCTTTTATAATTGTTGCTATTTGCTCGTCAAGTGCATTCTCTATTTTGTTAATATCATTTGTTGCCCATGTTTCATCGTTAGGATTTTCTTTATTGGCTTCTTCGTTTTTTTCTTCAACTTGAACGTCAGAGGCTTTTGCAGGTTGATTGATACTTGCATTTTCTTTTTCATTTTTTACTTCTGTAGTTAAAGCCTTATCCTCTGCTGTTGTTTTTTGAGTACTCTCTTTTGACTTTGAATTTGTTTTTCTATATTTTTTTAACCAGCAAAATCCAATAGCAGATATTACAACCCCGATAATAATCCCAATGATTATATCCCAAATAGAATTAGATCCATCTTGAAATTCGTTTGTTTTTACATTTTGGTTAGTCTTATTGTTGCTTGAATTCATTTCATTCCCTTTCATCTTGAAAGTCCATGTCTTTTGCCCCCATGTTATGGTTAGGATGCTTTTTGGAGAAATTTTGATAATGTCAGAAATGTCTTTTTTCACACTATCCTTCTTTGTCAATAACTTTCTGCCATCTTTAATTTCTGCACGTTTAGCTTCATTTCCATTTTTTGCAAAGACTGTTTTACTGATAGTTATGCTATCTTTGGCATCAATAATGAAGTTATTTTTATTATATTCTTTAAAATAGATGGTGTATTCTTTAATTTTTAAAGATGGATTTTTACCAGATAAATCAAGAATATTTTGGGCAATCATAGCCAGACTGCCCATGACAATCGACAGTATTAGTAATGTTATTTTTCTTTTCATGTCATTATATTTTTAAGTTATGTTTTAATTAAATGGTGACAGGCCAAATGCTCTGTTTGGTGATGTCGCTCGTTAGGTCAACACCCTTAGGAGTGCTGGCTATTGATTTCAGACCATTCACGTAAAGAGAAACGTTGTTGTTGCGGTCAAGTCTCAGTCTTACATTAAGTTTGTCGGCATTGTTGAAATTTGCCATATCAAATTCCTCCATGTCGGATATAAACTCAGTATTCCCCATGTTATAGTTGATTTCAGTTTCTTCGGGTGACATATAAGTTTGTACAAGACGGATATAAGCAGATGCAGATGTTCCGTTTACATTGACATTCTTACCATCGAATATTCCCGATGTCTTAGCGTAAGGAATGTCGTTATGGTTCAGCAGTTCAACATAATGGAGGTGCCCACCAAGTTCTTGAAACACGATACCATACGAAGCGTAAAGACGACGTGACTTGATTTTAACTTTAGATGTTGGAATATCGAATTTACTAACTTGCGCAATGGCACCTTCTGCTACCAATGTCTTTTCTTCATCTTTTTGCGAGTCAAACTCCACCAATCTAATATCTTTAGTACTAAAATTCTTTATCGCTTCTTCTATGGATTCACGCAAGACTTGTAATCTACAACTTCTTCCAGAAAGGATAACTGTAGTAATGTCAAAATCATTACCTATATACATTCCTATCTGCTTGAATATTTTGGTTGTAACATCTTGCAGGTATCTTTGGAATTTTGGGTGATTTATTATTTTGTCAGCCTCTACAGACCATGATTTGTGCCCAATAGTATAGGAAATTGTTTCGCCAGGAACAAGATGAGGCTTGATCTCTGTTTTTATTGCATTCTTTAAGTTTAGCATATCCACTCGTATAGCACTATTTGCAACAAAATCGGTAGAGATTAATTGAATAGGTATCAAGCCTAGTTCTTGTAATATACATGCTATCGTATAGTCAAGATAGTTGCCTGCTTTGCCTGTTCCAATTTTTCCTCTTACTTCAACTTCTATTGTGTTTGTATTTGTCTTACTCTTGTTCATTACGGTGATATCAAGTGTTCCTGCTCCCATGTCATATACAAGTACCGTTTCTTTTTCCTTTATATTACCTGCCTTGTTGAATTTAGACCAATTGGCAAGATAATATGCGGCAACTGCGTCAGACTCACTCACGAACTTTAGGTAGCCATCGCGCAAATAAGGGAAGGTCTTGTAGGCAATGCCCCTTAATATTCCAAGATGTGTAGGTGTATATGTGTTAGGATATGTCAGTACTACCTTGTTCAGTTTTCGCTTGTCGCCAGTAACTGGTGAGATAAAATATCTGAACAACTCGTTGTAGGCCTCTTCAAAGATGTTGGTCACATTTGCTAGACTGTTCTTTTCATTTATGGATTTAGCATCCTTCAGTTTCACATGGCTAACCTTGCCTGTTTCCTCATCAATACGAAGATATGGAAATTGGTCATAAAAAGCGTTGGCTGGCAGATTTTCATTTCCAACGAGAATTTTAAGACATGGCAACTGTCTTTGTACCTCGTTCACTACCAAACTTGATGTTGGAGACAAGCAGACGGCTAGGGTGTTGTATGGCTCGGTTTGGGGCTGTTCCATGCAAAGTGATGTGTCTGTCTGGTTAGGATTGAGTTGATGGAACAATATGTCGGAAGAAAGAAATTTTGTTCCGTACTCAAACGTGTCTTCTGTGAACTTGTCATAGCCATTCTGTTCATTGGAGAACACATGGTCTTTTTGCCTCTTTAAGTCGATGATTTTCTTGTCGTATTTGCAGACTATAGCCGAAGAACCATAGTCAACACATAACCATTCTGGATAAGGTTCAATCTGCAAATTCCAATGCAGAGTCATCGTAAAATGTTTAAAGTTCTCGTCTGAATATGGTTGTCCTTTCTTATTCTCATAATAATCAAACGAAACAACAGTGTCAACGGCGAAAGTACATTCGCTATCTGTGCCTACAACCTCTGCAATCCGTGAGGGGTTGAAGGTAAGATCAAGACTTGTGAAACTATCCTTTCCGTTTTTTAGGAACAAGCCGCCATGACTGTTGAGTTGCTCCCAGTTGTCGCCATCTATGGTCGTAAACATTGATTGTGTTTTGCCGTTGGCATCAAGTACCTTGATGTCATTACAAACGCTATCGCTTATACTGAAATTACATATTATCACTCCTGCTTGTTTTACACTACCATCGGTGGCTGCGTTGGCAAGGCCTATAGCCAGCTGTCGTTGCATTTTGCTATTGGGAGTAAATGAGAACTCGGAGATTTGAATATTTTTGCCATCGTCCATGAAAGTCAGCGTGTCATCCACATCATCGCCAATCATGACCTTTAATTCGGCACTTTGTCCATCACGTTTGATGGTAAGTTGTTCTGTTAATTCTGCTAAAGGTTGAATAATCTCAGGACTGTATTCTACCGAGAATTTTGAATGGTTTTCTATAGTTAGACATTCTGATTCTTCTATAGGATTACTGATTCTTGATAGGTCGATGTACATTTCAAAGCGTTGCAACTCCTTTCTTGATGGTTTTAGCAAGTCTTTCCACTCTTGTGTCCTTGAGCCATCCATGTTCTTGAAGAACAACACGTCACCCATGTCGGTTGTTCCATCAAAGATTCCTATTTTTGTCTCGATATTCAACTTGGGTGTATATTTATATGCCTCCTCAATCCAAGCTACAATCTCGCCCACCTTCACTTCGGAAAGTTGAGAGTTATATTGGATTGTGTGTTTTTCTATGTTTATAGCAAAACAAGGTTTTATATCAAGAGAGGCAAAAGTTATGTTTATACTTTCTTGATGTGAGTCAATTTTATTATTGGCTTCATCTAATACGACTACATCAAAACTTATAGAGTATTTCTTTGGAATACGTTGCTGTGCTTCGTTACAGTCGCTTATAGCTTGTTGGTTGAAATATAATTGAAAAGGAGTATCTTTCTGTGTCAGACAAACATCAATGGGGAAAGTTTCCATTCCAAACTCTTGTTGATCGCTTACTATAGAGAACAGTTTATCCTTGTCATATACAATTTCTTTAGGAACGGATATGTTCTGTATGGCAATATATACATGCCTTTCTATATTTTGGTTATTGCGTATCCAAGGTAGTTTGTCCCAAAAGTTATCTTTGCGTTCTGCTACCGATATTTTCCAAGACATCTCAACGTTCACTTTGGATCGTTTCTCTTTTTTTAAGTCTATTATTATATCCATATAATTATATATATTATTTTTCCAAATATTTAATGTAATCTTTTTAAACCCAACTACATGTGGCTTATTTTTATAGAATCATTATTAGGAACATAGGCTGTGACCCTTTTAAAACATTTATAAGCCAACACACAGATTATTATGGCAAATAAAAGTATGAACACTACATCCCAAAAAATCACGATTGCTTGCACATCATCCGCCCAAAACCACCATAGAAAGTCTGGCATTTGTATTTTTCCAAAGATTTTAGCGTCATCCTTAAAGACAACAGACTGAGTTATCGTCAATCCTTTCATATAGTCTTCATCATAGGGACTCATCACTAGACCATTATATATGCCCTCTTTGTAGTTTACCCAAACTCTCACTGTTACGGTGTCACCTTCCGAGAGAACCTCTTTGGCTATTACTTGATTAAACTTAGTTTCTTTGCTTGTATATTTTTTATTTTTACCATTTAGTATCAATTCTGTCTTGCTTACAGAGTACATAGGGTCAGTTGTACTCAAATCGAGGTCGAAAGCGTAACCGCCACGCACTTTTTTGAATGGAAGTTGTGCAGGGATATTTGCTATAGATTGTATGGATGGTATAATTGTTGGGCGTACCTTATATATTGCAAGAACAAACGGTTCTTTGGCAATATGAGCGAATTCGTGTTTATACTGTCCATAAAATCTTACAGGTTCAAATTGGTATCGCTGATTAATGTTCTTTAGTTTGGAAAAAACTTCTTCTCTATAAGGTGCGATGCGTGAACCTCTTGAAGTTGAAATATTATTCCACTCCAATTGGTAGTTATCATCAACTCCGTTTACTTTTTCATCGCTTAACATTATTATATATGTGTCATTAGCTCCAAGATTAGAACTTTGTTTGACAGCTTGAAGTATATATTGTTTGGCGGCAGACTGAAAAGAGGCTTTGTTTATGCCAACAAAACGATTTTGCTGAATAACCATTCCTGCCCAATTCCCCAATGCAGAGAAATCCACTTTGTCCTGCTGTTTCCATAATGCAGACGTTCCATTGGAAATATGTGGAGCAAAAGCAAATCTATTGAAGTCAGGATTAGATAAGTCTACCTGATATGTAACCAATGAAAGAAAATCATTTTTGTCGTATTCAAAATATTCATTCAATAGAATCTCAACATATTCCTTCGTTGTATTCTTCAACAATTCATTTGTGTATTTAGGCATTGCACCATCTATTGCAACTATAAAATGCCTATTCAAATGAATATTTCTTTGTTGTGTATATTGCTTTTTTGCTTTATTACTCTCATACTGCATCAACAACATGCCAGCCATAGCATTGTTGCAACATAAAAACACAAAAGCACAAACTAAGAGTTTAAAATTTTTCATCTTAAATTTTATCGTATTAATTCCAAAAACGCACTCGGTACATACGCCGTCACAACTGTCACCAAGTCATCCACAACAACTCCAACTCTCTGTTGCCCTTGCCAGCGTGCTACTCTTCCTATCACCCCTTTAAATACACCATCGATAACTTTTACTAATTGTCCTTTTTCGAACTTTGGCACTTCGTCTAATGTCACAATGGTGTTGTCTGCATCGGCTGCACAGATGATTTTGAGGCTTTCCATCTGATAATCTGGAACTATCAATGGTGTCTTCTCGATTCTACGCCCAACATGGATGTGGCGATAATAAAAACGGAGGAAGGGGAGGTTTACGTTGTCATAAACAAAAGATTTAAGTTGTTCTTCGGTACCATAGGCGAAGAAGATGTTGGGTAAACGTGACTCAGTTACGACTTTGCGCTTACCTTTTATAAGTTTTACTACATTAGTGGTAGGATAGAAAGCCGTGATACCTTTGGCAGTCAAATAGTCGTATGCCTTTTTCTCTCTGCCATAAGTGGTACGTAAGGCATACCAATGAGAAATTTCTTCTTCTTTTTGTATCTGAGGCTTAGTGGCTATAAGGGGATA
>ENA-OOQP01000045-OOQP01000045.1-human-gut-metagenome-genome-assembly--contig:-NODE-45-length-59619-cov-5.660768_pt1 | contig 59619 bp, 40 predicted proteins | sample MGYA00241266_ERZ501171 | MGnify/ENA primary metagenome ERZ501171 (study PRJEB25962, sample SAMEA2042501) | human gut metagenome | biome: human gut; feature: human-associated habitat; material: faeces...
AAACAATTTGTTTATATTTCGAGATACATCAGATTACCCATCTGAAACGCTACCGCTTCTTCGACATCGGTACTGATCATTATTACTATGATGATTACGAGAATGAGCGTTCTATCAGCGAGATAGCTGAGAAGTCATATATGCCAGCGCTCAATGCCCTGTTGGAGATGATCCATCAGAGTGACAAGTATTTCAAGGTAGCCTTTTCACTCTCAGGAGTCGGCATGGAACAGTTGGAAATGCATGCTCCTCAGGTATTGGAAAAATTGCAGGAACTGAATGCTACCGGTTGTGTAGAGTTCCTCGCAGAGCCATATTCTCATGGTCTTGCCTCTCTCGTCAATGAGGATAGCTTTGCCAAGGAGGTTAAGCGTCAGGCTTCCAAGATCAAGGAATATTTCGGTAAGGAGCCAACTGTGCTTCGCAATTCATCACTCATTTACAGCGATGATATTGGTTTGCAGGCTTCTCAGATGGGCTTCGAAGGTATGTTGACCGAAGGTGCCAAGCATGTATTGGGCTGGAAGTCTCCACACTATGTTTATCATTGTCCGATAGCTCCAAATCTGAAGCTTTTGCTCCGTGATATCCGTTTGAGCGATGATATCTCTTTGCGTTTCAATAATAGTAGTTGGGATGGTTATCCACTTTTTGCTGATACCTATATCAATGAGATAGCAGCTTTGCCACAGGAAGAGCAGATTATCAATATCTTCATGGAACTGTCAGCCCTTGGTATTGCCCAGCCATTGTCCAGTAATATCCTCGAGTTCTTCAAGGCATTGCCAGAATGTGCACGCCAGAAGGGCATCACCTTCTCTACACCTTCAGAGATTTGCAAGAAGATGAAGTCTGTAGGCGAGTTGAATGTACCTGATACATTGAGTTGGGTGGATGAGGAGCGTGATGTCAGCACATGGCTCGGAAATCCGATGCAGCGTGAGGCTTTCAACAAACTCTATAGTGTAGCCGACCGTGTACGTATTGCCAATGATCCTCGTATCAATCAGGACTGGGATTACTTGCAGGCAAGCAATAACTTCCGTTTCATGACTACCAAGCCAAGTAATGTGGGGCTTGACCGTGGTATCTATTCAAGTCCATTTGATGCTTTCACAAATTACATGAACATTCTGGGCGACTTCCTCAACCGAGTAAACTCTCTCCATCCAGAGATGGACAATGAGCAGCTCGATAATTACATGACCAGTGTAACCAATATGGAGGAGGAGATAGAGATGAAGGATAAGGAAATCACCCGTCTCCAGGCTAAGTTGGACAAGATAGAAAAGGAAGTAGAGAAACTGCGTGAAGCACAGAAACCAGCCAAGGCTGCTACAAAGAAGGCTGCTACAAAGAAGGCATCTGCCAAGACAGCAGCAAAACCTGCAGCCAAGAAAACTACTGATAAGTAGGAATGAGATTCTTCAGGAAATCCCTGAAGAAAAGAAATTATAAAACAAGAGTGTATCTTCTGGCTTTTTTAGAAGATACACTTTTTTTGAATATAAACGTATAAAAAGCGCTTCATCTGATGTAAAATGGGCGCTTTTTTATACACTTGTTCGTAAACGTTTACGTTATTTTGTGTATGTAATTGCATTGACCTTTTGAGTATTTTTCATATCTTTGCGGCATAACAAACCTACATAATAACTAAGGAGCCGCTTCATAATAACGGAACCAAGTCGTGATGAATAAGGTGAGTTTGTATGGAAACTGAATAAAAGCGAAATAAAGTTCAACTTAAAAACTTGAAATAATAATAATCTAAAACAGAAGTTTATGTATCAACAACTGAAACGTGTCAGTATGGCACTGGCTTTAGGCTCTGTTTGTTTTGGTGCTTTTGCACAACAGAAAACAATCAAGGGTACAGTGAAGGATTCTAATGGCGAACCAATGATTGGCGTTAGTGTTGTTCCTGAAGGAATGGCAGGTTTAGGCTCTGTCACCGATTTGGATGGTAACTTTTCCATTAACGGAGTTAATCCATCTTCAGTTCTCAAATTTACCTATATCGGTTACAAGGAAAAGAAGGTAAAGGTAGGTGCCCAAAATTCCGTCGATATCGTGATGGAAGAAGATAACAATTCTCTGGATGAATTGGTTGTCATCGGCTATGGCGTAGTGAAGAAACGCGATTTGACAGGTTCTGTCGCTTCCATCAAGTCTGACGATCTTAAGAATGTGGCTTCATCTAATGCGATGCAGGCCATGCAGGCTAAGATTCCTGGCATGGACTTGCAGCAGTCAAGTGGTGAGTCTGGTTCTGGCGTAAGCATCAATCTCCGTGGTGCCCGTTCTATGTTGGCATCCAATAATCCGTTGATTCTTGTGGATGGAGTGGCTTATGGTTCTACGCTCGACCTTAATCCATCAGATATTGAGTCTATGGAGGTATTGAAGGATGCTTCTTCTACTGCTATCTATGGTACCCGTGGTGCCAATGGTGTTATCATCATTACTACTAAGCGTGGTAAGGCCGGTAAGACTTCAGTAGGATTCAATTTCTACAACTCTTTCAACAGTGCTACCAATGCAGCAAATTCTATGTACGGTGCAAAGGAAGTACAGCGCCTGATAGACAAGAGTGCTTATTCGACTTGGTATAAAGGTGCTGACAAGACTTTGGAGGCTTACAATACCGTGCTCGGCAGCATCACTCCTGAAAGTGTACTGACCAATAAACTGGATGACGGTACATCTACATTCGATATTTATAATGATGGTTCCTATACTGATTGGGGCGATTTGCTCTTGAAAAACAGTACATCTCAGAACTATGAAGTAAATGTAGCTGGTGGTAGTGAAAAAACCAATTTCAATATTTCCTTGGGTGCCATGTACGATCGTGGTTTGATGAAGAACGATCAGATGAGCCGCTACAATGGTAAGGTGAATATCGACCATCGTATCAATAAGGTTGTGAAGGTAGGATCCAGCTTACTCTTTACTTACAAAAACTGGAATCGTCGTAATTCCGGTGTTTACAACCAGGCTTTGAAGATGACCTCCATTACTCATCCATATTTGACAGATGGAAGCATCAATGCAACTCCAAACCCTTGGTATGCAGCTCACTGTTCTCCATTGCTGGATGATGTGGATGGTGCTTATCAGAATAATACAGAGTCAACCCGTTTCTTCGGCAATGCTTATGTGGAGGTTGCTCCTCTGAAGGGTCTGAACTTGCGCTCTATGTTTGCTGTAGATAGAAGCGACTCACGCAATGGCTTGTATCAGGACTATCAGAGTCAGCAGAGATACCAGTCTCCTTCTACCAGCTACATCCGTCAGATCAGAAATAACTCTACTGCGATTACATGGGATAATACCATCAATTACAATACTACGATAGCAGAGAAGCATGATTTGACAGCATTGCTTGGTCATGAGTTGACCCAGACAGTGACAGAAAGTTCTACCGTAGGCGGTGATGCAGGTGCTACTCATTATTATGAGAGCGGTTACAATGATCTGTCTAAGATCCTTTCTCCTGTGACAACTTCTACCTACGTCAAGACTTCCATGTTGTCATTCTTCGGTCGTTTGAACTATTCTTATGCCAGCAAGTATCTGTTGACCGCTTCACTTCGTGCTGATGGTTCATCTACTTTGGCAAAGGGTCACAAGTGGGGTTACTTCCCATCTGTAGCAGGTGGTTGGAGAATGATCGAGGAGAGTTGGTTGAAAGACCAGAAAGTTTTGAGCAACTTGAAACTTCGTGCTTCTTGGGGTATTTCCGGTAATGCAGCTATTGATGCTTATTCTACATTGACATCACTGAGTGCCAATACCTATTATTACTATTTAGGCAACACAGATGTATCTGGTAAGATTCCAAGCCAGTTGGGTAATCCTAACCTGACATGGGAGAAGACCTCATCATTCAACCTTGGTCTCGACTTCGGTTTCTTTGATGGACGTATCAGCGGTAGCATTGATTACTATTGGAACCATACCTACGATTTGTTGTTCTATAAGACAGCACCTGCATCATCATTCCCTACCGTTATCGACAATATCGGTAAGACAAAGGGACAGGGTCTTGAGATTTCTTTGATGACAGATATCATTCGTACCAAGGACTTCGACTGGACAGCCAACTGGTCTTATTCTCATTTCAAGGATGAGATTACTGAGTTGACAGGTGGAGTAGATAAGTACGTATCAGGTACCAAGGGCTTGTTCGTAGGCAATCGTGTAAACGCATTCTATGATTACAAGGTACTCGGTGAGTGGGGTATTGGTGAGTTCGACCAGTATGTAGAAGACTTTAAGGCAGCTAATGATGGCAAGAATCCAGATTGCACAGGTACCAAGGGCTATGGTACACCAGGTTCTCCAAAGATTTTGGATAAGGATGGTGATGGCAATATCACCTCTGATGATCGTGTACTCTACAATCAGGATCCTAACCATGTATTCGGTATGACCAATACATTCACCTATAAGGACTTCTCACTCTCAGTACAGTTGATGGCTCGTTTGGGCGGTTATATTTCATACGCAATGAATGAGCAGTTGAACTTTGAGTCTGCTAACTGGGGTGATGCTATCGATTATTGGACACCAACTAATACCGATGCAAAATTCCCTAACCCAGGTTTGGATACTAATTCCAGCAAGATATGGTCAACTTACAAGTCTGCGTTCACATACGAAAAGGCTGATTACTTCAAGATTAAGGATATCACCCTTTCTTATAATGTGCCAGCTAAGTGGTTGCATACTATCGGTATGAATAAGGCTCGAGTATATTGCTCAATGAAGAACTTCATGACATGGAGTAAGATTGACAACTACGACCCAGAGCGTGGTGGTAGCATCTCATTCCCTATGCAGAAGCAGGTTGTAATCGGTCTTAATGTAGAATTCTAAAAACATCGAATCAATTATGAAAACAAAGATATTATTCATGGCAGCGGCATCTTCTATGATGTTGGGACTTACCTCTTGTTCTGATTTTCTGGAAGAAGAGAATAAAGTGGGTGAAACTGCCGGTTTGGCATATAAAACTCCTGCTGGTCTGGAAGGCCTTGTAGCAAACTGCTACACCTTTGCCCGTGGCTGGTATGGTAAGGAAGCAGGTTTAGGTTTAAGTGAAATGGGTACCGACCTCTTCTATTATGGTTATGATAACAAGCAGAAGAGCCTTTGCTCCTACAATTTCAATGCAGCAGCATTGGAAAACAATGTGGCAGATAACCCTTGTCTTGATAACTATTGGGAACTTTTCTATAGTGCTACAGATGTCTGCAACAATGCCATCAAGTATGTGAATGATGCAAACTTCTTGAGTGAGGATCTGAAGAACCGTTATCTGGGTGAGGCTCATTTCCTGAGAGCTTTCTATTACTTCCACATGGTTAACACCTGGGGAGCTATCCCATATAATTCAGAACCTGTAACAGCTCAGAATTTCAATCCTACCAGAATGCCAGAGAATGAAGTGTTCGGTAAGGTATTGGACGATTTGGATGAATCTATCGCTAAGTTTGAGGCTGCAGGTTACAAGACCAAGGCTGATGGACGTGCCAACTATTGGGCAGCTAAGGCTTTGAGATCAAGAGTATTGCTTTATGCAGCATCTTGGTTGGGTGGTCAGTTAGGTCAGACCGTCAAGGGTGGCAATTATGATGGTAAAGACAAGAATGATCTCTATACAGCTGCTCAGGCAGATGCAGAGGCTGTTATTGGTGCAAGCGATTATGCAAGTCTTGACAATAACTACAAGCATGTATGGACGATGGCTAATGAGAGCTATAATACCAATCAGGAGGCGCTCTTCGGTGTAACCTATTCTCAGGACATTAAGACCAATGCCAACTGCATTCCTTACCGTTATCGTTTGGAAGGTGGTAGTCCAATGCAGTACAATAGTTTGATTACCCGTACGGGTTATACTCGTGGTGGTAATGCCATGTTGTTGATGTTTGTTTCTATGTGGAACAATGGCGCTAACGACTTGGGTGGCAATGGTCAGAAAGATACACAGGTGTTCTGGCGTATAGCTGCTGGCAAGACAACCATCAAGAGTAAATCAACTGGCAAGAATGTAGAATGTGGTGCTGCTTATTCTCCATACGGACGTGGATTCACCCGCTACTTGCCTTCATTGCACTTGTGGAACCTGTTGGAGAAGCATAAGACTACCGATCAGCGTTCAGAAGCAACCTTGCTTGATCACTATGATATAGCTTCACCTGATTTGGCTAAGAATTCAAAGAATTATCCAGAGTTGCAGGATACCGCTATTTACTATTGTCCAATGGATGGTGATTCTCCAGAGGGTCAGGCTATGCAGGCTTGGGCAAAGAACAGATACCGTATCCAGTTTATGGCAGGTGGTGACATCCCTGTTTACACATCTATGGATGAGGCTACAGCCAAGCCAACAGAAGCAGCCGTGCCAACCTCAAAGGTTTATGGTGATAATCGTTACAACCTGTATAAGATTGCTGGTTGGTGCTCATTCCCTGGCATCAAGAAGTTCTTGGATGATGTTTATGATCCAAACTACCCAACTCATGACATCTCCAGCCGTGATGCCATCGTGATGCGTATCCCAGAGATGTATCTCATCAAGGCAGAATGTCAGTTGGCTCTCGGTGATGGTGGTGCAGCCATGGCAACTATCAACCAGCTCCGTCAGGCGCGTGCTATCGAGGGTAAGGATAATACCTTGAGTGGTAATGCAACCATCGATACCATCCTTGAGGAGCGTGCAGTAGAGTTCTGCGGTGAGCAGATGCGCTGGTTTGATTTGAAGCGTACAGGTAAGCTTTACGAGTACGTACAGAAGTATAATGCACAGGCAGCTGACAACCTGAAGGCTGATGTCAGCAAGCATTATCTCTATCGTCCAATCCCACAGAATGAGATTGACGCTGTTCAGAACTTCACCACAGAGGTGAACAGTACGACAGGTTTCTGGCAGAACCCAGGATACTAATAGATATTTTTGGTTAGAAACACACTAGTTTTGGGCGAGCATCATCGAGGGATGGTGCTCGCTTTCTTTATTCTTAGATTCTTTGCCATTTATCTTAGGATAGTTTGGCAAGTATCTTAGGATATTTTTTAGTGTTTTACTCAAACAAAATCCCCCAGCCAATCAATTTTGGCTGGGGGACTTTGTTTGAGTGATATAGTGTTTTATATTACTTTGCAATATACTTTCTGTTGTTGTGGATATAAATACCCTTGTTGAGAGTCTGCAAATCGCTTGTAGAAGCGTTCTTGATTACCAGGCGACCGCTGAGGTCATAGACATTGTTGTCATTCTTAATATTTACATCAGATGTAATACCTTTGATACCATTAGTGTTATTTTTTGTTCCTTTGAGGGTGATAACCCATGCAGCTTGAGCATCCTGTGGAGTAAAGGTCATGATTCCTGTTGCAGGTGTAGCTAATGTGATATCGTAACTGGTGTCTGTGCTTGTGGTTGTAGTACGGCTTGGAAAGCAGTATTTGTCAGAAGCATAATTGGCACCATCTAATTCGGACAAGTAGCAGATTTTATTATCTTCGTTAGTATAACCAGCAAATGTAGCAGAGGTAATTGTTACGTTTTCTGGTAAGTTGATTGTGAATTTTACTCCTTTGCTATACTTGATAGTATTGCTTTTAGCTGTGGCATAACCTTTGCCGGAAGTGATGGAACAACCATTGTTGAAATTCCATGTGGTTTCTGTTGAACCATTTGACAAATTGCAGGTGTTTGCCGCCAAAGTATAGGTAACGTTTTCTGCTTCTCCTGGAGTTGGATCTACAGTTGAACTACCTGTATAATCACCTGTGAGATTTTTTACTTCATATTGGGTAGCAATAAGCTTTCCATCCTTGCTATTTGTAATCTTGCAACCATTTTTAAATGTTATACCATCCACAAATGCAAGGAACATACCTTTTTGGGCTTCTACTTGAACATTATCTAAGGTTATGTTCTGGACATAGCTTTCCGGTAAACCATAGATGTAGATAGGGAAATATCCCTTAGCACTTGTATTGTATGGAGTACCTGTAGATGTCACATTCTGAATAAGAATGTCGCGGAAGGCAGGTGTCTTTGGGGTTACTTCTGCTGCTGTGGCTTCAGATGGAATTGGCTTTGTACTCAGATCGTACCAAGTTTCGATATAAATAGGGTTTCTCACTCCTGTCATAGTACAATTACGGAAAATGAGATTATATACATCGCCACTTCTATCACGTTGTGATTTCAAGCGGAATCCACTATCTGTATTATTGAAAGTGAGGTCCTCATAAATAATATCATGCATGTTATTGGTAAAACTGCCAAATGATGCACCATGTCCTGTACCCATTTTAGAATTCCAGACGTGTACATACTGGGCGTCATCATCGCAAACTACGTTGTCATCACCCGTACTGATGTTACAGTCGTATATGTTTACATGGTGTCCCCAGATAGAGATTCCGTCTGTGTTGTGTGATGGCTGTTCTGTCTTTGTATCTGAGGCAGGATTATAAATCGTCACATCATGGATAGTTGCATGGCTTGCCTTACCACTATTGCTGATAGTAAGATTTACACCTGGGGTGTTCTGAATTTTTATATTTCTAACCATGAAACGAGAACCCTGTTCGAAGCGGATCATAGCTCCTGGATTGAAAGTCTCTTTGTTGTCGCGAGCCTGCCACCATCGAGTTCCTTGTCCATCAATGATTGATGTCTCATCTTCACCCTCTATGACAATGTCGCTTTGGTTCTTATTCTTGCAACCAATGAATACAGTCTTGTTATTTGGCGCCTTGCCATATTCCACGAGCTTCAGGGTAGCACCAGCGCAAAGGTGGAGTACTGTTTTTGACTTGATGCTGAGCACCTCGGTTGTACTTGTCATCTGGTCTGTGCTACCAAACATCCAGGTACCCGCAGGTATTACGACCATACCGCCAGTTGAAGGAACTGCATCCAGGGCTTTCTGAATAGCCTTGGTGTTATCTGCTGCCGATGTAGATGCACCATAGTCTATGATGTTAAACGTATTTGCTGATGTGATGGCTGGCATTTGTGGTAATTCAACTGCTGTCCATCCTTCAGGAGTATTCTGGGCATTTTGCTCAGAAGTAATACCAGTAAAAGTCTGAGCCTTGGCAATGCCTGGCAGAGCCAAGAGTGCTGAAAGCACGATAGTTTTGATGATTGATTTTCTCATTGTAATTTAGGTCTAAATTCTTATTTGTGGCAAAATTACAACTATTCTTTATAATATAAGGTATAATCATCTCAAAATAATACGAAAACGATTACGTAGTAGAAAAAAGTGCAACGCTCAAGTCGAACATTGCACTTTCTATGTGTTTATGAATTTAACTTTTTGATTTCCTCTATAGATAATCCTGTAGATTGGGAAATGATGTCTATTGGTGTATTTAAAGCAAGAAGTTTGAGGGCGATTTCTTTGGTCTTTTCTTTTTTTCCTTCAGCTCTTCCTTCAGCTCTTCCTTCAGCTCTTCCTTCAGCTCTTCCTTCAATTCTTCCTTCTGTTAGTCCATCTTGATATCCCTCGTCACGGCTGGTGTCGAATAGGCTTTTCATATGTCTAACAGCTTCTAAATGACGGAAATAGGCGTGCTTGTCTTTTTGAGAGAGTGAATCTACACGCAGACGTTCGCGTGCCTCTGGTAATCCTGCAGCAGTGGCTTTTGAACTGATAGAGCCTGTTTTTAGAAATTCAATCCATTCATCAAGTGGAGTAGTTGCTACCTTGTCAAAATCATTGACACGTAGTATGTAGTACTCTGGGAATAAGTCACCAGGACTCTTCCTTGACTCCAATTTATCATCTTTGATACCAAAGAATTTCTCATTCTGTCGGATGGAGAGTTTAAGTGTATCATGTGGTTCGTGTTCACCGATGAACTCGGTTTTGCCATGGTAAACATAATCTTTGCCTTGTCCCAGTTCAAAATAGACGATGTTGATGGAATACACCTTGCGGACAGCTTCATATGGTTTGCCAAGACCAATATATTCCGTTATCGCTTTAGAAACTCCATAGAGCATGCGATGGAAATAGGTTTGCTCTCGACTGTTTTGTACTTCAATGATGCACAACTGTTCGTTTTCGCTTTCTGCCAGAATATCTACTCGGTTATATTTATCGTCCTCGTCTTCTTGGTTGCTTTCGCTTTCCAGAAAGCGGTGAATCTTAAATTTCTTTCCAAGTAATGAAGACAGGAAACCTTCAAGCACAACATAGTTTGCCTTGTTGCGCAGCAGACGTTTCATCGCCCAGTCGAATCTTATATAGTTTTCTCCGTTCATTGTCATTTCTTATTTGCTTAATACTTCGCTGCAAAGATACGCTTTTTATTCTAAACTTCCAAGAAAATCAAAAAAAAAGTGCAACGCTCAAATTTGAGCATTGCACTTTAATATGATTGATAGTAGGATTACTTCCACTTGGAAGCACCTGCTTCACTGTCAAGACTTGCGTTGAACTTGAATTCTCCATTTGCTGGATTTGTCCAAAGATCAGTCTCAGAACCCTTGAAGTCGATGAGACCATCTATGCCGTATGTAACAGCGTCAGCACCGATAGGTGTGTAGGCAAAGTTAGTCTTGTATGAACCTGCAACAGAAAGCACTGTGCTTGCACCATTCAGAAGAACACTTCCCTTAGCGCCTGGTGTGTAAAGCTGAAGTTTTGCTCCTGCACTTCCGTCTGTAGCCATAGAAGGACCAAAGATGCTGTTGGTGATGTTCAAGTTTGCTGCATTTGTAGCAAAACGGAACAATGGTGTGTTAGCATTTGCTGTAGTCTCCATTGGAGCATAGCAGAAAGTACAGTTGTTTACATTTACAGTAGGAGCCTGGGCAGTCTTACGTAAGTCGCAAAGCATAATAATGTTTGTAATAGTACAATCATCGAATGTTACGTTGCGGAAATCTCCACCCTTATCTGCGATGGTTACAACACCCTGATCGCCGACACCATCAATTGTACAACCCTTGAAGGTAATGTTCAGGAAGTTGTCGCTGTTCTTCTGACCTCTTACTACACCACGGAAACCGCGGATGTAGCAATCGTTGAAGATGAGTTCACTGATGGTAGAACCAGTACCGCTGACATTGATAACCTGACGGCCACCGAAGCCCTTATCTGTACCAGCGAGGAAGGCATCCTTATCAGCTTGCTTATCGCTAATCATATCGATGCTTTCAAACTTCACCTTATCGATATTAACACCCTTCTTGACGTTCATACCGCCGGAGAAGGTGAACTGAGCGTTACCGCCCAATGTCATACCGGTAACGAAGGTTACATTGCGGTCGAGACTGATAGAGTTGTTAATCTTGTATTCCTGTTCACCACGGAGGATGACAGTCATACCGTCTTTAACCATATCCCAGAATTCTGCAGTCTTCAATGTATCCTTGGCTTCCTTAGCATCCCAGTTGCGGGTATCCAGCCACATGCCTTCTCCATACTTCTCGTCGAAGTTGACGCTAGCCTTGGTTGTAGCTGTTGTTTTACCTGCATAGGTAGTATTATTGAAGTCAGAAGAACTGTCGTATGTCTTGAATGTGTATGATGTTTCTGGCTGCAAGCCGTAAATATCTACATATCCCTGAGCATATTCGGCATCGCTAACTTTAACCTTAATAATGTCTTGGTTTTCTGCGTCTTCAGCAGGGAAAGCCATTACATACTTGATTTTCTGACCACCTTCAGCCCAGGATACACGAGCAGCGTTATCAATAGCCTTGGCACCAGAAACCTTTGTTGGGTAGTTGATGCTCTGAGCCTTTACCTGATAATACTCAGATTCCTTGTTGTTACCAATACACTTGATTCTTACACCATACTTCTCGTCCCATCCTAAGTCATCGAAAGTATAGGTATCATCCTCTGTTGTGGCTTTCTTGATTACTTTCAGGTGATTTGTGCCATCCTCATCTGTAGATGTCACAAGACCCAATTCCAACTCATAACTGGTGGCGCCCTGGATTTTATCCCATTCTACCTTCAAGTTATTTGAGTTGACCGTTGCGCTTGCAATTGGACGGAACAAACGAGGTGCATCGCCCAAGTTGTCATCATCGCTACAGCTTATCATTGTGGTACCAACTGTAGCAGCGAAAAGCATAGACAATATATATTTATTGTATTTCATAATTACTTACTTTTATTTGTTATGGACTACATAACCCGATTTACTTGTTGCGAATAGCATAACCTTCGTTAGACAATACACCGTTTGAAGAAGCAATGTTGTCCTTAGGGATAGGCAAGATATATGGAGTTACCTTTTTGCGGAGAGGCTCCATGTCTTCTGCACCTGTTGTCACAACTCCGTCTGTCAGACCAAACCATGAGTATAGGAAAGCCTCATTCATGACACCCTTCTTGATAGTGTTGCCATCTGCGTCGGTTCCATACTTTGTGTTTGTTGTAGGATCAGTATCACTGACTGACATGTATGTATCCAAGAACTTGATATATTTCAAACCATCGAAAGAAGCTCCCGCAGTCTTGATGTCATCATCTGCAAGTGTTGTTGCCTCTTTGTATGGGCTTGCGCTGTTATCACGATAAGTGAAATAGTTGTTCTCGAACTGAATCTCGCCATTTACATAGTTGTAGTAGAGGCGTGGTGCTATGCCCATATCAACAATTTCTTTAGTCTTGTCGTAGATGAATTCTCCATTCTCCAGACGGAGCTGGTTATAGTTCATAGTTACGTCGCGGACCCACTCCAAAGTATTAACGATGGCATCTGAGTAGTAGTTCCAACGAACGAGGTCGAACTTACGGATGCACTCGCCACCAAACTCCCAAGCACGTTCGTTGATGATAGCTTTCTTGAAAGAGTCGTGATCGTTGAGATTATCAACATATTCATTCACCATCTCGTTCTTGTTGGTTGCATTTGCAAAGGCACGGTTGCGAACTCGCTTCAACATCTCCTTTGCCTCAGCAGTAGGTCCATTGTTGATTTCGTTATCAGCTTCAGCGAGGAGCAACAATACGTCAGCATATCGCAGGATAGGGAAGTTTATACCTGTACCCTTAGATTCAACGTTGTTGACACTCAAATCCATGCGGCACCATTTAGCTGGCTGGATGTTGACGCCATCCACTGCTGCCTGCTTGTTGTCGTACAACCAACGGTAGTTAGCACATGTAGCCTTCAGACGCTGGTCTTGTGCATTGAATGAGCATGCATAGCTTGGAGTCAGGTTGGTATAAGTAGTACCAGCACCCTTAGAACTTGAAACTACGCTCAAGCCAAGACACCAACCGATGTCACCACCTGAGTTTGGAACATAACCCATCTCGAACAATACATCGCCATTAGCTGGGTTGCAGCCGTTGATTTCATTATCAAAGATCTGCTTGAAGTTGTTGTTGAGCTGACGGTCCTTCAAGGAAATCAACTTCTTGGCATAAGCCTTAGCAACCTTGTAGTAATCGTCTGCTGAAGTAGCTGTAGCCTCGTTACCATTTTCATCAACATAATGTACAGTATATTCATCGCCTGTACCTGTGCTGCGGGCCATTGTACCATCAGCCTGCATAGAGTAACCGGCACGGAACATAGCCAACTTGGTGATGAAACCAAGAGCGAATTCACGGTTCATGCGCTCTACTGTAGTTTTGCTGCTCCACTGCATCTCACCCTCGTTGTTGATGAGGTCCTGAATCAAGTGGGTATAGATGATGTTCTTATCTGTACGTGGATCATTGTGCATATCATCCTTAGATGTAGGAGTTGTAGCAAATGGCACGTCACCCCAGAAGTTACACATCAGGAAATACCAGTATGCACGAAGACAAATAGCCTCACCATGAAGTTGCTTCATATCTGCATCTCCATTCTTATATGCATCGCTTGCCTCAATTCCCTGAATGCACTGGTTAGCGAAATCGATGGCTTTCTGGGTGTTGTTCCAGCAGTTCTTGATATCACCGAAGTATGATGGGTTAAGGGCCCAGATACCGCGACGTGTTGTCTCTGTAGCTTGAGCCTTCTTTACGTAACCGATCTCTACGTCAGTATTCTGCATCCAGTTGGTGCTCATACGTGATGTATAAGTGTCCTCGCAGAAGTAGGCATATACGTGGTCTACCATCTTGCGGGCATCAGTTGCGTTTGAACACAGGTAGTTCAAATTGTCTGTAGACAAAGTCTCTGTGTCCAATAAGTCACTACAAGAGTTAAAACTTGCTCCTGCAATGAACATTGATATATATAGAAATATACGTTTCATAATTTGTATCTTGTTTTCTATTAGAATGAAATGTTTACACCTGCTGTCCAAGAGAATGACTTAGGATATGATGAGAAGTCGGCACCTGGAGTCAAACCGCTGGTCTTGCTGCCACGGATTGATGAGTTAACCTCTGGGTCATAACCTGAGTAGTTGGTCAAGCAGAACAAGTTTGTCAATGTGCAGTACATGCGCAGTGAATTGCAAGCGAACTTCTTGGTCCACTCCTTAGGGAATGTGAAACCTACTGTCAAGTTCTGCAAACGGAGGAATGAACCATCCTCAACAGCCCATGATGAAGGTACAGGATTGTTATCTGACAAAGTTGCTGCGCTCCAAATAGAAGCATTTGCATTCATATTCTTCAATGTCTCGTAATCTGTTACGATTTCACCTGTAGCCTGATCCATGTAAGTCCATGCCTTACCGCCCAAAGTTACAGGAGTCATTTCCTGACGGAGACTTGCGTATGTATTACGGTATGACTGTGATGTAACCATCTTGTCGAGGTTGTAAACGTCATTACCTACTACGAAGTTGAAGTTGGCAGTCAGGTCAAACCACTTGTATGTGGCGTTGAGGCCGAAACCACCCTGGAATTTAGGCTGAGTCTTACCGATGATGGTGCGGTCTGACTCTGAAATCTTCTTGTCACCATCAAGGTCTCTTACCTTCATTGCACCTGGGCGAAGACCTGCCTTAGAACCTGCAGTGATGAATGAACCATCCACTACACCTTCCTTCAGGATATAGTTACCGCTCTTGTCAAATACGAACTGTGTCTTGCCGTTCTCATCGGTTGTGGTCTGGAAGTCATCAACAGTGTAGAAACCGTCGCAAACGAAACCATATACCAATCCGAGAGGCTGACCTACAACAACTCGGTAGTCGTCGTAACCGCGCATGTCGGTAGAGAAGGCACCAGAGTTGTAAGACTGGTAAGTCTGACCACCAGCCAACTTGTCAACCTTGTTCTTATTGAAACCAACGTTGAAGTTGAAGTTCAAAGAGTAATCCTTTTTGCGGAGGATAGCTGCATTCAAGTTCAACTCAACACCACGGTTAGATGTCTGACCGATGTTCTGCTGCATAGAAGTATAGCCGATTGCTGTTACTGGAGCATCGAGGAGCAGGTCCTTTGTGGTGTTCCAGTAGTAATCCAAGCTACCTGAGATACGCTCATCGAAGAAACCAAAGTCCAAACCAACGTTACGTGTAATGGTGGTTTCCCACTTCAACTCTGGGTTAGCCAACTGAGAATTGTTCAATGTATAGTGAGGGTTCTGCTGGTTACCTGCACCATAATATTTTCCGCTACCATAAGCCTTGTAAGTTGTCTCATACATGGAAGAGCTGATACGGTTGTTACCTGCTGTACCATAAGAGAAACGGAGTTTCAGGTTAGACAACCAGTCCTTTGTATTTATCATCCAAGGCTCCTCTGCGATACGCCAACCCAATGCGGCAGCAGGGAAGTAGCCCCAGCGGTTGTCCTTCACGAACTTAGAAGAACCATCGGCACGCATAGTGAATGTCAGCAAATAGCGGTCTGCATAAGAGTAGTTCAAACGGCCGAAGAAAGAAAGAGTACGATCTTCCTGGCCCAATGAAGAGTTGATGGTACGGGAACCTGTTGCACCTGAGTTTGAAGCAAGACTTGCAAACATCTTCTCTGGAGCAATATCCTTCTGGAAGTATTTAGCGATAACACTGAGGCTCTCATTGTTAGTTGCTACATACTCCTGACCAATCATGGCGTTCAGATTGTGTACCTTGTTAAATGTCTTGTTGTAAGTCAAGGTATGGGTCAAACGGAGCTTCCAAGTATCTTTCTTGGTCCATTCACCCATAGGAAGGCTACCACCATCCTTTACAGCCTTGTCACTTAAAGCTGCATAATAATCTTTCTGCTGGAAGAAGGTGTAGTCGTAACCAGCCTCTGCACGATATGTAAAGTTCTTGAGGAAATTCCATGTAATGGCACCATTATAGTTGTAACGGCGTTCATTCTTTCTTCTCCAGTAGTCATTTACCTTATCCTGCAAACTGCGGGTAATAGAGATGTACTCATCATACTCATCGTCTGGAAGAGTTGAAGGATCGATGTCGAGCTGATCGTAGAGACCGTTTACAGGCCCCTTGGTAATTGCCTCATAAGAACGGATCTTGTAAGTACCACCACCTGTACCAACACCCTTGGTTGTAACATCAGCCAGACGCATACCGAAGTCGAGCTTCAAGTTCTTGCAAATCTCATGGTTCAACTTGAAGTTTACATTGAAACGGTCGTAACCGTTGGTCTTCATCAAACTGTTGTCGTTGGTATAAGTACCGCTGAGGTTGAACTTAGTCTTTTCAGAACCACCGCTAACACTTACGTTGTGAGACTGTGACAGGTCGTGATTGCCGAACATTTCATCCTGCCAGTCATGACCCTGCTGATACTGATACAAGTCGAGGTCTCCGAAAGAACCGAAACGCTTTTCGAAGCTGCTGATATCAGATGTGCCGCGGAGAGCAGCACGCTCATAGTTGTACTTAACGTACTGATAAGGAGTCATGGTGTCAAGAGTCTTGGCAATGCTCTTGCCCTGAACGTAGCCATTGTAAGAAACTACGGTCTTACCAGACTTAGCGCCCTTGGTAGTAACCAGGATTACACCATTTGCACCCTGAGAACCATAGATAGCTGTTGAAGCTGCATCCTTCAATACGGTAATGTCCTCAATATCAGAAGGAGCTATGTCACCGATGCTGGATACAGGGAATCCGTCTACGATGTAGAGAGGAGAGTTGTCACCAGTGATAGAACCACCACCACGCACCTTGATGATCATTTCTGCATCAGGTGAACCGTCGGTAGTTGTAATCTGCACACCAGGCAACTTTCCTGTCAAAGCTTCTGCTGCATTTGTAACAGGAACCTTGGTAAGGTCTTCACCCTTTACAGTAGCAACGGCACCAGTCAAATCCTTCTTTCTTACAGTGCCGTAACCGATGACAACGACATCGTTGAGGGAGTTAGCTTCGTCCTCGAGCTTTACTGTAATAGTTGTTTTACCTGCAACATTAATCTCCTTCGCTTTCATACCGATGTATGAAATCTTCAGTTTCTTACTGCTGCCTTTCAAATTAACGGTGAAGTTACCATCAATATCAGTGATACCACCATTACCTGCTTGACCAACCTCCATGACAGAGGCGCCGATAATAGGCTCGCCCGTATTGTCAGTAACAACGCCCTTAACGGTCTGCGCTGAGATGCTCGTTACACAGAACATCAATGCACCTGCTAACGCAATTTTCTTTTTGTTTGAATTACCAGACATACATTTATTTTGGTTAGATTAGTGAAATATTGTATAATTCTGTGCAAATATATGAATATTAGTTTATCTGACAATACATTTTAATATAAAAAATAACGTAAACGTTTTCAAAGTTCTTTCACAAAATAGCTTCTGTGTAGTGTTTCCGTTAACATAAAAATCCCCAACAAGAATCCATCGAACTTCTTCCGATGTCCTCTTGTTGGGGATTAACTATGATTTTAGTTGCTTCAATGCAACATCTTCCAATTTAGCTTACTTGATGATAATCTTGCTTGTCTTCTTGCTACCATCAGACATGGTCTTTTCGACGATGTTGATGCCTTTCTGCAACTTGCTTACCTGTACACCGTCGGCAGAGTAGATCTTGGTACTCAAGACATCGGCAGAAGTTGTGATGTTCTCAATACCTGTACTGGTAGTAGCTTCTGTAGCTTCGCCAAGACCACCCATCTCGTTGGCTGCACGAACACTCCATGTAGCAGAAGCATCGTCAACGTTGTAGGTAGGCTCAACGGTGAAGTCAACCACCTTGCCGTTCTTGCATACAGCCCAGAGCAGAGCGTAGTTGCTGTTGTCCCATGTCAGGTTGTTACCAGCAATCTTCACATTAGTTGGAGCTGAAGCCTGTTCTGTGGCAGCAGTTGGATCCCAGTCATCATCACCGCCCATAACGGTTTCGAGGGTGTAGAATGCAGCTTCTTCTGCTGTGAGGACAGGACTTTCTGCTGTCTCGTTGCGACGGTTGGTATAGTTATTTCCATCCTTTGCATCGTAAGCATCATAAACCTGTTTTCTTCCACTTAGATCTACTGCTGTTCCTGTCGTTGTTGTAGAGTTGTATTCTGCAAAGCGCTTAGGATAACCACCGCTCATCTCGTCCCAACCTGCTGCTGTAGGAATCACTTCCATCTTGGTGTCGATGAAGAGAGCGATAGGAGTGCCCTTGCCCCAAGGACGGCCGAGTTTGTACTTGCCGTTGATACCTGCGGTTGATCCGTCCTTGATGGTACAATCCTTGAAGATATAACCATACTTGGTAGGCTGTGAAGGTACGGCGAGATAGCCGGTGCCACACATCAGGAGATCCACATTATTATAATATACGTCACCCTTACCGCAGAGATAGTCGGTGTTACCACGCAGGATACCGCCCTCGAAGTAGAAGCGACCCTTCTGATTGTTGGATACGTAGGTGTCCTGATAAGCCCAGAGGTTGACGTTCTTACAGATAGTCTTGTTACTCTTATCGTTGAGTACGATGTCACGACCCTTGCCGTCGCCCATGCTGCTGTACATCTTGATGTCCTGGAAGTAAGTGTTTGTCGCACCGCTTTCCAAACTCAATACATCACCACGTCCAATTCCTTCCAATACGTTGGCGATATTGTAGCCATTGCTGCTTTCTACTGCTGGTACGGTATTGGTAATTGAAGTAGTCTCGTTGCTTTCACCGATGATAGATACATTAGGTGTATTCATATAGGTGGTAGCACTTGGATACTGCTTGCCATCAATACCAGTCACCATGCTGTTCGGATTGGCAGGAATCTTGTAGTCGCCCTGCTTGATGAAGATGCGGAAACGCTTGCTGGTATCAGCACGCTTGGCTGCTGCTGCGAGAGCTTCTGTGAATGTTCCGTCTGTTGGTACGATGAAATCATACAGAGCCTTGGTCACTGCAGGCTTCTCCTTGGTGGTGAAGCTGAAGGTAATGTCGCTCTGGATAGCATTGTCTGTCAAGTCGGCTACAGAACCAGCTGCGAGAGCGAAGGTATATTCTGTAGCGTAGCTCAAACCCTTGTAGGCAAATGTGATGGTCTTGCCAGATACAGTGCCTGTCAAATTCTGGCCATTGAGGGTCGCCTTGGCGCTTTCAGTCAGTTTTACTTTCTCATCGAAGGTCAATACAATCTTACCATTGGCTGAAGCATTGGTTGCACCTACTGCAGGTACCTGGCTCTTGAGTTCAGGAGCTGTGCCGTCATTGAAGAGCTTAGCTGTACCTGTGATATAGATCTGAGCGAGAGCGATACCGTCGTTGGTTCCTGTTGTTCCCTTGACAGATGAATTCTTGTCGGCAATCCAGCGTACATATACTGCAGCTTGGTTGTTGGCTTCGGCTGGGAGAGTGAACTCGCCTGCTGTCCAAGCCTTGGCACCTGGCATAGCGATGGCGCCTACCTGGGTCCATTTCTCGCCATCAAGAGAGTACTCTACGTTGTAGGTCTCGTAAGCATTATAATTGTAGAGCATGCTGCTCTTTACCTTGATGTCGGTGAATGCAGTGGCGTTGAACTTAGTTTGCCAGTAGGTTTCACCCAGAGCCTTTGTTGTAGTCTTGGTCCAGTTGACAGCTGCATTCTTGCCTTCGTAACCACCAGCCGTGTTGCTCTTGTCGAGCCAAGGGAATGTGTTACCTTCTGCATCACGGAGTACGAGCTGTACTGCGTCATTGTCTGCTGCTGCAAAGTCGGCTGTGCGACCTTCCTTGCCTTCCTGATAGAAGTCCCATGCCACGATATAGTCCTTGGCAGAGAATGTGGCAGTGAAAGCCTGGTCAGCCTTCATCGTAGTTTTGATTTCTGCAGTAGTCTCACCATTGCTCCAGTTGTTGAAGTCGATGATGTCGTTTCCTGTTGCGGTAAGCGTTACCTCTGTACCTTCTTCATACATCTTCTTGCCATCTACCATCTCTGGGGCAGGAGAGAGAGTCACCATATAGTCCTTGGCTCCACCTTCTACGTTTACGTCGAGTGCATAGGTCTTTACCTTCTTGTAGTTGGCAGTGAGAGTCTGGTCTTCTTTTACAGTATATTTGAATTTGCTCTCAGTAGAAAGCTCTGTGCCATTCTTGTCGGTCCAGTTGACAAAATTATAACCGAATTTATCGGCTGCAGTCAGTGTTACCTCGTCGTTCTCCTGATATTCGTCAGACTTAGGATAGACGGTAACGTCTGCGATGCCTTCAGGATTGGTTACGACAGAGAGTTTGTATTTGTTCACAGCAACGAGTGTTCCGTTGACGGTGCCTTCGATAGTAACAGGACCGAAAACTGCCTGCTTGTTAGGATTTACACCTATTGTTGAAGTCAGATAGAAGCCATCGGTACCAGCCAAGGCTGCCTGCTGCTCTGCTGTCAGTGGGATTTCAAACTGATGGATAGCGGTGTTATCATAAGTTTGATCTGATGTAGTCTTGCCTTGACGCCATGCGGTATAGGTGCCCAGTGCTACTACTTCTCCGTTTGCCTTATGAGCGCTGATAACGATTCCTTTTTCTACATTCGTACCACAGCGGTTAACATAACCGCTCACCTTGGTTGGGGTGAAAGTAAGTCCTGCAGTAGGACGAACAAACCAGTTGAGTTCAGTTTGCTTAGTTCCTGAGTCATTATTTATTTTGAGACCTTTGATACCTGATGCGGTACCATCTGCCTTGGTAATTTCGAGAATTCCTTTCAAAGATAAGTTTGCTCCGTAATCAAATGCGATGGTGCTGAAAGCATCAGTAGGAGAGGTACTGTTGGCACTTGCATTGTTAATGTCGTTCATCGCAAATATGACGCTGGCAGCCTCATTGTTGAAAGTCTTGCCAGCAGGTTTGCTTGCAATGACAGGAAGAGTAATCTTCAAATAGCTGTAAAATGAACCATCGCCAATGACGATGTTCACAGTTTCAGCACTTGATGCAATGGTCTGGCTAATCACTTTACCTGATGTGTATTCAGCCTGTCCATCAATTTTTGTCGTTGTGATGTTGTAGTATGCAGCCATTTCGATGGTCGCACCCTTGCAAGAAGGAACAGTGATGATGCCGTTTGCATTCATCTGTGCCCATTCGTCTGCACGACCTACGTTATTGAACTTTCCCTTGGTTGTGGCATCAAGGTCAATCTTTACATCAATGGTTTCACCATCAACAGTCGCCTGAGTTACCAAGATACCAGCCTTTTTCTCAACGTTGATATCCTGAGCACCATTTTTGTGACCGAAGTAATAGGTGAGGGTTGTTGCCTCTGTGCGGTCGGCAAGCGACTTGGTGTTGGCTGTAAAGACTGGAGTCAACGTAGCGCTTGCGCTTGGGGCAGTGATGGTTTCACCTGGTTTATAGGTGTTGGTGCCATCTGTCCAACCTGTTAATGTACTTCCGGCAACATAGAGAGAGGTGTTTGTAGGAAGTGTATAGCTACTTCCACCTTCTACTGTTGCGTTTGCAGGAAGAGTTCCTTCTGCAGTAATCGTTCCTAAAGAATAAGTGAGGGTAATTTCACTTGCTTTTGTAACGACCGAAACAAGGAGAACTATAAGAGATAGTCCGAATCTCAGTAGATTTCTTTTCATTGTTTGTTACTTTTAGGTTTAAATTTATCATGTTTTATATTTATTCTTGTATAGTTTTACTTGTTTGTTTCAAGTATGATGAATCCACTGCGATTTGTTGCCTAAATAGATTCACGTGGCAAAAATACAATAAATATCTGTAATATGTATGTAAGATGCCGGTGAAACGCACGTAATCGTTTGCGTGAGATTTCTCTACTTTTCTGTTCTATTTTATCTGATAATGTGTTACTTTTGCAAGCGAAAATAAGCTAATAACTTAAATTTTCAAACAAATTACAGATTAATAAACTTAAAACGTAACAATTATGAAGAAATTCTTTACTCTTATTGCAGCTGTCGCTATTGCAGCAAGTATGAACGCTCAGGGAACTTATGCAGTGCAGGAAGGTGACAACGTAAAGGCTGGCGATCAGATTTCATCTGTAGATAACATCACTCTTACTTATATGGAGAATGATGATGTTGAGTTTGCGGCAGGTAAGAAGACTACTAACTGGGCAGATGCAGATTTTACAGCTTACGTTTGTGGTGTGAACAACGGTAAGTTGGTTTCTGGTGCTGAGCCTACAGGTTGCGTTTATAAGTTCGAAACAGTAAAGGCTGGTTCTGTAACTGTTGGTGTTCAGTTGGGTGGTACCAAGGGTTTCCATATCTTGGATGCTGACTTTGCTGAGGTAGCTCCTGCTTCTTATAATTTGCCTGCTGCCAAGGATGGTGCTTCTCAGGAGTTCACACAGAACGAGAAGGGCGAGAACATCATTGCAGAGAAGTCTAATGGTACTGTAACATTCAGCGTTGCTGAGGGTGGTACATACTATGTACTCGCTGCTGGTACTAGGATGGGCTTCTACGGCTTCAAGTATGTGACAGGCACATCTACTGGCATCTCTGATATCCAAGCTCCAAAGTCTTCTAAGGATGGCGCAACATTCAATCTCTTAGGTCAGAAAGTAGCAAATGATGCTAAGGGTATTGTTATCAAGAATGGTAAAAAGTTCATTAATAAATAATTTCCTTTTGAAAGCGTAAAAAGGTTAATCATAGGTTTAAGGATATAGTTTAGTTACCCCCTGTCGGCAATATGCTGGCAGGGGATTTTTATTTGTTTTATCTTGCGATATAATCTATCTTTTTCTATGATATGGTATGGTTCCGACAAGGTTATCCTATTTGATAACCTTGTCAGTCTTTATAGTCCCATTCGTCAATTCTATCTTTCTGATGTTTACTCCTTTATTGGGAGTGGGTAATTTTGTACCATTCAGGGTATAGTAGGTGATGGATTTGATGGCGCTATTGCCTACTTCCTGGTCATTCTCTATCTGAGAAATTCCGGTGGAAACGGTAGTTGGATAATACTCATCTACTCCTGAAAGGGCATCCTGGTTTTCTGCCTTCATGATATTCTCTACCAGAGAGTTGGCATAGACCTCGATATTTGTATAATAACCCTTCTCGTCGAGCGAGTAGGTGATGGCATCGGAAGCGTCGTTTGGATTCAGACCGTTTGCTTTCTCCCATTCATCAGCTATGCCATCCTTGTCTGTATCAAAGTCGGCAGGACGTGTGCCGGTTCCGAAGTTGTCTTCCGTATATCCTTTTACATCTGATACCTTGTCGATGATACCTGGAGAGTTGGTGATACTTCCCTTGTAGGTAGCGGTACCCGTCTTGGCTTCTTCCATGTATCGAGCATCTATTTCGTCGCGATAGAGGGATGCGCCCACATAGGCTAAAACCTTTTCGTATGCTTCGGCAGCAGAGTGGGTGGTTACTTGTCCTGTTGGAGCAGGTTCGTCCATCTTAATCTTGACACAAGACTTGCCGCTGATGGTGGTATGAGCCACTGCATCGCCATAGAAGTTGTTGGCATCCGGACTATAGTATTCGCCGTTCAGGCTTGGAACGCCCTTGTCATAGCTGACACCTTTCCAGTCTTTGTTCTCTGTCTTCTGACCTTTGGTGGTCTCGGTCGTATTACCATTAATATAATAACGGCTGGTCATGTCGTATAATTCTGGATGATTTTTGTCGGAGTTGCTCTGTGTAGAAAGTGTGACAAGGGTGATACGGTCTTGGCTTCCTCGCTCTTTACCTGTGCTCACATCCACCTTGAGTCCATCGAGGGTTTTGCTGGAAAGGCTATGGCTTGGTCCTGCCTTGTAGTAGTTGTTAACGATATTGATCTGTCCGCCACCAGGACCGCCATAGCAGGTTCCTTGTGCATTATACATCACGCAGTTGCGGAAATCCACATTCTCTGCCTGTACGGCGTTCTGCCATTTGTAGGTGCTGTATTTCTTGTTGGAAGTATAGCCTGTCCATCCATATCTGGCACCATTGAATCGAGGACCACGGTTCATGAGATGAGCTACAAAGTTATGATGGAAGCTTGCCAACTTACCACCCCAGATGCCGCCATAGCCATGAGCACCCTTGGAGTGACCTGGATTGGTGAGGCTTTCGGCTACAGTACACCACTGCATGGTGAAGTTGTTGTTGTCATAGAACGAAGCCACCTCGTCGATACTCCAGCTGAAGGAGCAGTGGTCGAAGATGATACCCGTCTTGTTGCGCTGCCATGAAGCATCAGCTCCGTCGTTGATGTCTTTCTCCTGTCCACGGCGAATGCGAAGGAAGCGGATGATGTTGTTGCTGCCCGGTTGAACCGTATAATAGCGCAGGGTGATGCCTGGCGAAGGGGCAGTCTGTCCGAGAATCGTGATATTGTCTGCGAATTTGAGGTCAGACTTCAGCGCAATCACACCAGCCACATCGAAGACGATGATCTTATTGCCTGACTTGACAGCCTCTCTGAAAGAGCCAGTTCCGCTGTCATTGAGATTCGTTACGTGTACGATTTTGCCGCCTCTACCACCCGTTACGTATCTTCCGTGACCTTCGGCTCCAGGAAAGGCAGGGGCTTGTGCCATGGATGCTGCGCTGATGAGCGAAGCTGTCCATAGTGTAAAAACTTTCTGTTTCATTTGTTTCAGTATGTTATTTTGTTAGATTCTTTTTATCTGATAATTTGTTTTGAAACTAATATATTGACAAAGTTAAGCATAAAATATGTAATAAGTGGAGTTTTCCTTTTCTTTTATATATTTTTATGACAAAATGGGCCTTCTTCATGGTGTGATTGAATTTCGAGAATAAAAAATCCCAGTTTCTCGTCTGTTACAACGTGAAACTGGGATTTGATGTTAGGGGATCTGATAAATGGAATTGTATCCTATCAGATTATTTTGTTTACTTTTACTTCTGGATAAACTTCTTGCCAGCCTTAATGACTACACCCTTGTATGCCTTACCTACCTTCTGACCTGCGAGGTTGAATGCAGGAGCATTCTCCAGTGTTGCATCGGTTGTGATGTTGTTGATGCCAGTGGTTTCGGCTACCTTCTTGGTCATCAAAATCTCTGGTACATCTTTGTAGATTTGACCGAAGAGACCCTGTACGGTGTAAGTTTCACCATCAGTAAGGGTAGCGAGGTCGCTTACTTGGAACTTGTCGTAGAGTTGAACCTTTTGGTCACCATCATTGATGTAGTAGTTTGTGCGAGTTGATGTACCTGATGTTACTGACTCTTTGGTAAACTTCACATCCTTGATGATAACGAGGTCATTGATATACTTTTTAGCAACAATGTCTGCAACTGTTGCAACGATAGGCTGTGCCTCCTCTGTGCTCTCCTGGATGGTGAGACTCTCGTCGTTAGTAGCATCGTTGGCTTTGAGGTATGGCACGCCATAGTTTACAGCATAGTTAACCTTTACAGTACCACTGATAGTGCTGTTTACTGGCATATCGAATCCCAAAGTTCTCAATTCAATAGCAGCATCGCCCTCACGAACGTATGTGTTGACGGTGCCGTCGAATTCGTTTACATAAATAACTTTAGCGTTTGTCAACTTAAGGTTCAAGTTAGGAGTATCTTTAGTATAGTTAGCTAACAAGTCCTTTACACTTGGAACATCATTATAGGTTATAACAGTTCCTGCTAAAGTTACTGTGAGACTCTTTAATTGTGTGTTGGCGGCAATAGTGATAATCACTTTGTTAGCATCTCCTTTCCACTTTCCTTCAGTGAGTGTACCAACATCTGATTTATTGTTTGCAGCCCACTTTGTTTTATCAAAAGAAATATCGCTTATCTTCTTACCTTCCGGTGCTTCTATAGTCATTGTACCAGAGTACATACGAAGACGAGGTGATGATTCCCAAATACGATTTTCGTTGTTACCAGATGCCTTCTTAGAAATTGTTACCTTAATGCCATCAACAGTACAAGTTGTTGCTTCCTTGAAATCTCCTTCATGAGAACTGTTTGATGAAACACCTTTCAAATTAGGGAACAAAGTCTTGTAATCTTTGTCGAAATCAAAAACAGTTTGTGCAAAACTAACATTGCAGATAAATGCCAATACGGCGATAAATGCATAGCGTAAATAATTCTTCATAAACTTAAAGATTTAAAATTAGTAATATAGTTGATTATCTCTTGTGAAAGTCCTAACACCCACATGGTGCCGTGTAAGAACATCGAATGGGGTGTATTCCTATACACAATGCAAAGATAGTAAAAATATGAATTGGTTGTTTCAAAAAACGTATTAAAATTTGATGAATATACCAAAAAGTACAAAAAAAGGTGGAAAAGAACATTAATAAGTCCTTTTCCACCTCAGTATTTTCTAAATTTTCTGTGTATTATAGTTCTCCTGTGCGTTCAGGTAGCTCTATATCAGCAAGCTATTCTGCCTTTAGTCCCTGCTGTTCCATCTCCAAACTTGCCCAGATAAATGGGCCTACACCCTTAGGGTCATTGTCACGGATTGGTTCGCTCATGTAATATTCAAAGCTTCCGTCACGCTTATAGTTTGGCTTCTTTACGTATGGACCATCGCCAGGACCGAGACCGCTTACACTGCAGCACTTGGTCAGACTGATGGTCTTGTCAGGGTTCACCTGGATGAATTCCTTCAAGATTCCCTTGTAAGCCTTGATGCCGGCATCACGATATTGTTCTGCGAGGTAACCCTTGCGATAACCCTTCAGGAGTACATAGGCAAACATGCAGGATGCTGTACTCTCCAGATAGTTGCGAGGATCCTTTACGTCCATTACATCATACCATACACCGGTTTTCTTATCCTGATACTTCACGACACTTGCCATCGCCTTGTTGAGCAGTTCGATCACTTCACCACGGCGGGCATAGTCCTCTGGCATTGCATCGAGACATTCGGTCATTGCCATCACATACCATCCCAAGGCTCTTGCCCAAGTATGCTGGCTCTTACCATTCTCCTTGTCAGCCCAGAACTGCTGATGCGTCTCATCCCAAGCATGTTTCCAGAGCTGAGTCTTCTCATCGTATGTACGCTTGTCAGTCTTGATCATCTGGTCAACGGCATCATCGAGGTATTTCTTTGCCTTCTTTGGTTTCATGGTCTGCACCGCATAGTTGCAGTAGAAAGGCAAGCCCATAAAGATACCGTCGAGCCAAACCTGGTTGGCATAGATAGCTTTGTGCCAATAAACACCTTCCTTGGTACGAGGTTGCTTCTGCAACTGCTTGAAGAGTGTCTTCAGTGCCTTGTCGGTACCCTCAGAAGGGAAGAGATTGTGCATACGGAGGATGAATTTCGCCGTGCGAACATTGTCGAGATTGAAATCCTCGTACTTGTAACCGGTGATATTGCCCTGTTCGTCAATCATCTTGGCAGGGTATTCCTTCAGGTAGTTGAGGATAGCCTCATTGTTGGCTTCAGCATCCTTGCCCTTGAAAGTGCTCTTGTTGTCCTTATAATATAAATAGGTGTCGAGCATACCTTCCATCTCGATGCCCATCACGTAGCTCCACTTAGGTTTGCTGCTGAAATCGAGCAGGTATGGATGAGCCACACGGCTCATCTCGCTATGGGTAAGCCACTCGCTGTATGCCTGGTATGGACGGTCTTCCTTGTTGAGAACGAGGGAACCGTTGATGATGAGATTGTCGAACTTCACATCACGGGTCTTGCCGGTAATCTTGACAGGCTGTTTGACGACGCCATCAAACTTACAGTTCTTGACGGTGATATCAGTTACGTTCTCTACCTGGTCACGACCAACGATGAGCACACCATAGTTGCTTTTCTTGCAGGTTACATTTTCCACATACACCTGAGATACGCTTGGTTCAAAACCGCGATAGCAGATTTCCTTTGGCTCGTAGTCGAGGTTGATCTTTACGACAGCTTCCTTGCATTGACCCACAGTGACGTTGCGCATGTTGATGTTCTTGATGACACCACCGCGGCAGTTGTTGGTCTTGATGCGCAGGATGCGGTCGAGGTGAGGAGAGTCCATTTCGCAATCTTCGGCATATACATTCTCGCATCCGCCAGAGATTTCACTTCCGATAACCACACCGCCATGTCCATCTTCCATCTTACAGTTGCGGATGATGATGTTTTTGGAAGGTTGGTTCCAGAGGCGACCATCATTGTTGCGTCCGCTCTTGATGGCGATACAGTCATCGCCGGTATGGAAGATACAGTTCTGGATAAGCACATTCTCGCAAGCCTCAGGGTCGCATCCGTCACCATTAGGACCTTCATTCCAGATGGTCACACCATCTACGGTGATGTTCTTGGAGAGCAGAGGATGGATAACCCAGAAAGGAGAGTTGAGCATCTTGACACCCTGAATGAGGATGCGCTCAGAACGTACGAAGTTGACGAGCTGTGGGCGCAGCCCTTGTCCCTTACCAAATTTTCTTTCGTCGAAAGGCACGCCGTCTTCAGCCTGTTTCAGCAATTTGGCACGTGAGCCGAGTCGCTGTGCTTCCTTGGTAATGCCTTCCTGGTAACCGAAACGTGGATGCCCATTCATAGGCCACCAGGTCTCGTTGTTACCACCACCGTCGATGGTACCCTTACCCGTGATGGCGATGTCAGTCACCTTGTAGCCATAGATGCATGGAGAATAGTTCCAGCAAGCCAGACCTTCCCAAGAAGTACGGACGAGTGGATAGAGATTGGTATCGAAAGCGAATTTCAGGGTCGCACCTTCCTCGAGAACGAGGTTGACATGACTTTTCATTTCGATGGCACCTGTGTTCCAGGTTCCTTTCGGTACAATCACCTTACCGCCACCTTTTTTGGAAACCAGAGAGATGAGTCGGTTGATAGCCTTCTGGTTTTGGGCTGCAGACGCATTGGTCTTGGCACCAAAAGAAGAGATGACAAACTGGCGCTCATGAAGTTGAGGCTTTAGAATACTTTGTTCGATCTGCTTGTACTCCTGTTCGTTCCATCCCGATGCAAAAGCGAGGGTAGGGAAGAGTAGTAAGGCAAGCAACAACGTTTTTAAGTGTTTCATGCTTGTTGTTCTGTTTGTAGATTTATATTAAATTTTGATTTGGCTTGGTTTAGAACCTTATCTTTTATAAAGATACTGCAAAGATACGATTTTATTTTGTAATGTACACGCACACAATGTTAAAAAAGTAATTTTGCCTTAAAAAAGTTTGGAGATAATCGGAAAAAGGCGTATATTTGCACCCGTAATACTTTAAAGACGTTTGCTTCAAAGTATTCATTTTTGGTTGGCTACGTCCTGTAACCAACCTTTTTTATGTTAAAATTTTGGTGGTTTCTCAGAAAATTATTATCTTTGCCAACGATAATTAACTTATATCGTGCAATTCTTTAAAAAAATAGCCTATTGATTAGACATTTACTTAATTAAAAATAAAGGATTAAGAAATGAGAAATCTACAAGATTTGACCGACGAGGAGTTGGCCCTTCTTTATGTCGAAGGTAACAATCGTGCCTTTGACGTGCTGCTTTCGCGCAATGAAGTGAAGTTGTTTACATACATCATGTTCTTTGTGCGTGATCAAGAGGTGGCTAATGACATCTTCCAGGAAACGTTTTTGAAGGTGGTAAGCAAACTTCAGAACCACGAATATTCTGCAAACGGAAAATTCGGAGGCTGGTTGTTGCGTATTGCTCATAACGTCATGATGGATATGTATCGTGGTCAGCGCTATAAGTATGTCGTAGAATCGAAAGACGACAATGATCTGTCTAATATCGGTGGTGATGATTTGTTGGAAGCAAATGCAGAAGTTAATTTGATTAATATCCAGATTCTTTCTGATGTCAGAAAGATGATGGAGCAGTTGCCTGTTTTACAGCGTGAAGTAGTGTATATGCGCTACTATCAGCAACTCACATTCAAGGAAATCGCTGAGGCTACAGGCGTAAGTATCAATACCAGTCTCGGAAGAATGCGCTATGCTCTTCTCAATCTTCGCAGAATGGCTAAGAAGCATGACGTATATCTTCAGTTAGACTAGTATTGGATATTTTATTTCCGGAGGCTTAATCCTCTGGCTGTTTCAATTCTTTGAGGGCATGGATGGTGGAAATAGGATCTGTGCTCTTAAACACATAACTTCCACTTACCAGTACGTTGACTCCTGCTTTGGCCAGGCGTGGGGCTGTTTCTGCCTGTACGCCACCATCTACTTCGATGAGGGCGTTGGAGTGTGAATCCTTGATGAGTTTTCTCAGTCTTTCCACCTTCTTGATGGTGTTCTCGATGAACTTCTGTCCTCCGAAACCTGGGTTTACACTCATCAGCAATACCATATCTACATCGCAGATGATATCTTCCAGTACGCAGACTGGAGTAGATGGATTCAGTGTAACACCCGCTTTCATGCCAGCCGCATGAATCTGCTGGATGATACGGTGCAGGTGGGTACATGCTTCGTAATGTACATTCATCATCATGGCACCAGTCTTGGCAGTCTGCTCGATGTATTCTTCCGGATGTGCTATCATGAAATGCACATCAAGAGGTTTCTTGCAAACCTTGGCTACGGCTTCAAGAACAGGAAAACCAAAAGAGATATTGGGCACGAATACCCCATCCATAATGTCCATGTGGAGCCAGTCGGCTTCACTCTGATTAATCATTTCAACTTCGCTTTTCAGATCCAGAAAATTGGCTGAAAGCAAAGATGGTGATACCAATGTCTTCATATTTTGAGTTCGTTAGTTAAGACAGTACACCTCGTACTTACCATTCCTCTTAATCGTTCGATAGGAATATGCTATCTGTTTGATAATGCTGATCGTCCTTTTGGATGGTCTCATTTCTTCGGAAGTAAAAACTTGCTTCATAGGCGTTACTGTTATGATAGTTAATATAATGATACTAAGATTCAGTTTATTTCTTCATCTTTATTAGTATAACGAAAGATTTTCTACTTTATTACATTTGAAATGTATTTTTTTTTATCAACTTGACTCTTGCCTTATTATATATAATAATGTATAGTGGCTTGAAACACTTGATTTTACCCCAAAAAGTAGCTTTTAATTACTTATTTCTGTTAAATTCTAAAATTTTTCGCCAAAAAGTTTGTAGTTTGATAGAAAAAGTGTACTTTTGCAATTGAATTTAAAAATAAACAATATGATGACAACATTCGTATCTTCAACAGCATGGTGGTGGCGTATCTCAAGATTTAAAAAGTCGTGAGACGATAAGCCGTGCGTGGATATGAATCCATGATATAACTAAGGCCTGCCGTACTTACGACAGGTCTTTTTTCATATATTTACCTCAGGAATGGGGGATTGGGAATAGAAAATAAAAAAATAAAATATAGGAGAAGAAATTATGGAAATGAAGGACATTTTGAACAGAATGTTGAATCACGAGGAACTTTCCCGTGAGGAAACCAAGAACATCATCGTGGGTATCACCAAGAGTGAGTTCCCAGAGGAGCAGATTACCGCTTTGCTTACCGGTTTGCAGATGCGAGGCGTTACCGTAGATGAACTGTTGGGTTTCCGTGATGGTATCTTGGCTACCGGCGTTCCTGCCATCTTAGATTGCGACCGATACATAGATGTGGTTGGTACAGGTGGCGACCGCAAGAATACTTTCAATATTTCTACTACCGCTTGCTTCGTCATTGCTGGTGCAGGTTATAAGGTTGCCAAGCATGGTAATTATGCGGCTACTTCTGTGAGCGGTGCTTCGAATGTCATCAAAAACCATGGAGTGCAGTTTACTGATGATTTGGATAAGTTGAACCGTTCTATCAATGAGGCTGGTATCGTCTATCTCCATGCCCAACTCTTTGCCAAGGTAATGAAGTTTGTAGGTCCTATCCGTAAGGCACTCCAATTCCCAACCGTATTCAATCTCCTCGGTCCACTGGTTAATCCAAGTCAGCCTAAATGCCAGTTGCTCGGTGTAGCCAACCTGGACCAGATGCGACTCTATAATCAGGTTTATCAGAAATTAGGTATCGATTATGGTATTGTAAATAGCATCGACGGCTACGATGAGATTTCCCTGACCAGTGATTTCAAGGTAACGACCAATCATTATGAGCGCATCTTCAAGCCACAGGATCTTGGTTTTGAAATTGCTAAACCAGAGGAAGTGAGAGGTGGTGCCACAGAGGAAGAGGCTAAGGAAATCTTTGATGCCGTACTTGAGAACCGTGCATTGCCTGCCCAGAAGAATATCGTACTTGCCAATGCCGCCTTCGGTATTCAGGTTATGGAGAAGGGAAAGAAGAGTATTGAGGAATGCGTGGAGATTGCACGAGAGAGCATCGATAGTGGCAAGGCACTCGCTACATTCAAGAAATTTGTAGAACTGAATAGTTAAGTATAGAGTGAAGAACGAAGAGTGAAGAGTGAAGAATTCAAATGTTTGAGGGCGTATGCCTCATTTAACATTTAACATTGAAAATGGCTGATATTTTAGAAGAGATTGTCGCTCATAAGCGAATCGAGATAGAACAGCGCAAGCGCTTCATCCAACCCCGGCAGATGATTTCCCTGACGGAACAGAAGATGCAGGCGGATGACGGACTGGTACCTGGAGGCAGCATGCGCAAGGCACTGATGGAGTCCTCTACGGGTATCATCGCTGAGTTTAAGAGAAAATCGCCGTCCAAGGGATGGATCAAGGAGGAGGGTAAGGCAAGTATCATTCCGTTGGCTTATCAGGAGAATGGAGCTTCTGCTCTCAGCATCCTTACCGATATCGACTACTTCGGCGGTTATGATGAGTTTATACAGGAGGCTCGCCACGTGGGGGTTCATATACCTATATTATATAAGAACTTCGTTATCGAGGAATACCAACTCCTGCAGGCGAGATATTGCGGTGCTTCTGCCGTACTCCTGATAGCTGCCTGTCTGACGAAAGAGGAATGTAAGCGTCTTCTTGATATGGCGCACCAACTCGGAATGGAAGTACTCTTGGAGATGCACAACGACCGGGATTTCGAATATGCAGAACTCGAACCTGATATGTATGGCATCAACAATCGCAATCTCGGTACGTTTGTTACCGATGTGGAAAACAGTTTCCGCCTGGCAGAGCAGTTGCCGAAGGATGTGTGCAGAGTCAGCGAAAGCGGTATCTCCCATCCGGAAGTTGTCAAAAGGCTCCGTGAGGAAGGCGGTTTCCGTGGCTTCCTGATGGGAGAGCAGTTTATGAAACAGGCTGACCCGGGACAAGGACTTGCGGATTTTCTGAAGCAACTGGAAATCGATGATGAGTTCAGATGAAAATACTAACGAGAAAAAAGAAAGAGCAATGAATACAGATAAAATGTTGGTTAAGGTGTGTGGTATGCGTGATGCCGATAACATTCGCGAAGTATCCCAACTCGGGGTTGATATGATAGGATTCATCTTCTATCCGGAGTCACCGCGGTTTGTGCAGATGATCAGCAGCAAGGCTGGCATTATACCAGACTATTCGGAAGAGCGTATCGAACTTGCGATGGCGCGTAAGACTGCTGAGACTCAAAAGCAACCGGCAAGGGTGGGAGCCTTTGTGGATGATATGCCCCAGAACATCGTGACACGTGTCTATAATTACCGTCTCGACTACATCCAGTTGCATGGTAATGAACCTCGTGAAACCATCGAGAATCTCCGTGCTACCATCGATCCCGACATCAAACCCAATATCAGGATCATCAAGGCTATCAGCGTAAGCTCAGCCGAGGATATCCAGAAATATAAGGAGTATGCAGGCGCTGTTGACCTCTTCCTTTTCGACACCAAATGTAAGACGGTCGGTGGAAGTGGTGAGCAGTTTGATTGGCAAGTTCTGCAGCAGTACGATGGCGAGACCCCATTCCTCCTGAGTGGCGGTATCGGACCGGAAGATGTAGAACGGCTGAAAGCCTTCCAGCACCCGAAGTGTATCGGTATCGATTTGAATTCGAAATTTGAAATCGAACCTGCTCTGAAAGATGTAGAGAAACTCAGGAAATTCCTTTTAAAGGTAAAAAGGTAAAAAAGTAAAAAGGTAAAAAGAGCGATTCTTGTTCTTAAAGGTAAAAAAGTAAAAAAAACAAAAAATGAATAAGATAAATGCATTATTTGCAAACAATAAAGACCGCAAGCTTTTGAGCTTGTATTTCTGTGCCGGTTGTCCAACCTTCGAGGGCACAGGTGCTGTCATCAAATCCATGGAACGCCATGGCATCGATATGATTGAGGTGGGCATTCCTTTCAGTGACCCTTTGGCTGACGGACCAGTCATCCAGAGTGCAGGTACCAAAGCCTTGAAGAACGGAATGACCGTGAAGGCGCTCTTCGGTCAGCTCAAGGCCATCAAGGATGAAGTGCAATTGCCATTGGTTCTGATGGGTTATCTCAACCCTATCATGCACTATGGCATCGAGGCTTTCTTCCAGAGTTGTGTGGAGAGCGGTGTGAGTGGCACCATCATTCCAGACCTTCCTTTCGATGACTATCTGAAAGTGGTGAAGCCGATTGCCGACAAGTATGACATCCGTGTCATCATGATGATTACACCGGAGACCAGCGAGGAGCGCATCCGATTCATCGATGAGCATACCGATGGTTTCATCTATATGGTCAGTTCTGCCAGCATCACAGGAGCACAGAGTAGTTTTGGTGATGCCAAACTCGCTTATTTCAATCATATCAACAGTATGAATCTCCGCAACCCTCGTATGATTGGTTTCGGAATCAGTAACAAGCAGACTCTGACCAGTGCACAGGACAATGCGGCCGGTGCTATCATTGGAAGTAAATTCGTGACATTACTCAATGAAGTGGGTGATCCGGATAAGGCGCTCGACCTGCTTTTCGAGGCACTCAAGAATTAAGTGAAGAGTGAAGAATTAAGTGAAGAGTGAAGAACGAAGAGTGAAGAATTCATCAGTTTCGTTTGTGACTCAAGGGCGAAAGCCTAATTTAACATTTTACATTTGTCATTTGTCATTTTACATTTGTCATTTGTCATTTAATATTAGATTGCGATGTATCAAGTTGACGATAAAGGATTTTTTGGAAAATTCGGTGGCGCATACGTGCCAGAGATATTATATAAATGTGTGACAGAACTCCAGGAGGCTTACAAGCCTATCATCGAGAGTGAGGAATTCAAGAAAGAGTATTACGCTCTGCTGAAAGATTATGTGGGTCGTCCTTCACCTCTCTATTATGCCAAGCGCATGAGTGAGAAGTACGGATGCCAGCTCTATCTGAAGCGTGAAGACCTGAACCATACTGGTGCTCATAAGATCAATAATACCATCGGTCAGATTCTGATGGCAAAGAAGATGGGCAAGACCCGTATCATTGCCGAGACTGGTGCCGGTCAGCATGGTGTGGCTACAGCTACGGTCTGCGCTCTGATGGATATGAAGTGCGAAATCTTCATGGGTGCTACCGACGTTGAGCGTCAGCATACCAATGTGGAGCGTATGAAGATGTTGGGGGCTAAGGTTAATCCTGTAAGAACGGGTAATATGACCTTGAGCGATGCCTGCTCAGAAGCTATCCGCGACTGGTGCTGTCATCCTCAGGATACTTTCTATATCGTGGGCAGTACGATGGGTCCACATCCTTATCCTGATATCGTGGCAAAGATGCAGAGTGTGATTTCAGAGGAACTGAAATGGCAGTTGGAAGAGAAGATTGGCCGTGATTATCCTGACTATCTTATCGCTTGTGTGGGTGGCGGAAGCAATGCTGCGGGTACCATCTATCACTATATTGATGACGAGCGTGTGCAGATTTACTTGGCTGAGGCTGCCGGTCATGGTATCGATACCAACTATACGGCTGCTACCATGCACTGCGGTACAGAAGGTATCATTCATGGTGCGCGTACCCTCGTGATGCAGACCGAAGACGGACAGATAGAAGAAGCCTTCACCATCAGTGCCGGTTTGGATTATCCTGGCATCGGACCAATGCATGCCGACTTGGCTACCCGTGGCCGTAGTCATGTGCTTGCCATCAAAGATGATGAGGCTATCTATGCTGGATATGAGTTGACCCGTATGGAGGGTATCATTCCTGCTATCGAGAGTGCCCATGCTGTGGCTGCCTTGAAGAAGATGAAATTCAAGAAGGACGATGTTGTTGTGCTCACAGTTTCTGGACGTGGTGACAAGGACGTGGAGACCTACTTGAGTCATAAGGAAATGGCTAAAGAATACGGAGATTTTTAAAATTAGAGGCTTTAAGCTTCACCATCAAGCGAAGCCTGCTTCATGCGGCTTTGAAATAGGCTTCGTTGGTCATTGAAGCCTGCTTCATGTGTCTATGCAATAGGCTTCATTTTTTTATCGTTTAAAATATGAGTAGATTCAATTATACAACAAAGACTCGCAAGATTCTCGCCGATCTCTATACACCGGTGGGAGTCTATATGCGACTTCGTGACATATATCCCCAGTCTGCCTTGATGGAGAGTTCCGACTACCATGGCTCAGAGAACTCTCGTTCCTTCATCGGCGTACATCCGATGGCAAGCATCGCTGTGGGACACGGTATCGTGACAGTCACTTATCCTGATGGCAAGGTGGAAAAACAGGAACTCCCTGCCTTCGGTGAGGGAAAGGGTGAGGAGTGCAAACTCGCCATCTCCAAGGCAATCAATGACTTTGTCAAGTCTTTCCATGTGGAGGGAGAGGGCAAGGACTTCTGTGGACTCTATGGTTTCACCACTTTCAATGCCGTACGCTACTTTGAGAATATCCCGGTAAAGGATACGACGATGGAAAAGAATGATGCGCCGGATATCTATTATATCATGTATAAGGACATCATCGTTTTCGATCATTACAACAATACGATGGAACTGATTGCGCTTCAAGAGAATTCTTCACTCTTCACTCCTCACTCTTCACTTTCTGAACTGGATGCGCTCCTGAAGGCTATCAACAAGGCAAATGTGAAACCATACGACTTCCATCCTGTGGGAGATACGACTTCTACGCTTACTGATGAGCAGCATAAGGAGAATGTAAGAAAGTGCATCCAGCACTGTTTGCGTGGCGATGTCTTCCAGATTGTGGTCAGTCGCCGTTTCGTCCAGAAGTATGAGGGTGATGATTTCAAACTCTACCGTGCGCTTCGTAGTATCAATCCATCACCATACCTCTTCTATTTTGATTTCGGCGGATACCGTATCTTCGGTTCTTCTCCAGAAACCCACAACCGTATCGTAGGCGACAAGGCATTCATAGATCCTATTGCCGGTACTACTAAGCGTACAGGCGATATCGAACAGGACCGCAAGGCTGCTGAGTTCCTGCGCAATGATCCGAAAGAGAATGCAGAGCATGTGATGTTGGTGGATCTGGCACGCAATGACCTGAGTCGCAACTGTCATGGTGTGAAGGTAGATTTCTATAAGGATATGCAGTTCTACAGTCATGTCATTCATCTCGTAAGTCGTGTAAGTGGTACGCTTGATAAGGATGCTGATCATATCAAGGAGTTTATCGATACTTTCCCAGCAGGTACGCTGAGTGGTGCTCCTAAGGTTCGTGCCATGCAGATTATCTCAGAACTGGAGCCTCACAACCGAGGTGCTTATGGCGGTTGCATCGGATTCATCGGACTGAATGGTGACCTCAATCAGGCCATCGTTATCCGTACCTTTATCAGTCGTAATGGTGAGCTCTGGTTCCAGGCGGGTAGTGGAGTCGTAGCAAAAAGCAATGACCAGTATGAACTGGAAGAGTGCAATAACAAGTTGGGTGCGCTCACCAAGGCTATCCATATTGCAGAGCAGTTGTAGGATAGTGATGTAAGTGAAGAGTGAAGAACGAAGAGTGAAGAATTCAAATGCTTCCAGTAAGCACTAAACATTAAATATTTTATAAAGATGAAAGTAGTAATCATAGATAATTACGATTCCTTCACCTATAATCTGGCTCATCTGGTAAAAGAGTTAGGTGCAGAGGTGACGGTATTCCGCAACGATCAGTTCCAATTGCGCGAACTGGACCGTTTCGACAAGATCATCCTGAGTCCGGGACCTGGTATTCCTTCTGAGGCAGGTCTTCTGATGGATATCATCAAGACTTATGCTGGCAGAAAACCAATGTTGGGTGTCTGTCTGGGTCATCAGGCGATAGGTGAGGCTTTTGGCGCCAAACTTACCAATCTCTCTGAAGTATATCATGGAGTTGCTACTCCTTGTACTCAGTTTGGTAATGATCCTATTTTTGCTGGTATGTCTAAGCGTATAGAGATAGGTCGTTATCATTCATGGGTAGTGGATAGAACAAATTTCCCAGAGTGTCTTGATGTGACAGCAGTGAGCGATGACGGTTGCATCATGGGTTTGAAGCACAAGCATTATGATATCCATGGTATTCAGTTCCATCCGGAAAGTGTACTGACTCCAGAGGGCAAGACGATTATCAAGAATTGGCTTGCCTTCGACGGTGAAGATTTTGATAAGAGTTGGGCATAGTGGATATAAAACCTCGAACAGAATTTTCCGTGATAAAGGAAGACGAAAGTCCTCAATAGAAAAACAGCATATCAACCATCAATGGAAGATATGCTGTTTTTCTCTTTTTATTTATTCTTCTTATTTTATTTCTTTTATTTCAATCCATCAGCATCGCCGGTAGTTTTCAAACCATTGCTCTTTTCTCTTGGTGTGATATTGACATTCTTCACGATTGTGTTTTCAATGACATCCTTATTGAATGCCATTTTCTTATCAGTAGATTGGATGTTTTCGAAGGTGAAATCTACCAGACGGTACTTGTCGCTGGTGCCCACATCAAAGAAATTGTCACAATCCATCTGGATGTTCTTGATGGTGATGTTGTTGCACTGACTGAGTGGCATGTCTTTGCGGTCGCCTGATTTGAAGAACTGAGTCCAAGGGCGGACAACCAAGAAACTGCCTGTGGTACCTGTGATATTATCTACCGTCACATACTCATAGTGCTGAGGAGTGTCAGGGCGCATCTTCAACCAGAGTACGCGCTGTGCATTGCCCACCTTGATGTTTCGCAACACGATGTTGCGGTCTTTCACACTCTCGCTGCCCAAAGTCAGACAACCATGCACTCTACCATAGTTGCAGTTCTGGATGAGCACATTATAGACTGGTCCATTCTCTGGTGCCTTGTCTGCCCAGGTTCCCTTACCGCCCTTGATGGCAATGGCATCATCATTTACGCTCATGAAGCAGCCTTCCACTAATACGTCGTGGCATACGTCGATATCGATAGCATCACTACTTGGTGCACGCATACCACTGGTAGGGGCGAAGATGGTGCATCCCAAGAAGCGGACATGGTCGCAACGATAGATGTGGTTGGTCCAGAAAGGACTGTTCTGGATGTGGACATCCTGTATGGTCACATGGCTCGAATTGCTGATATATACGAGTCGTGGACGCTGTGCATCCTTGTTGGTACACTGGCGGTTCCAGGTGCGACGGATCCAGAATTCCTCCCAGTAGTGATAGCCGTTACCATCGATGGTTCCGTTGCCTGCAATGGTAAAACCATCACACTTATCAGCATTGATAAAGGCAGAGAAATACTTGCAGGTTTCCCCCTCGATACGGGTTTCCAAGACAGGGAAGTTGGCAATGCGGTCACTACCTTTCAGTTTACCACCCTCTTCGAGATAGAGATGGGTTTTCGGACGGAAGAATAGGGCACCGCTCTGATAGGTACCGGCAGGAACGACGATGACACCACCGCCATCCTTGGCAGCTTGGTCGATGATAGCCTGTATAGCCTGAGTCTGAATCAGGGTACTGTCGCTTTTGACACCATAATCGGTTATCACGTATTTCTTGCCAAGGGTATCTACATTCACCTTCTGTGCATTGGAGAACCAGGCATCCATCTTCGTACCGTCTGGCCAGAGTTCAGTCTGTGCTTTTTTCGCTCTCTTCAGTTTCTTGGCCGCATTGGTGCTTAATGGCGCAAAAGCCACCAAGCAAGCCATCAGCCAGATATATTTTCTCATAACTTTTTTACCTTTTTACTTTTTTACCTTTTTACCTTTAAAAGCTTGTAATACTCTGCCGCACCGAGCAGGAGGCAACCTGTGCCGTAATCTTCGAAGTCTGGAACAGAAGTGAAGGTGACAGGCTGACCGGCAGCAGGATCCTTACCTGTGCCCTGGTTGTATCCAATGAAACCATCCTCGTGAACCGATGCAGCCAATGCCTTCCATGCTTTATCCATTGCTTTCTGATAGGTAGTTCTTGGCAGGATGCCCTGCTGCACACCCCATGCCATGCCATAAAGGAAGAGACCTGTACCAGTCATTTCAGGACCACCATAGTTGGCAGGACAAACGAGGCTCACGTTCCAATATCCATCCTCACGCTGGCACTTCAATATCGCCTTACTCATAGAGATAAAGTCTTTCTTCAGGTACTGGTAGTTCTTATCAGTTTTTGGCAAGGTCTGCATCACACGTACCAATGCAGCATATACCCAACCGTTTCCGCGGCTCCAGTAGCAATTGCTGCCATCTTTCTCCTTGTAAGGTGGCACATAGTCTTTGTCTCTCCACCAGAGTCCCTCTTTTTTATTGAAAAGACCACCAGCCAAGGTATCACGACTCCACTTGTAGGAGTTCATCGCATAGTCGAGGTATTTCTTCTCACCGGTCAACTTAGCATATTTGGCATAGACAGGCATAGCCATCTGTATCGCATCAATCCATGTCCAGTATGAAACGCGGTTGGTGCTCATCTGATGGTCGAGGTTCTCCTTTACCTTACTCAAATCCTTTTTGCCGCCAGTCTGGATATAGCGGTCGATATAGGTTTGCTGGCAGCACTGGTTGTCGGCATCGGTATCATTCACGCTGCCACGGGCAGTCCACTTGTGATAGTTTGCCCAGCGGTCGGTATAGTCGAGGTATCGCTGCTGAGGGTCTATCTCGTAGAGTGCCATCAATCCTTCGTAATATACGGCACGGGTCCAGAGGTTGCTCGTACGTACCTTCTTGACATAGGTGTCGAGGGTTGGGTCACTGTACTTCGTCATGAAGTAGTCGTTGGTGCGCTGTGATACTTCCAGGATTTCCTTCTTTAGAGATTCCTTGTCAGATGCAGCTTTTATTGCTGCTGTTTTCACGGCTGCATTCTGGGCAGACACAGAGGTCATGCCCATCAGAATGCAGAGGCTTGTCAGGATTAGTTTCTTCATTTGTACTCTTTGATTGATTATGTTCTTATTTTAAATTTGCTTATTTCTTACTGAACTTGCGAAACTTGAATTTCTTATTGAATTTCCAAAACTTGCGAAATGAAAAAGATTAGAGTTGATCTTTCAATTCCACGAGTTTTACCGAACTGTTGAGTCCGCTTGCTACAGGAGTCCATTTCTCGTAAGTGGTCTTCTTGTAGTCGATATCCACCACGTTGATTTCCTTCATCTTGCGCCATTTCACACCCTGTCGGTCGAGTTCTGCTATGCGGTTGGCAGGCAGGTTGGTTACCTCGATACGGATAGTATTCTTGCCCTTGTTCAGTGCGTCTTTGCAGTTGAGGATATATGGTACCGCCCATGCGCAGCCCACATATTTATTATTGATATAGACGCGTGCACTTTCACGGACATCACCTAAGTCGATAGCCCACAGTTTCTGTGCATCATCCTTCGACAGTTTGAAGGTGGTTTCATAAACACCTGTTCCCATCATCACCTTCGCCTTTTCGCTGAGATTTTCCCAACTCTTCAAGCCCTTGAGGTTGAAGATCTCGCCCACCTTAGGTGCCTCCTCTGTGAATGACAGTTTCCAGCTATTGGCGGTCAGGTCGATGGTCTTGTTGTCCGAAGCTGCAAACTTCTCCTTTTCGCTTACCTTCACCTCGGAACCGAGTTTCCATTCGCTTACAGGCTTATCCGAGGTGATGAGAATGCGGCTCTCGCCACTCTTCAGGTTCACTTCGATGCCCTTATCGCCGATAGTGGCCTTGTGATATTTGCCCGTCATAGGGTTATACCAGATACCGTTCTTCTCGTTTACAGCCAGTGCTACGGTAGAAGTGATATCCTTGCCGGTGAGGTTGGCGATGAAGTAATGATGACCGATGCTGTTGTTGCGGCGAATCATCTTCAAGCCCAGGTTCTTTCTCATCAGTTCCGGTTTTGCAGCTTGTTCCATCGCCTTGATGTTGTCGCCCTTGATAATCTTGGCTCCTTGCGCCTTCAAGTCGGAGATATGCTGGATTACATCGCTTGGCATGATATTGTTGCCTGGGATGATGATGCCCTTGTAGCGGGTACCAGCAGCAGTTTCGATCATACCATCTTTAAAGGTACAGGTGCGCAGGTATTTGTCGCTGATATAGTCACAGTCGAAACCAGCTTTGTCGATGTCGAGGATCACCTTGATAAATTCCGGTGCTTTCTTCGCCATGGAGTGGATGTCGAACTGCATCAACCAGTTCTTGGTATCCTTGCGCCACATATCTCTTACTGGCAGATAGACCAGAAAGTCGTTGTCAGGCTGTCCCCACTGCAGATAGGTCTGGCAGTTGGTGATGTACTTCATCAGTTCCGGTGCATCGCGCCAGATACTGTTGGTCGGACTCATATCCACCGATGCATAGAACTTCCATCCTGGCCATGGGTCGTTTTTAGGCGAGTAGGCTGTACCATGGAAGAACATGTGGTTCACACCTGCGCAGAACATGAGGTCCATATCTGGTTTCATCTGACTCAGGGAAGTGCGGAAGTGCTCGGTGAGCCAGGTAAAGGTCTCGCTGGAGGTATATTTCTTGCCTGTGATATGGGCGGCAGATGGTGCATACTTGAGCATGCTGAGGTCGCTGAAATTAGGACGGGTCTTGCCCGGATCCTTGCGTAAACCCTTGATGCCAAAATCAGTAAGACCGAATCCTTCTATCTCAGGGATATCTACGGCGGCATAACAGTCGATGAGGTTGGCTGGTGAACCATGAGCTTGATTGCGGGTGATGGCACCACGCTTGTTTGCCCACTTGGTCCACTGTTCGGTGAAATTATGGAGCAGCATATCGCCTAATGTTTCACGGTAATCGCTTACCACCACGGCATCACCATCAAGGAATTCAGGGAATTTGTCCTGCAGTTTATATCCGTGCATCTTCTCAAATTCTGTCAGCAGGTTAGGAGTCCAGTTGGCTCCATATACCTCATAACTATCATTGAAGAAGGTATGTGGATAAGGAGTCTTGTTGGCAACGAAGGCACTATCGATATGTGCCAGATAATTAGCCACGGCAGTGGAGTCAAAGTGGTCGATGACGTATCCTTCTCCTCCAGGTGCGGCACGCTTCACCTTCTGTCGGGTGCGGCTTTCGTAGAGAGCGATGACACGCTTTTTCCTGTTCTGTCCCTCAACTGGATATGCCTTGATGAGTTTCAGCTTGGCAAAGTCACGCTCTTTCTGAGGAACGTTGAATTCAATCTCCATCAATTTCTGTTTCACGTCAACGATAGTATCCACGAATACCGCCTTGCAGGCAGCTTCATTGATAGGAACCCAAGGACCACCAAAAGGCCAGCCGGTACCAGTAGCCATGTCGGTTTCAATACCAATCTTCTTATTTTCTTCTTCTACGAATTTGAGCATCTCCATCCATTTCGGAGAGAGATACGGAATGTCATTCTTGTCATTTCCTTGCACACCATAGAGTGGCGTGATTTCTACGGCTCCAATGCCAGCCTTGGCATATTCGTCGAGGTTCCACTTTAGGTTCTCTTTATCTACAGCAGATCCCATCCACCACCATCTTACGCCAGGTTTGGCTTCCTGCGTAGGAGTAGGGAGCGACAGTGCACCAGAATGCGACTGAGCCTGACTGCCGAGAGATGACAGCAGAGCCAATGCAAGGGAAAATCCGACAAATTGCGTTTTTAGTATCTTGTCCATATTGTTGTTGGTTTTTAAGTTTTCCTTATTGATTATTACTTCTTTGTTTATTTCTTCGGATGCAAAGATAGTGAAAAATACTCAATAACATCTGTCTTATGGTCCTTAAAAAAGTAAAATAGTACAAATATGTTAGGTGTTTTGCCAAAAAGTCAAGGAATCGCTAATAAAAAAGATGACCTCGCAAAACGTGAGGTCATCTTTTGCTTGTTATAGTCTTTTCTCTATCTTTTGTTTCAGTCTTTTCTTTATTCTTGTTTTTTTCTTTATGCTTTTTCCCAATCCAGCAATCCTTTTCCTTCATCATCCAGCTCAATTCCCAATCCTATCACTTCTCGCTTGTCAGCCTTGAACGGCTCTATATATAGGTTCGAGATGATTTGCTTGATGGCAGCTTCCTTACCACCATTGTTCTTCAGCTTTAATTCTATTACATAGATATATCTCGAAGTTGTGGCGAGAATATCAATTCTACCTGTGGCGAGCATGTGCTCCACTTCAACCTTCAGTCCGATGGCATTGAGGATGGTGCTGATGATGAGGCGGTAGCGTTCTTCCATATCCATGGAGGCAAGCTTCTTGTTGCTATATGGCACATCGGCAATGAGAGCCTTCATTGATTTCATGGCTTCAGCCAACTGACCTGTTCCTAACTGGTAGTACAGATTGGCTTGCAATGACTGGCTATCGCCTTCCTCTCGCAAGGTTAAGGCTGGGAGTACCATCTCATAGAGAGCTTGCTTCACTTCCTCGTTAGGAAATCCCAAGACGTAGCCGAATTCATCGCTGTCCTTGATGGTGAGATAGCCCGACTGATATAGGAACAGGGCAGCTCCACCGCCTGTTACATCAGATTGCTCCAGTATATTTCGCAGGATGCGGCAATGGTCGAAATCGCCTAAGCGCAATTCGGCATTGTTTACAAACTTAGGGATGAGAGAGGTGGCGCCCGATGCAGCCCAGAAATTACTCAATCTGGATTGTTGTAGTGCATTGACCAGGCTATAAGGATTATAGATGTCCACCATGTTTTCTTCTGAGAAGTGGTATCCGTCGTAATAAGCCTTTAATCTATCATGGGTTTCCTGTACTGACCATTTGTTACGTGTTGCCATTTTTTCAATTTCTGGCATGAAATTCTCCAAAATTTCCTCTTCTGTAATACCGCAGATTGGGGTATATTCTGGTAAGAAACTGATGTTGGAAAGATTGTTGAGTACCGAGAACAATGAAATCTGGGTGAACTTGGTGATGCCCGTGATAAAGACAAGCTTTTCGTATTCATCAGCATTCTTAAGCACAGAGAACACGGTGCGATATACTTCCGTGCATGCCTTGTGTTCCGGAGTCATCCAGGAGTGCTGTAGGGGTGCATCATACTCATCAATGAGCACGGCAACCTGCAGGCCGGTCTGTTCGTATGCTGCAACGATGATGTTCTTGAATCGGTTTGACAGAGCGGTCAGGGATCTTGGTGTGATGCCATATTGGGCTTCGTATTTGGCGAAGGTCTCGTCAAAGTAAGCCTTGATGCCTTCGGGGGTGGCATCAGCCATGCTCATGTCGAGTCGAACAACGGGATATGATTTCCATTCTTTCTCCAATGACATGATTTTCAATCCCTCGAAGAGTTCTTTCTTTCCTTCGAAGTACGACTGTAGCGTATCGACAAGCAATGACTTGCCAAATCGGCGAGGACGGCTCAGGTAATTATACTTAAAGCCGTTGGTTACTAATTTCCAAATAATGTCGGTCTTATCAACATAGAGATAGTTCTCTTTTCTGATAATCTTGAACGACTGGATGCCTGCTGGCAGCTTTCTGAGATTATAATTTGTCATATCCGATACTTTTTGAATGTTTGTACTTACTTGACTTCTGCAGCTTAACTTTTTGCAAAGATACAGAGAAAAAATGGTTATGCCAAGAAAAACCGGTATAAAAATGCTTAATGGCACGGGAAATCCTACCCTTTTCTTGATACCTCGCAAAACGCGAGGTATCAAGAAAAAAGGTGATCATTGGCTGATGAACACCTTTCTTTTTGATGGTTCTATCTGAATCAGATATTTTCCGTCTTTATATTTGACGGGAAGCTTCTTGCCAGCCTGCCTTAGTTGTGAGTGATTTGTAAACTCTCCTGCTATTTATTCTTTTTATATGTAATCTACGATAAACTCGTAATATCCTATGTTTTAGTATTACGAAAAGCTCGTAAAACGTTAAAATATAGTTGAGTTTATGCTTTTTAACGTAGATTATTTTGTGCTTATACGAAAATTTCGTAGATTTGCAGCGTGATTTAGAAACAAATATGTTGAAATTAAAAAATAAAGATAGAAATATGGAAAAGCTGACGAATCAGGAAGAAGATATTATGCTTCGGATATGGCGATTGGGACGATGTGCCGTGAAACAGATTATGGAACTGTTGCCAGAACCTCGTCCACCTTATACTACAGTGGCTTCTATTGTGAACAATCTGAAGCGCAAGGAATATGTCAAGGCGGAGCGGGATGGTAAGGGGTATGTCTATTCTCCACTCATTGCCGAGAGCGATTACAAGCGGAAGTTCCTGTCGGGTTTCGTGAGCAATTACTTCAAGAATTCCTTCAAGGAAATGGTTTCCTTCTTTGCCAAGGACGAGAAAATCAGTCCCGAGGACCTCAAGGATATCATCCGTGAAATTGAGAGTTCGGAAGAATGACTCGAGAACTTTGAAGAATAAATCAAGCTTTCGGAAGAATAATTATTAAGTTCATTTCAAACAAAAATCGAAACTGTATGGCAATATATCTTATAAAAATCAATGTAGCCCTGATGCTCCTTTATGGCTTTTATCGCCTCACGGTGAGCCGCGATACTTTCTTCGGTCTTCGCCGCCTTACCCTCTGGCTCATCTATGCCGTTGCCCTGATGGTTCCGGCACTCAATCTGGAATATTGGGTGCGCGATACACCAACGATGGCGAGTATGGCGGATGTATATGCCGACACGTTTTATCCCGTGGTGGTTGTAAAGGCTCAGGCTCCCAGCATAACCTGGATAGATATGCTGCTGGGCATCTATTGGGCAGGAGTTGCCGTTCTCTCATTGCGTTTGGTATGGCAGCTCTTCAGTATCATCCGCTTTGCAGCTATTTCCCGGAAGCAGGAGGTGGAAGGCATTACGGTACATCTTCTCAGAGGCGAGGGGAGTCCGTTCTCCTTCTTCCGCTGGGTGTTTATGTATCCATCTACCCTGGAGGGCAAGCAGTTGCACGAAGTGATGGTTCACGAGTGCACCCATGTTTCGGGTCTCCATTCCCTGGATACCCTCTTCTCCGAGCTTTTCTCCATCGCCTGCTGGTTTAATCCGTTTGCCTGGTTGATGAAGCAGGAAGTAAGAATGAATTTGGAATATTTAGCCGATGAAAGTGTTTTATCTGATGGCAACGCGCGCAAATCCTATCAGTATCACCTTCTAGGTTTGGCATATCGACAGCCGAATGAATCGACCAAGATTGCTAATAATTTTAATTTATTACCTCTTAAAAAAAGAATTAAAATGATGAACAAACGTAGAACAAGTGAAATAGGCAAGGCGAAGTACCTCCTTTTCGCACCTTTGGCAGGAGTGTTGCTCATGGTGAGCAACATCGAGAGTGTGGCTCGTGAGATTGGCGAGCAGATTCCGGAAGTGGCTGAGGTTCAGCAGAAGGCTGAGCAGGCTTTGAATACTGATGTAGCTGTGGCGAATCCGATGGCAAAGGAAGGCATCGAGGTGATGAACCCAGCTGAGGCTGAAGAAATGGAAGCTGACAAGACTGCAGAAGCAGCTTTGATAAAAGCTGAGGAAGCAAAGGCAGAAGAAGCAAAAGCAGCTGCTGAAGCTGAATTGACAAAAGCTGAGGAAGCTAAGGTAGCAGCAGATAAGGCAGAAGAAGCTAAAGCTGTAGAACAGGCAAAGCAGGCAGCAGAAAAGAAGGTGAAAACCAAGCCTCAAACCGATACAACCAAGAAGAAAAAATCTTGGGATTGTATACCGGAGACGATGCCGTATTTTCCTGGTGGTCAGGAATTGCTGCTGAAGTATCTGGCTGCTAACATCAAATATCCTGCTTCCGCAGTCAAGGCCAAAATGCAGGGTCGTGTGATCGTAACCTTTATCGTCCAGAAGGATGGTAGCATTACGCATGCCAAGATTGCCAGATCTATAGATCCGGAACTTGATGCTGAGGCTTTGAGAGTCGTGAAGGGGATGCCTAAGTGGACTCCTGGTACACAGCTTGGTAAACCGGTGAGCGTAAAATATACCCTCCCTGTAAAATTCTCTCTTCAGAAAGATGCAACCCCAGGGAAAAAGAAGTAAAGTAGAATATCAGTCTCAGGTTATAATAAGAACATATATCTCAACTCAATGAAAAAGAGCATAAATCTCATCTCAGCGATAGGGTATGTATTCTCTATTGCCATGTAGAAAGAAAAGGGCGGTTTTCTTGCGTGATGCAAGAAGCCGCTTTCTGCATTTTTCACGATTTTGAGGGTTATGCCAAAACTCATAGCCCAAATATCAAAAGAATAGGTTGGATATGATGGGAAATTACTACTTTTGCAGCAGAAATTTTAAACAAGCTAATAACAAAAATTACAATGAGTAGCATATTAGAAGGTCGTCCTGCCTTGAAAAAGGAGGTTGATAAGATTGCAGAAGTTGCCGGATATCTCTGGCAAAACGGTTGGGCTGAACGTAATGGTGGTAATATCACTGTCAACATCACCGACTTGGTGGATGACGAAATCAAGGCTTTGCCTGTCATCAGTGAGGTGAAGCAGATCGGTACAGCATTGCCTGCCTTGAAGGGATGTTATTTCTTCTGCAAGGGTACTGGCAAGCGTATGCGCGACTTGGCTCGTTGGCCTATGGATAATGGTTCTATCATCCGTATCTTAGACGATTGCGCCAGCTATGTGATTATTGCTGATAATCCAGTAATGCCTACCTCTGAACTTCCAAGTCACTTGAGCGTTCATGCTCGTCTGATCGAGAAGGGAAGCAACTATAAGGCTACTGTTCATACTCATCCTATCGAGCTGATTGCCATGAGCCACAACAAGGCTTTTATGGGCAAGGATGTGTTGAGCAACTTGCTCTGGAGTATGATTCCAGAGACCAAGGCTTTCTGTCCGCTCGGTTTAGGTATCGTTCCTTACCAGTTGCCAGGCAGTCTAAAATTGGCTGAAGAGACTCTAAAGGAGTTGGAGGATTATGATGTAGTAATGTGGGAGAAGCATGGTGTCTTTGCCAAGGGATTGGACGTGATGGATGCTTTCGATCAGATTGATGTACTCTCTAAGAGTGCTAAGATATATATCGACTCAAAATGCATGGGTTACGAGCCTGCAGGAATGAGTCAGGAGGAGATGGCTGAAATGACTAAGGCTTTCAATCTCCCTCGATAAATATCGCTTCAAGTCTTCATTATTATTTAAATTGTAACAAATATATAGTATCCTCAAATACATATATAAACCAAGATACATTTATTTATTTACATACAACTATGGTTTAGTAGATTTTAGTTTTGATGTGTTATGCGACACATGCTATAGGTTAGAATTTAGGTTTAAGAGTAAAGATGATGACCCCCGGACATTGAGAAATGTTCGGGGGTTTGACAGTTTGCGAGCTAAAAACATGTTAAACTTTACAAATTGTTAGCTTAAAATTTGTAATTAAATAGAAAAAATACTATATTTGCAACATAGTTTAATAAAAACATTTTAACAACCTAATATAACAAAACGTATGGTGGTACTTGTTCATAAAAGTGTCAAGGACCATCTCGGCAGAACAGAATCGTACAGGACGAGAAAGGAAAGGTTGAGGCTTCCTACAACTTCTACCCTTTCGGCGGAAGCTTTGAGCATTGTCAGGAGCTGTACACTAACAATATCTCCCAGCCTTTTACTTACCAAGGCAAGGAGAAGGTTAACATGTATGGCTTCGGAATGCTTGACTTCGGAGCACGCTTCCATGCGCCGCTACTCGGCAGATGGACAAGCGTTGACCAACTGAGCGAGAAGTACTACAGCTGGAGTCCCTATGTCTTCTGCCTGAACAATCCTGTAAGAAACACAGATTCGGACGGTCGTATTGTTGAGACAGGATGGGATGCCGCCAATGTGGCAATGGATGCCACAAGCCTCATAGCCAATGCTGCAACAGGGAACTATTGGTCTGCGGCAGTTGACGGTGCCGCAATGATATATGATGTAGCAGCGACAGCAGTACCAGGCTTGCCAGGTGGTGCAGGTGCAGCGTTGAAGATGTACCGTGCAAGCAAGGTTGTTCATACGGCACAGACAACACAGACAGTATTCCGAGCAACAAAAAATAATTATCGTAGCGTCTTGCAAAAAGTTACAGGTAAGGTCGGGAAAGGTTATGAGGCTCACCATACGTTGCCACAGAAATACAGAATGCAATTCGAAAAGTTGGGCATCAACATAGATGAGCCCGGCAATGTCGTATGGCGTGAGGCAAATGGGCACAGAAAGATGAGTAATGCGTTGACAAACAAATGGAACGAGTTTATGAGAAAATACAAAAATCCAACAAAAAAGCAAATATATCAATTTCGAGATGCCATAGAAAAAAATATTTTGGTAACAAGTATGACACTCCTAAAAAATAATAATATGATTCATTTATTTGATTTTACACATCATTTTAAGAAAAGTATGTTAGAAATTTCGTCAACTACATCCTATGATATTCTCTGGAAGTATTTAGATCCACTTCAAAAAGAGAGACTTCCAAGCAATATTACCTTTAAACTTGAAGCCGGAAAGAAACAATATGACATAATTCGACTTTATGAAAGTGGAGAAGAATTTTTCTCTCAAAATGTCATTGATGTTTTATCACTATTCGTCGATATGACAGACAAATGCTATCCAATAAATATAGATGATATTGAAAAGCAATATTATGCCATCTATAATTTAGAGGCTTTCTCTTTTCTAAATAGAGAAGAAAGCACATTTGAGGATGAGCCTTGCTGTTTTGGAGTTAACGTTCCATCACTTCCTCTTTTTGGCATAGAAGGCACTAAATGCATTATTGTTTCTACAGAAGTTAAAAATGCTCTGTTGAAACATAAATTATCGAATATTAGGCTATTGGAATGTTTCGGTTGCACCTTGGAAGAATATAAAAAAAATAAAAAATCCTTGATGAAACTTGAAGTTCATGAATATAGAGATAAATAAGGAGCATATGAAGAATAGGTTCTTTTCCATATTGTTATTGCTTTGTACCTTGGCATCCATAGATGTCAAGGCACAGTCTGACAGCCATAATTTATGAAGCGCATCACACCTTGCCGCAAAAGTATAGAAAGCAATTTGAAAAATTAGGAATAAACATAGATGAGCCAGGCAATGTCGTTTGGCGTGAAGCAAATGGACATCGAAAGAAAAGCAATGTTTTGACTAGCGAATGGACTCGGTTTATGAATAGAGGTAAGTCGCCAACAAAGAAACAAATTTATCAGTTCCGAGATAAAATGGAGAAAAAATATTTTGGCAACAAATATGACACTCCAACTAAATCTTAAAAACGTTATAAAATATGATTACATTTTATTATTTTACTCATCGCTTTAAAAGAAGTATGTTGGAAATTATCCCTACAGAACCTTCTTTTGACTTGTCATGGGAACACGTAAGTCCACTTTACAAAGAACAGTTTCTTGCTAATGTTACATTTTCTGTAGTAACAGGAAAAAAAAGTTATGATATTATTCGTGTTAACCAAGACATTGGAGTTTTCTATTCGAAAAAAATTATTAATGTATTGTCTCAATTTGTGGATATGTCTGACAAATGTTACCCAATAAAGATAGAGGGTATAGAAGAGCAATATTATGTCATTTATAATTTAGAAGCATATCCTTACTGGAATAGAGATGAAGATACATTTTTGTATGATCCTTGCTATTTTGGGATGCAGGACCCTTCTACTCCTATTTTCGGTATTGAAGGAACATTGTTTATAATGGTATCGGAAGAAGTTAAGAATGCTTTGTTAAAAAATAAAGTCTCGAACATTGAATTGATAGAAAGCTTTGGCTGTTCCTTAGAAGAATACAAAGAAATAAAGAAATCTAAGTTTAAACCAGAAGTTCATGCTTACAGAGACAGATAACAAATATGACAAATAGAATTCTTTCCACATTAGTATTACTTTGCACCTTAGCATCCCTAGATGTCAAGGCGCAGTCTGATGATCACAATTACATCGCCAAGTCTTCCATGCAGGATGAACAAGGAAAGAACTCTGTGGTCACAGTAGAATACTACGATGGACTGGGACGCAAGGAACAAGTAGTCACCAATGAAGTAAGACCAGAAAATCCTTCCAAGACTTTGCTCTCTCGCATCATTTACGATGACAGGGGAAACGAATGGAAGAAATTCCTGCCTGTGACAACAATAGGGTTGGAGTACCAGACTAACGTCTCATACAAGCATAATGACTCCGAGGCATTGTCTGCCATAACTTATGATGCACTCGACCGCCCTGTCTTTGCCACAACTCCTGGCAGCGACATGGGAGGCAAGGGAAAAAAACATGAATTTTTGGCAAATAAGGCCAACTGTGTCAAGAAATACACAGTCTCGGATGATGGAAGCTTGGCACAAAAAGATTATTACCTAGAGGGTGCCTTGTCATGGGAACGCATCACAGACGAGGACAACAACGCAACGGACATGTTTAATTCGATTTTCGGAGGTTTTTAAAATATGAAATACTTATATATATTATTAATTGGAAGTATACTTCTGTTTGAGGCATGTGGATCAAAGACACATACGTATTATAATGACAAAAATGGATTTATTTTCTCTGTTGTAGAACAAGAAAATAACGATGTACTTATCCTAGGTAAAACTGATTCTATTTTTCTACCATGGTCATTACACGGTCAATATCTACCTATAACTTTTTATATGCACGACAATTCTAATATCATTTACTTGCGACAAGATTTCGAGATGCTTCGTTGTACATTGAACAAATATAAAATTAGATATTTAAAAAAAGAAATAAGAACACAATTTTATCCTATATATCCAGAATTAGGGAATAATTATTGGGTATATGATGGTGGGTGTGATCAAAGTAGGTATTGTTTTAATGTATTTCGAGATACTATATTTGTAAAAGGCTTAGAACCATTAGAATGGGAATAATATGGATAGAATTCTTTCCACATTGATATTATTTTGCGCCTTGGCATCCCTAGATGTCAAGGCGCAATCTGATGACCAAAAATCATTGTCCCTATGGGAGAAAAGCTGATGGAAACCTCTAATTTAGTATAATCAGTACAACTTTTATGCATAACATATATCAAGCCCCCGAACATTGTGAAATGTCCGGGGTTTATTGTTATATGCTGTTAGTCTGCCATGACCTTCAAGCGGTCCCTCGGGGATCACGTGATGGGGAACCGATGAACATGAGACGAGCAACTGTTGCTCACGAGATGGGCAACGAGTGCCCAAATAGGTGAACCAAATCTGGGCAATATAGATATTGACTTTAATCCATGTGGAAGAGTTCTTCCAGAGGGATGCTGACAGGAGAGTTGTCCGGATTCACTTCCATGATGTCCGCCATCATATCCCACCATTTCTGTGTGATAGGATCTACGTTGGTGGTGTCCTGACTGTTGGTGTCGCTATCGCACTTCTGTACGGCAAAGAGTAGGTTGGTGTCTTTGTCCCAGAAGATGCTGTAGTCGCTTACACCCTGGTCCTTGATCATCTGTTTTAACTCCGGCCAAATTGCAGCGTGGCGCTTGGCATATTCTTTCTCGCATCCCTTCTTGAGATACATCTTGAATGCAAAACGTTTCATGTTATTCTATGTTTTTACTTGTTATACAAATGCAAATTGCTATACGATTGATTTCTGATGGCATAGGTATTTATCTGCATCAGATAAGCTGAGGCAAGAAGCAAGAGACGATGAGTACTAATATACCTACCAGCAGCACGCCAATGGTCTTGCCCGAACAGCCTTTCCATTCTTTCAGGATGATGCCCCATACATTGGAGAATACCACATTGAGAGCCATCAGGATGCAGAAGGAAAGGGTAGTGAGAACGGGTGATTCTGTGAGGAATCCCTTGCCCAATGACAAGCCGAAGAACTGACTGTACCACAAGGCACCGGCAAGGGCACAAAACAGAAGGTTGTTGCCCCATACTTCCTGTTTCTGATAATCGCCCCAAGTATGGTTCTTTGTATTCTGATAGAAACAGTAGATGGCATTGGTTACAAAACCGCCCAGTGTCACGAAGAAAGTGGCAGGGAGTGTCTTGTACTTATCGGGAGTAAAACTGCCGAAATGAATGTCGCTGCCGAAGGCAAGACCTACGTTGAAGCAACCGCTCATGAAACCAGCAAGGAGAGCAATGGCAAGACCCTTAGGGAAGTTGAAGTCCTTGACTGCTGCCTTCTTTTCTTCCTCTGACAGTGATGCTGCTTTCATGCTGCCTGCTACACCGATGATGGCGATACCCACGAGGGTAACCACTACGCCCAGAATGACGCTGAATGTAAGCGAAGAGAGGGCATTCATCTCTGGGAAGAAGATGTTGAGCAAAACGGGTCCCATGATGGTTCCCAGACCCGCACAGGTTCCAAGGGCGATACTCTGACCGAGTGCCACACCGAGGTAGCGCATGGAGAGGCCGAAGGTAAGTCCGCCCACACCCCAAAGCACACCGAAGAGCATGGTCATCGCTACATTGAATCCGTTACCATCGAGCAATTCAAAGAAAGAATGTCCGTCTGGTACAGCCAATAATGCTCCCAAGAAAGGCAGTATCAGCCAGGCGAATACTCCCTGTACCAACCAGTAGGATTCCCAGCTCCAATCTTTGATCTTATTGATTGGAACATAGCAACTGGATTGGCAGAAGGCACCCACGGCTATGATTAAAAGTCCTATTAAGATTTCCATAATTGTATAATTAAAGTGAAGAGTGAAGAACGAAGAGTGAAGAATTCAAATGCTTTTTTAACCATAAGACTATTGAATTCTTCGTTCTTCACTCTTCGTTCTTCACTTACTTGCGGTTAGCGAGAACTTCAGCCTCGTACTTCTCAATGTCAGCGATGTATTCCTCACCAACAGGAATGTTGTTCTTCAAGTTGAAGTAGTCATATACAGCGCCGAATGGCAATGTCTTCTCTTCTTCCAAGAGAGCAAGACGCTGGAAGAGCTTGCCTTCATCCTCATACTTGCGGAGGGTGTCGAGAGGCTCAAGGAATGCCTGCAACAATGACTTCTGGGCAGCACGTACACCGATGATGTAAGCACCGATACGGTTGATAGAACCATCGAAGTAGTCGAGACCGATGTGAGCACGGTCGAGGGCATTGGCACGAACCAACTCAGAGAAGAGATTGCGGGTATTGTCGTCGAAGAGTGTTACGTGATCTGAATCCCAGTGCATTGGGCGAGATACATGGAGCATCAACTCTGGTACGAAGAGAAGGAGTGCAGAAACTGCATCTGATACGTTCTCTGTTGGCTCATAGTGACCTGTGTCGAGAGTGTACATCACATTGTTCTTAGCGCAGTAGCCAGCGTAGAAGTCGTGAGAACCTACGGTATAAGCCTCCAAGCCAATACCGAAGAGTTTAGCTTCGAGACAAGACTTCATGTTAGGCAACTCCTCTGCCAAGATCTCATCAAGAGAGTTCTTCAAAATCTCACGATAGCGTCCCTTCTCTACTGTGATATCCTTAGAACCATCATGTACCCAGATGTTCATGATACATGGATCGTTCTGGAACTTACCCATAGCATCAGCGATACGGCGGCAACGCTTGGTGTGCTCAATCCAGAACTCACGGATAGCAGGGTCTGGGTTTGATAAAGTGAGGTTGCCACTCAATGGGTGAGAGAAAGAAGTAGAGTTGAAATCGAGCTTCATGTTCTGCTCCTTTGCCCACTGCATCCAACCTGTGAACTGATCTACGGTTACCTCGTTACGATCGATTTGCTTGCCCCCGAACTCACCATATATCTCGTGGAGATTGAGACGGAAGGTACCAGCGAGGAGAGAATTTACCTTTTCAATATCCTGTCGGAGTTCATCGATATTGCGAGCCTTGCCAGGATAGTTACCTGTACTCTGGATACCGCCAGAAGCAGCCTCGCCACGCTCGAAACCAACTACATCGTCAGCCTGCCAGCAATGCAGAGAGATAGGAGTCTTCTCCAATGTCTCAATAGCCTTGTCGGTATCTACACCCAGAGCAGCATAGCGCTCTTTTGCAATCTCGTAATTCTTCAAAATCAAATCTGCTTTCATAATTGTCTTTAAGTTTTATATTGTTAATCTTTTATTGTTTATTTCTTTACCTTTTTACTTTTTTACCCTTTTACCTTTTTACTTTTTTACCTTTAAAAACTTCTCGTAAGCTGCATCCCAAGCATCCTTGTCTTGTGGCTCGAATTTCTTCAACTCCAGAGAGTTGGCGATGATTTGTCGCATTTCCCAGATATCCTTTACCAAGCCGGAAGCCTTAGCCTGCAGCATGATATTTCCGATAGCTGTACCTTCTTGTGGACCAGCAAGTACTGTTACGCCACAACTGTTGGCTGTAAACTGGTTGAGGTATTGGTTGAGTGAACCGCCACCGATGATGTGGAGCACGTTGATATCGAAATCTGCAAATTCTTTGAGCCATGTGAATACCTGACGGTAGCGAAGGGCAAGACTTTCGAAGATGCAGCGGCAGAACTCGCCGTAGCTCTCAGGTACATGCTGACCGGTCTTTTCACAATATTGCTTGATAGCTTCTACCATGCTGGATGGGTTGGCAAAGACAGCATCGTCTGGATTGATGATACTCTGGAAGGCTGGCTGCTTCATTGCTTCAGCAATCAGTTCGCTATGTCCCAGACAAGTCTGGTCACTGTTATTAGCAGCTGCCGCATCTTTCCATTCCTTACGGCAACGCTCGTAGATCCACATACCACAGATATTCTTGAGGAATCGGGTAGTACCCTCGATACCGCCTTCGTTTGTGAAGTTGAGTTCATAGCTATGTTCATTGATGATAGCCTTCTGAGTCTCTATACCCATGAGGCTCCAAGTGCCAGAACTGAGGTAAGCGAACTTTTCATTCTTGGCAGGAACGGCAGCTACTGCGCTGGCAGTATCATGTCCTGCTACAGCGATGACAGGTACTGCATTCAAGCCCGTTATCTTCTGTACTTCCTCGGTGAGTGTGCCGATGATGGTAGCTGGTGCTGTCATTTCTCCAAACTGTTCGCGCTTCAGTCCGAGACTCTCAACAAGATCCTGGTCGAGGTCGCCTGTCATCGGATTGAGAATCTGCGAGGTGGAGGCTACAGTATATTCGCAGATAGCGTTACCGGTAAGCATATAGCTCAGCGCATCCGGAATAAAGAGTATTTTGTTTGCATTCTCCAAAGCCACATTGCCAGCCTTGCGCATAGCGTATATCTGGAAGAGGGAGTTGAAGTTCATGAACTGGATGCCCGTCTTTTCATATACCTTTTCCTTGCTGATTTGCTCGTCGAAGTATTTCTCCATCATGCCCACTGTATGTGGGTCTCGATAGGCGAGAGGGTTGCGGAGAATGGCTCCGTCCTTGCCCACATATACAAAGTCGCATCCCCAGGTGTCGATTCCGATGCTCTGGATGTTGATGCCTCTTTGAGCCACGAGTTTCAAGCCCTTGATGATTTCCAGATAGAGCGCATAGATGTCCCAATAGAAGTGATTGCCCGTCTCGATGAGATGGTTGTCGAAACGTGTCAGTTCTTCCAGATTGAACTTTCCATCTGATAAACTACCGATAATGGTTCTTCCGCTGGTGGCACCTAAATCCACTGCAAAGAAGTATTTTTTTTGTTCCATTTTGCTAGGTTTTTAAGTCTAATTTTATGTTATTGATTTCTAAGTTTAATTTCTGTTGATTCCGAAGTTCCTTATGTGTTACTTCAAAGTCTTTGTTGAAATTTTCGGTGCAAAGATAGACCTAAATCGTGAAATGCAACAAGGGATTTTGATTTTCAGCCCTTGATATTTGGCGGCAGTATAAAATTGGGGAAGTGATGGATGTTTTTGGGGGAAGTGATGGAAGTTAAAGGAGTTAAAGGAGTTAAAGGAGTTAAAGGAGTTAAGACGTATGTCTTGCAGCTTAATAACTGCGCCAAAAAGACTATTGTCTTAACTCCTTTAACTTCATTAACTTCTGAACTTGCGAAACTTGAATGAATTATCTGTTCATGTTTCTGAAATCTGAAGGCTTCATGCCCGTCTGACTCTTGAATTTTGAAGAGAAGTAGTCTGGCGACTCGAAATTAAGGCGGTAGGCTATCTCCTTGATGCTATCATCGGTAGTGGAAAGCAGTTCCTTTGCCCTCTGCAGTTTCAGATTCTGCTGGTAAAGGGCAGGTGCGAAACCGGTGTGCTCCTTGAAGAGCTTGCGGAAGGAAGAATAGCTGATGCCGAGTTCCTGCGCAATCTCCTGAATGGTAAGGTTGCCTTCCAATGATTCGCGGATGCGAAGACGGGCTTTATTGATGATATCCACATGCTTTGAATCTTTATTCAATTCAATATTACGCTCCAAGGAGTACATCAGGCCGATGAGATGGTTGGCGATACCTGCCAAGGTTTGCTGGGCGTATGCAGCTTCCTCCTGAGCAATGTATCGTGCTTCCTCATATAGATTGATGATTTCGTTGCTAAACCCCACGTGATAGATGGGCTTCTCTGGAGAGAGGAACTTATGCTTCACTCGGTCGTTAATGTTTCTTCCCTTGAATCCTATCCAATAACTTTTCCATCCTTTTCCTTGAGTAGGGTGGTAAGTATGCCATTCGCCAGGGAACAACAGGAAGATGTCGCCAGCTTTGATGACGGTCTCTGGGCAGTGGGCTGACTGGAAAACACCTTTGCCCTCTGTCAGATAGAGCAGCTGAAATTCATCCAGCGTTCTGCCTTTGTTGATATCAAAATAGTAGCCGTCAGCATGTCCCTTGGTAGGGTAGCTGTCGTGTGGCTCTATCACCTCATATCCGATAGTGCTGATGGTGAGCCCCCATTGTGCATCCCGTTCAGAGGCGAGCAAATATTTACTTGTTTGCATAGATCTTTTGTTATACCTTAATTCCGCAACACTATAATTTAATATTTTTTATAAGCACCTGAGCAACAAAAAGTTGCTCAGGATTTTGCCATGTCAGAAATTTCACTTATCTTAGTGTTGCAAATAAAAAACAAATAAAACTCTGAATGACATGGCAAAAGTACAAATAAAATCTGAGAAACTCACTCCTTTTGGAGGAATTTTTTCTATTATGGAGCAATTTGATGCTCTTTTAGCTCAAACCATAGATTCCACCTTGGGAT
>ENA-OOQP01000055-OOQP01000055.1-human-gut-metagenome-genome-assembly--contig:-NODE-55-length-56320-cov-10.042620_pt1 | contig 56320 bp, 34 predicted proteins | sample MGYA00241266_ERZ501171 | MGnify/ENA primary metagenome ERZ501171 (study PRJEB25962, sample SAMEA2042501) | human gut metagenome | biome: human gut; feature: human-associated habitat; material: faeces...
GCGAGCTGGGTTCAGAACGTCGTGAGACAGTTCGGTCTCTATCTATCGTGGGCGTGGGAGTTTTGAGTGGTGCCGTCACTAGTACGAGAGGACCGTGATGGACAGACCTCCGGTTTACCAGTTGTGCCGCCAGGCGCACCGCTGGGTATCTGAGTCTGGATTGGATAAGCGCTGAAAGCATCTAAGTGCGAAGCCAGCCGCAAGATGAGAACTCCATTGAGGGTCGTCAGAGACGATGACGTTGATAGGATGCAGGTGTAAAGACAGCGATGTCAAAGCCGAGCATTACTAATTGCCCGAAGACTTTCTTTATGAAAGTTCATAGTTTCAACTGTATTTTCAGTTCATTATCTTGTTTTGCTTGTGTGCAAATACGTCATACCCCATTATCAGGTGGTTATTGCGGTGAGGTCCCACCTCTTCCCATTCCGAACAGAGAAGTTAAGCTCACTTGCGCCGATGGTACTGCAATGCAATGCGGGAGAGTAGGTAGCCGCCTCCTTTCAATTTCAGAAGCCTCGATTACGAAAGTAGTCGGGGCTTTTCTGTTTTTCCTACAGTTCTGCTTTCTTATCGCAGCTTTATCCCACAGATTACGCGGCTCCTTTTATCTTTTTACCTATTCGGTCCTGGATTTTATAAATGTGTATAGATTCAAAATAAAAAAGGCTGACCAATAAGGTCAGCCCAATTTGATATTATTTGTTTTTACGGTGATTTCGTGTCTTCTGCTTTGACTTTTTCGCTTTGCTGGAAGAAGTATTAGCTGCAGGCTTTTCCTTGCGTACAGGAGCCGAATCGCCAGCTAGGGTGAAATCTAGTTGTTTCTTTTCCAAGTTGGCTTGCGCCACCTTGATGCGGATAGCATCGCCTAATTGATATTTATTATGGTGACGGCGACCAATCAAACAGAAGTTCTTTTCGTCGAAGTCGTAATAATCGTCAGCGATGTCGCGCATCGGGATCATTCCTTCACAATGGTTTTCGTCTATGGTAGCATAAATTCCGTAAGAAGTAATACCGCTTATATGGGCATCGAATTCCTCGCCGAGTTTGTCTCCCATGAATTCTACCATCTTATATTTGATACTGTCACGTTCTGCATTCTGTGCAATCTGTTCCATTTCAGAGCAATGCTCACAGAGTTCTTCGTAATGTTTCTCGTTGGCACTTCTGCCGCCATCTGCGTACTTGGTAAGCAAGCGATGAACCATCGTATCCGGATAACGGCGGATAGGTGATGTGAAGTGGGTGTAGTATTCGAAAGCCAGTCCAAAGTGTCCGATGTTGTGAACGGAGTACTTTGCCTTCATCATGGCTCGGAGTGCAACCATCTGGATGAGGTTGTTCTCTGGTTTGCCTTCGCAATCTGACATCAACTTGTTGAGACTTCTTGCTGTAGCGCCTTTTGTACCCTCTGTTTTCATCTTATAACCAAACTTCACAACGAATTCACGCAAGGTTTCCAACTTCTGTGGGTCCGGATTGTCATGAATACGATAAGGAAGCGTCTTTGGCTTCTTTCCTTTCTTTACCTTTCCGATACTTTCAGCCACCGTACGGTTGGCGAGTAGCATGAATTCCTCTACGAGTTTATTGGCATCCTTAGAGCGCTTGTAGTAGCAGCTTACTGGTTTCCCCTTTTCGTCAACGTCGAAATGCAACTCTTCGCGGTCAAACTTAACAGCACCATTTTTGAATCTTGCGGCACGAAGTTTCTTAGCCAGTCTGTCAAGCGTAATAAGCTGAAGTGCGTTTTCTCCCTGATAAGGATGTTCCTTGGTTTCGGCTGGAGCAGGTTCGCCAGTACCATCAATCACACCATTTGCTTCGAGGAGTTCCTGTACCTCTTCATATTTATATCGGCGGTCGCTCTCGATGACGGTATGTACGATGCGATAGTTCTTGACTTTGGCATTGTTGTCGAGTTCGAAGATGACGCTGTACGCAAGTTTTTCCTCATTAGGACGAAGCGAGCAGATAAAGTTACAGAGACGCTCTGGGAGCATCGGGATGGTGCGATCTACAAGATATACAGATGTTGCACGTTTCACAGCTTCCTTGTCGATGATACTGCCCTCTGTGACGTAATGTGATACATCTGCGATATGAACACCTACCTGCCAGTTACCATTCTCCAATCTCTGGATACTGAGGGCATCATCAAAGTCCTTGGCATCCTTCGGGTCGATGGTACAAGTGAATACCTTGCGGAAGTCCTCTCGTTCTTTGTAATCCTGTTCTGTGATTTCGCCGCTTATCTTGTTGGCTGCATCTTCTACATTCTTTGGATATTTATAAGGTAATCCATATTGAGCAAGAATAGAATTCATCTCAACATCATTATCACCCATCTGGCCAAGAATGTCAACAACCTCGCCAATAGGACTCTTGTTTTCTCCATCCGGCCACTCGATAATCCGGACTACTGCCTTATCATCGGTCTTTCCTCCCTTCACCTTTCTTCTAGGAATGATGATGTTGTGAGCAAAGACATCGCCAGGTGTCACGAGGTAAGCCAGATCCTTATCTACTTTCAGACGTCCTACGAAGGTATCTTTAGCGCGTTCAAGGATTTTGTTGACCTGTGCCTCCTTGATGTGATTCTTACGACGAGCCAGGAAGGTGAATTCCACCCTGTCGCCATTAAGTGCTCCCATCGAATTGCGTTCAGAAACGAAAATAGGCTTCTCGCTATCATCAGGGATAACAGAGTTTTTGCCATTTGCCTTTCTGACAAATTTACCTTCCATCACCTGTATGCTTTGATTCAGGCGATAAGAATTATCACTTACCTTAGCCAGGTAGTCATCCCATGCCATTTCCTCCATAATGTCAATCGCCAGCATCTTGAGCGGATGCGTCGTAAGACGGAGGGAACGGAATATCTCTTTAAAGCTGAGCGTTTCGCCCGGTCTTTCGGCAAAAAATTCCTGCAGCATCTCAGTGAGCTGCGCTTTGTTCATTCTTTTGCCACCTTTTTTACCTTTTCCCATAAATTATGACTATTATTAGTTTTATAAGGCAAAGAAACAAAAAAAAAAGGAGAAAACAAAGTTTCTTGGCATCTTTTTTCGTTTTTTATTAAATATGAGGCAAAACTGACCATAATATTTCTTCATTTTTCGTATTTCAGAGCAGAATATAGCTTATTGATTCTTTTTGTCTATTCGTAAATGTAGTTCTTCCAAAATTGTGTTTAGGGGGTCTTGGATGTTACAATACTGTTACAACTTGAAATATCGGTAACAAATATTTCGTAATAACGGAAATTCTTATTATATTTGCAACCGAAACGTAACAAACATTTCCACAAATACAAATGAATATGGATACAAGTCAATATCTTGTGATTTTTTTTCAGATTCTCGGTTCTTTAGCTTTGCTCATCTATGGTATGAAGGTGATGAGTGAGGCCTTGCAGAAGATGGCAGGATCTCAGTTGCGCCACATTTTGGGCGCTATGACAACCAACCGATTTACGGGAATGCTTACAGGTACCTTTATTACCTGTGCCGTTCAGAGTTCCTCTGCAACTACCGTTATGACGGTTTCTTTTGTAAATGCAGGTTTGCTGACTTTAGCCCAAGCTATTTCCGTTATTATGGGTGCCAACATTGGTACCACGTTTACGGCATGGATTATGTCGCTGGGTTATAATGTAGATTTAACGATTGTCGTATTCCCTGCGTTCTTCCTCGGCATTATGCTGATTTATAGTAAGAAGCGCCGTTATTTCGGAGATTTCCTTTTTGGTATCGCCTTCCTCTTCTTCTCGCTCGTTCTGTTGAGTAGTGCGGGTAAGGCTCTTGATCTGGAACATAATCCGGCGGTTATCGATTTCTTTGGTTCTTTTGATACGAAGAGTCATTTCACGATTGTAGTCTTCCTCCTGATCGGTACGCTTATAACCTGTATCGTACAGAGTTCGGCAGCTGTGATGGCCATCACCATCTTACTCTGTTCTACGGGTGTACTTCCTATCTATCTGGGCATAGCCTTGGTAATGGGTGAGAATATCGGAACTACCGCTACAGCCAATCTTGCCGCTTTGGGTGCCAATGCCCAGGCTCGTCGTGCAGCCTTGTCCCATCTGGTATTCAATGTCTTTGGTGTAATCTGGGTTTTCTGCCTGTTCTATCCATTTGTAGATTTCGTTTGCTCTATCGTGGGGTATGATCCTGATGGTGGTATGTCTGCGGCACAGAAGGCAAAGTTGTTGCCAATTGTCCTGGCGATGTTCCATACCTGTTTCAATGTTTGTAACACGGGCGTTCTGATTTGGTTTATCCCACAGTTGGAAAAAGTTGTCTGCAAACTTATCAAGCCTAAGGCAGATAAGGAGGATGAAGATTTCCGTTTGCGCTTTATCCAGGCTGGCATCATGAAGACACCAGAACTTTCAGTCTTCGAGGCACAGCAGGAAATCGGAAGTTTCGGCGAGCGTATCCACCGTATGTTTAGTATGGTGAGAGAGTTGCTGGATACTCAGGATTCCAAGACTTTCGACAAACTCTATGAGCGTATCGAGAAGTATGAAGGTATTTCTGATAATATGGAGATAGAGATTGCTAAGTATCTTGATCAGGTGAGCGATGCTCATCTGAGTGATGATACCAAGGCGAAGATCCGTGCGATGTTGCGTGAGATTTCTGAAATCGAGAGTATTGGTGACAGTTGCTTTAATCTTGCCCGCACCATTAAGCGCAAGGGTGAAAACAAGGAGGAGTTTACTGCCAAGCAGAGTGAAAACATTCATCAGATGTTTAAGTTGGTAGATGAGGCGCTGACTCAGATGAACTATATGTTTGCTCATGAACGCCATTCTATCAGTCTCAACCATACGTACAATATCGAGACTGAGATTAATAATTATCGTACTCAGTTGAGAAACCAGAACCTGGATGATGTGGATAACCATCTTTATACCTATGGTGTAGGTACATTGTACATGGATATCATTCAGGAATGCGAAAAACTGGGTGATTATGTGGTTAATGTCGCCGAGGCTCGCATGGGAGTCAGAACATCTGAGGCTGTATAATGCAGAATGTTATTGATAGAAAGAAAATAAAAGTAATAAAAGCAAACGGGGAAGTATCAATGGATGCTTCCCCGTTTGCTTTTGTTGTTTATATATTCTGAATGTTTTTATTTTTCCAATATTTCCTTCAGTTCCTTCATACCATCTGAAGCCCCTTTCATGATGTGCTCTATCTTGTAATATCCATTGGTGTTTACGGCACCCGGGTCTATCAGATAGATAGGAATGTGAGGCTTGGTATATGAAATCAGACCTGCAGCAGGATAAACGTTGAGTGAGGTTCCGATAATGACGAAGATATCGGCTTGCTGTACAGCTTCGGCTGCCGGCTCAATCATAGGAACGCTTTCGCCGAAGAAAACGATAAATGGGCGCAACAGGCTTCCATCTCCAGCTTCGGTTCCCGGCTTTACCTCGCAGTCATCCTCAGGTAATTCCTTGATGTAGCGATAGTCGTAAGGGTCGCGTGAAGAGCAAACCTTTGATAGTTCGCCATGCAGATGGATTACATTCTTGGAACCTGCCTTCTCATGCAGATTATCTACATTCTGGGTGATTACCGTCACATCGAAGTCTTTTTCCAGTTCCTTGATGAGTTTATGCCCCTCGTTAGGTTGCGCAGCATAGAGTTTATGGCGCAACATATTATAGAAGTTTGTTACTAGGGTAGGGTCAGCTTCCCATCCCTCATGGGTAGCTATCTGTTCTACAGGATAGTTTTCCCATAATCCATCATTGCCACGAAAAGTTTTGAAACCACTCTCCACAGACATGCCTGCACCGGTTAAAAATACGAGTTTCTTCATCTTATCACGTTTTAATTATTCATATTTTCTTAATCTTTTATTAAGAATGCACAAATTTAGCAATTTTTCTGCAAATAACATCGTTTTAAGCGAGAAAAATGTTATCTTTGCACTCGTTTTAAGGACAAAAAGTACATTTTAAGATTATTAATACATTATTATAAATAAATTTTATGGATAAAGTAAGTTATGCTTTGGGCATCGGCATCGGTCGCCAGTTGGCTTCTATGGGTGCAGAGAGTTTGAATATTGATGATTTTGCACAGGCTGTAAAGGATGCCATCGCCGGTAAACTTCAGCTCGGCGAGCAGGAGGCTCAGGAGTTGGTACAGAACTTCTTTGCAGAGCAGGAGGCTAAGGCTCAGGCTGCTGCTGCCGAGAAGGGCAAGGTTGCTAAGGAAGCTGGTGAGAAGTTCCTCGCCGAGAACGGCAAGAAGGATGGTATCATCACTACTAAGAGCGGTTTGCAGTATCAGGTTTTGCGTGAAGGTAATGGCAAGGCTCCTAAGGCTACCGATCAGGTTGAGTGCCACTATGAGGGAACGCTTATCGATGGTACTAAGTTTGATAGCTCTTACGACCGTGGTCAGACTGCTACCTTCCCATTGAACCAGGTTATCGCTGGTTGGACAGAGGGTCTTCAGCTCATGACCGAGGGTGCCAAGTTCCGTTTCTTCATCCCTTATCAGTTGGGTTATGGCGAGCGTGGTGCTGGTGCATCTATCCCTCCATTCTCAGCATTGATTTTCGATGTAGAGCTCGTTGCCGTTAAGTAATCTGTTAGTAATATATTTAAATGAAGTAAAGGCAATCCTGGAATATAATAGATAAAAATAAATATTTAAAATATAAATAAGGAAATGAAAAAGTTATTTTTCGGAGCCCTCGTGGCTTGTGCTGCTGCAACATTCGTAGGTTGTGGCAATTCTACTCCTAAGGCAGATCTCAAGACTGATGTAGATACTATGAGCTATGCTATGGGTATGTCTCAGACTCAGGGTCTGAAGGAGTTTATGGTAGAGCGCATGGGCGTTGATACTGCTTACATGGATGATTTCATCAAGGGTCTTAACGATGGTGCCAACGCTGGTGACGACAAGAAGAAGGCTGCTTACTACGCAGGTATTCAGATTGGTCAGCAGATCTCTAACCAGATGGTTAAGGGTATCAACCACGAGGTATTCGGTGAGGATTCTACAAAGTCTATCTCTCTGAAGAACTTCATGGCTGGTTTCATCACAGGTACTACTGGCAAGAAGGGCTTGATGACAGTTGAGCAGGCTGCTCAGATAGCTCAGGCTAAGATGATGGCTATCAAGGCTAAGAACATGGAGAAGGAATATGGTCCAAATAAGGTAGCTGGTGAGAAGTTCCTCGCTGCCAACAAGAAGAAGCCAGGTGTAGTTACATTGCCTTCTGGTGTTCAGTATAAGGTCATCAAGGAGGGTAACGGTCCAATGCCAAAGGATACTTCTATGGTGAAGGTGCAGTATGAGGGTAAGACTATCGATGGCAAAGTATTCGATTCTTCTTACAAGCGTGGTGAGCCTGTTTCTCTCCGTGCTAACCAGGTAATCAAGGGTTGGACCGAGGCTTTGGTTCACATGCCTGTAGGTTCTGTTTGGGAGGTTTACATTCCTCAGAACTTGGCTTATGGTGAGCGTGAGCAGGGTCAGATTAAGCCATTCTCTGTTTTGATTTTCAAGATTGAGCTGGTTTCTCTTGGTGAGAAGTAATTGGGATCTCAAAATATAGAGATCCGACAGATTTTGTGGGAACTCAGACAATAGAGGACTTAATCAATGAATAAAATAATCATGACAGCACTCGTCCTCGTGGCGAGTGCTTCTTTGTTTACAGCGGGTGCTGCAAACAAGAAAAATAAGAATACGGGCAAGAAAGTAGCCCCTATCGAGTTGAAAACTTCTGCCGACTCTTTGAGTTATGCTGCAGGTATCAATGCCACTCGTGGCTTGTTGAACTATGTGCAGCAGAGTTATCAGGTAGATACTGCCTACATGGAGAATTTCATCCGTGGTTACAAGGATGCGCTTGCTATGGGCATCAATCCTCAGACCACAGCTTATTCTGCCGGTATGGAGATTGCCAAGTTGGTAGAAAAGCGTGTATATCCTGGCACTAAGGAGGAGTTGAAGAGTACTAACGATTCTATCAGCCATGCTTTGTTCCAGGAGGGTTTTATGGCAGCATTGGCCAATGATACCACATTCTTTACCAGCAAGAAGGCTGAAGATTTCCAGAAGGAGGCTTTGGCAGGTGCTGGTGAGAAATTCCTTGCCGAGAATGCCAAGAAGCCTGGTGTGAAAGTATTGCCAAGTGGTTTGCAGTACAAGGTAATCACAGAGGGTCATGGTGAAGTGCCTAAGGCCAGCGATGAGGTAGAGGTTATCTACGAGGGTCGTCTGATTGACGGTACTGTATTTGATTCTACCAAGAAGCATGGTCAGCAGAGCGATAAGTTCAATGCTGGCAATCTGATCAAGGGTTGGACCGAGGCTTTGACAACTATGCCTGTAGGTAGTAAGTGGCAGATTTATATTCCTCAGGAGTTGGCTTATGGCGCTCGTCAGGCTGGTCAGATTCCTCCATATTCTACATTGGTATTCGATTTGGAATTGGTTAGTATCGTAAAGCCAGAGGTTAAGGAGCCTGCAAAGGAAGAAAAGGCAACTGTAGATACAAACGCAAAGGCTACTACTGCCAAGAAAGCTGTAGCTAAAAGAACTGTTGGTAAGAAAAAAGTTGCCAAGAAGATACGCAAGTAATTAGCAACCTTATATATATTAAGGTGTATATCATAAAGAGCCAAGAAGTCTGCTGGAATTAGAAAGCGAATTCTTGGCTTTTTTGAAACAGGTTTTATTCATTTTGTTTATCATATTGAATAAAATCAGTACTTTTTTATTCAATAAGGATGGTTACTTGAATCTTTTTCTGTGACATCGCAGTATCATATTGAATTTTAAAACGCAAGAATAAGCGATATCATATACTCTTCTTTGTAATAATTTCCTTCCGGATTTTACCTACTTGTTTTTAGTCAATGTAGCGCTCAAGAAATGGATTTCAGCATAAAAATGATTCTCATTTTATAACTTTTCGCATCAAAAAATGATAGTAATGCATTATTATGGTCTCATGTCGTACGACTATATACTTCCATGTTGTACAACTATAGCGCCCAATTCGTACGATTATAGGATGCCATGTCGTACGATATGAGAACCTTATAAACATGATTCTTCAATCGCAAAAATCATAACCCTCTGATTTTCATCTCCTTTTTCCCTTGTTCTTGTTTTCAATATTTGCACACAAATAAGATTCAGTTGAAAATACAGAAATCTCAGCAAGGAAAATATAAAGAGAATATCATAAATTGCTCTGGCAGGCACTTTTCCTTTTTAATCTTGTGAAAATCTATGAAATTTTTAAATCCTGATATATAATAACTTACCAGGTTTTTCGATTTCTAAATGTTGTCTAAATGTCTTTGGCAGAAAACACCTCGCAATAGTTACTTTCAACAAGTCGAATAGTGTTGCTACATCAGATAGGTCACTTTTAAGATGATCTATCTGATGTGATAACTTATTTATTATGTCTTCGATGATAGTACTTTTACTATCTTCATCTATTCGGTCTAATCTATTAAGTAGATTAGTGAGTAGTTTTTCTAATTCCATAAATATATTTTATTTTTTTGTCTATAATTATATGGAAACTTAAAATCTCTTTTATGAAATATAGGAGTAGAAAAAAGAATTCTGAAAAAAGAAAGTCATTGATTATTAGCTTAATATGCGCTTTTTAACAATTTTTTCTTTTTTAGACCTTTTTTTTTATGCCATTATTTTATGTAATATTTACTGTCAAATCGAGTGCCCTTTTTTTCTATCTCCTTCCCAACCATAGAATAGAGCATCTTTCGAATCTCTTTCATATCTATATCAGGAATACGCTCTGCTATATCAGATATTTTACTCAAAGGATGGACACGGAGATCTTCCATAATTAGTGCTTTAAGAACATGTGGTTCTATAGTCTTCAAACTAGTAACAATATTCGATTTTGCATTTTTCAGCAAAGTTGTATTGATTTGGAAATATGAGCCTTTCTTAACACCGCCTTTTGTTATCAGATGATTTTTGTCTAAATTGTCGATATAGCTTCTCAATCGTTCTTCTGCAAATAACTGGAGAATTTTAGACAAGTCGGTTGCGGCAATGCGTTTCTCTCTGGCTATAATACCGAAAGCTATCTTGTTCTTTTGGGAAAGCTGATAATTGTGGTCAACATAATCCATCAGGCGAACAACTTCTTTATCTGTAATCTCTGCACTTTGATAGACTGTGACAGTGTTAAATGTTGATTCTATCTCAGGTTGTTTCTTCGCTTCTACGGCATCCAACTCATAAATCAAGTCATATCCAGAGCCCTCGCCTTCCATCAATCCAAGTGCTGTCAGTATCTCAATCATATTCGGATTACGTCTGTGCTTGGTATGAAGAATGTTGTCTTTGGTTACACCCAAAGGGAGACCACCAGGATTGGAGATACTGATATAACCTGGATATACCTTGATTGTGATGTCGTTAGAGATGGTTCTTGAACTATGAGCCAAACTATTAACAAGCAACTCTCTGATTAAGTTCTCATTATAATAGCGTACTGTCTTACGGAAGAGTCCATTAGGCATCTCATAGCTATAGGTCAACTCTACAGTCTTGTCCATAATATCTTTCAAAAGTTCTTTCGGATTACGTGTGTTGTCACGCCATTCCAATTTGTTGGTCTTGTTCTCCAAGTCGTCATATACGATATATTGCACAGTGATAGGATAGCAAATACGGCTACGCTGTTTGGCTGTACCAATCCATAAGACACCAAGATTGGTCATCTTGTTGCCATCAAGAAGGTGGTATTGTTCGCCAATTTCAATATCGTCGAGCTGCTTGATATGCTGCTTCACTCTATCAGATTGGCGTATATCATTAGCGAATTTTGAGAGATTCGCCTTATTCTCATCTTCCAACTCAAACTGTGTTGGTACAAGTTCCCATTGGAAAGCTCCTTTCTCTTCTCCTACACGCTGGATATCTTCACTACGTACAGGCTCGCATTTGTCTGCGACACGAATATACATCTTGCCATCAGAAGTGGTTGCATAGGAATGCAGTGAAGGGAAAACTGTGATGGCAAAGTATTGGCTGCCAGTTTCATCAGCGCATACGTCGCCTACTGCAAGACCTACGTTGAAACAGAGTCCACGCAATCTTGTAACGGCACTATTTGCCTCTTCTTGTGGTATAACCTGATTGGGAGCTGGCTTCTTTGTCTTGTCCTCCACACCAATCATAATTTGTCCTCCTTGTGCATTGGCTAAAGCTACACAAGTGGTGGAGAGTTCCTTGAATCCTTTCTCTCCAGTTCGAATCTTTTGCAGACTCTTGTATTCTATCTTTTGTTGCTCTGTATTCATTTTTTATTATATTTTGTTTCTGTACGGAATAATTGACTTTTTAATAGGAATATCCAATAACTTAGAACACAAGAGAGCTTTGACTCTTTTTACATTGTTGTCGGAAGCTTGGCAAGGACCTATGATAATTTGTTGTAGGCAACTTATTGGTATTCCTACTTCAATGTATGGTGTTGGAAAACCGTCTTTTCCTTTGCGAAATTTGGGCATTTCTCCGATCTTTACTATGCGATGTTCTTTTTCAGCTTCATATTTGAAGTGTTTATATTTGGGAGCTTCTTGGCAGTCTATTAAGTGCTGAATAACATCTCTCCATTCTTTGTCTTTATCTTGAAGATTTTGTATTGTCCTACGACATGTATCCTCTTCTATTTTTATGTCATTTGGTTCTGTATATACACATTTTATGGGATAGTCCTTGTTGTATATAAGACGAGTATCTAGTTGATAATTGTTATTTTCAGGATTATTTCTATCTCTTAAACGCATGAGAGGAGCACCCGGCAATTTGTCAAAGTCGAAGCCTAAACTTATGCCATCTCCATTTTGACCATAGCCGCGCCACATGGTTAAATCATCTTCTTGTTCCGAAAAGGAGATAAAATACAAACTCAAACCTTTTTCGGGTTCATTTATTAATTTATCGTATTCTTTCATTAAGTTACATTGGTTGTGCAGACTGTAGTTTTCGACAGCTTTTCTAAGCCCCTCAAAATACAATTTACATTCTGTTGGATCATTTTGATATGAAGAATGACCTGCCCACATAATTAAGTGGGTAGGCTCTAAATTGTCATTTTGATGAAACAAAGAATGTTCCATCATGGAGATGAATGTATCCATCGTTGTATAATGATATAATATCATATAAATCCTTTCTTGTATTTTTTAATTATTGTATCCAAATTTATTCCATGCTTCGAGGACGAGGCGCTTGGTGCGGTATTCTCCGTACTGGCGTATCTCGTTGTCTTTCAGCACACGGAAGGTCTCGTTGATGCAGCCTTTGCCACAGACATCTTCTGGGTCTAAGATATAACGGAGATCTTCAGTGTTGAGGCCATAAAGGTGGGCAAAGATGGCATCAAGCTCGGCTTGGAGGATGGCTCTGCGCTCTGGATTGTAAATCCAAGGCTGCTGTGCTCCCAACTGTGGTAGCTCGGAACGCTGTTCCTCGCTCATTTCTTCCCATAGCTCTGAAGCCCAACCGTCCATGTCGTGATTGAAATAGCATAGCTCCGCTACTCGCTTCACGATTTGCCATTGCATGGCAGATGGAATTTGGTCGGGAGTGAGAGTTGGCTGTTGCTTCATTATGAATAATGCCATGCTTGAACCTCCTACTTTTTGGCGAGCAACATAGTCGAATACTAATGACGAAAGCATCGCAGCAAAGCATGCGCTGGGCATAAGGGAGGCAATGCAAGTTCTTGCGTCTGCTGCTCTTGCTACATCTCGAAATGCTATATAATAACTGTGTTCCCATTTCCAACGCACATTACCTTCTTTGTCACCATCAATGAGGCGACTATCAACAAGAGACTTATTTACCCAATACCATGGGGCTATTGAAGAGCAGGAATCTGCAAGAATGCTATATGGTGTACTGTTTATAGAACTTGGTCTCTTCTCAACTTCATATTCATTAGGAAACGAAGCATAGTGATGGTTGTATAGCCAAAACATTTTACCTTCATATAGAGGTACATATACATCATTTTCGACAATATATGAATCTCTTTGTAGCTGACCACCAAGTTCATCAAGTTGTTTTCTTGTTCTGAAAACAGAACTTGCTGAAGCCATGTTGAACATCATCATGAAGCGAATTCCCCAAATGTTTTCTTTCGTTTCGTCATTTATGAGAATAGGAGCTTTGCGGTAAATCTTAGCCGTTAAATTTGCATCCTTTGCTGTTCTAAAGATAGGACATAGTTTTGTGTTGGGATTGAATCTTGCAAAGTCATCCGTTCTCAACGTATATATACGTCGAGGGTCAAGTAGGTGGTCTATACGAGTAAGATAGAATCCGCCACTTACAGTACGAGGTTCAGCCTGCGCTTTGCCTGCAGTTATAAGACAGAACTTAAAACGACTGTCAATATCAAATAGCTTCTCTCTATTCTCAAAATCATATAGAGAAATAAGTCTATTTTCATCAATAAGTTTCGAGAAGAAGTACTTGTTGCTATCATTTACAGCAATGCCAGTAGGCAATACGAGTCCCCATGCATCTTTTGTGAAAGAGAGGCATAGTTCTGCAAATAGTGATGAAAGTTCGAGTTTGCCAACGGCTGTAAGTGGAAAGCGCCCAGAGTTTTTCACAAAGTTACTTTGGCTTGCAATGGCATTGCAAGCCTTTTGAAACTCTTGATACAAAATTGGGTCTTCCGCTTCGAGTTGTGAAATTTTCTTTTTGCGGTCGGCTTGGTTGGCGGCTTTGACAATATCATTGTTCTTACCTGCAAACCATTTTTCTTCCTCCATTTGGAGTTTATCCCAAGGTGGGTTTCCACACATCACGTCAAATCCCTTGTTGGCAGCGAATACTTCAGGGAACTCCACGCACCAATGGAAGAAGCGCTGTTCATCAGCCATGCGTTTCACCTCTGTCTTGAAGTCGGCGGACAACTGGAGATAATAGGTAGGCAGTGGCTTGCCTTTTTCAAGGCATTCCATCGCATCTATTTCTTGGAGCGCACGTATAACGGTCTTGGTATATGGTACTTCTGGTTCTAATTGCCATTTACCATTCACATCTTCTTTTTCTTTAATGATTTCTTCATGCTTAACAGTATTGTAGAAAGCGTATGTATATATGTCGCAAGCACGGCGAAGGCAATCTACTCGTGCAGAATCCATCAGCTCCTTCCATCGCTCTTGTTTAATAATTTCCTCTTCTAAGGTGTCTTCTGGCAGATGATTGATAAAGCGTATATTGTCTGCCAAACCTATTTGGGCGGTAGTTATGTTCTCTACACCGAATGAATTTTCCAAGCCAAGGAGTTGTTCGTTGCCACTATCTCCATTTACGGCTTTAATCGCTTCTTGGTTCATCTTTTTCAATGCCTTCAAGGTATCCTTATCTTCTGCTGTCAAAGCCTTGTCTGGCACACCATCGATAAGCATCTGCAGGGCGGATACGCCCAATACAGAGTTGCCACAACGGATATGATGGTCAAGGAAGGAGAGAGGCTTGCCTGCACAATAGCCTTCAATCCATAATACCACCTTGCAAAGTTCCACGGCATCCGGATTGTAGTCCACGGCATATACACATCGAGAGATCACCTCACGCAGTGCCTGACGATAATCCAAAGAAGCAGGGTTGTCCTCACCTGTGCGAAGGGTACAGATGTACCAGGCAATGGTGCGAGCCATCGCCAATACGATATGTCCTGAACCACTTGCCGCATCGCATACCTTCATGTTGAGCAAAGCCTTCACTTTCTCCTCGGTAGAGGATAGATGGGAGATCTTTTCCTTGATGACAGGTTCGAGCGTGGTCTTGATTAAGTTTTGAACCAAGTCTGGGCGAGTATAATAAGAAGATGTGCTTTGACGGTCCAATCCTCCAACGAAACCAAACTGCCAGTCGGCAGCACTCACTCCTGGTTGTACGAATGGACGCATTTCGAGAATGCCTTCATATACAGAACCAAACTCCTCAACGTCGAGAGAAGAATAGTTGATTTTTACACGCTGCTGTCGTTCGTCAGTAAACTCATTGAGGGCACTGAATGCTGTGAGTACATCATGGTTGCTTACTTGGCATTGTTTCAGCCAATGGAGTGTTTCTCTACCAAAGAGCACTCCACCCAACGGATTGATGCCCAGACGTTCACCAAAGGTGTCTGGCTCGAAGAGATGGAAAGTATCCATCAATCCCTGCCATAAATCAAAGTACTGGCGTTGCTTCAAATATGCTAATTCAGAGAGGTGACGCAAACGACTTGCGGCATAGAACTTCTTATAGATGTCTTGCCACTCACAGAGTTGCTTATAGTCGGGAGCATCAGGAGAATCGGGAATCTGATAGACCAATCCTCGCTCTTCGATAATGAAGAGGAAGAGCAAACGATAAATGAAGTGAATCAGTTCTTTGTTCAGCTTATCAGCATCCATCGTACCTTCCGTGAAGGCATTGCGCAAAGCCTCGTTGCCCTTACCCTCTGAGGTAAGCACAGCATTTCCGATTGTCTCCATAGTCTTTTGTACGGCAAGAGACAGACCATTACGGATGCGGTTTCCGGATTCAATGCTCATATTGAACCATCGTTCCATGACGCAAGGCTCGTCTCCTTTGGCTTGGAAACGAGAGGCATGGAGCAGGCGAAACATCAAGCAGAACTCGGTATATTTGTCTTCCTCCAACATTCTGCGTAAGTCAAACTCAATATAGGTGAGCTTAACCAACTGACCGGAGTTGCGAATCAAACGGAGAATCTGTCCATTGCTGATGATGCCATAGACATTCTCTGTGGCATTGAGATATTCGAGCATGGTGGCGTGAGCTGACTTCTTTCTCATGCCACCTTTGGCACGATAGTCGAGTGAACATTTGTCCAATGTATCTATGCTGCCATCTGCGCTGATGTTTTCGCCAATAACAATGAAAGGCATTTTGCCTAATGATTGGCAAGTATAGGTAATGTCATAGCCTGTGCCTGCCACCTCGATGTTGGTGGCTTGACGGTCGAGCGAATAGCCGAGGCTTTGCAGAAGACGCTCCATCAGGTCACGGGCACGTCGAGTGCCGTATGGATCCTTATTGACCAGACGCTCGTTGTTGGCACGTTCTTTATAGAAACTCCAGTCGTTGCGAAGGCTACTCCATACGTAGTCGATGGCAGCAGAAACAGGGATGTCCATGGCAAAGTCCTGTTCTCTGTTGCCTTCATACGTGTTGTCACGCTCTATATTGTGCAAGATGTCATCCGATAGGAGATGACCATATATATGAATACTAGTATAATCCATTTGTCTAAATCTATAATTTCGGTACGAACAAATAAGCAGCTATCACATCCATTGGCAGTACAGGCTCTACCACCTGATACTCAGAAGCCTTTAAGTAGGTGCGATATTTAGAGAAGGCATCCACCAAATGAGAAGCTCTTTCAAGGGCAATGGCATCCGTATGCTGACGGAGTGTATCCTCATCAGTAATCCAACGAATGGAGTTGGTGAGCAATGTCTTCTGGGTAGGTAAGTCCATACTACCTGATGCTTGAGCATGGAGGAACAGTTGCTTAGCCTCCTCTTGGGTAAGGAAATCGTGATTGTCAATTTTACCACGATAGCCTACAAATATCATTTCTTCTCCAACCAATTCTCGGTTTTCTATCTTCTTGTCACGAATGACACTGCGAACACGCATCAGGAGAATCGTGGTTCGTTTGGCAATCTCTGAGGTTTCCATCACCAATGCACGGCAGGCTCCCAACTCTCCACCATTGACAGAATCGTTGACCACGGCACGGCTCAAATCTTCTACGAAGGTATGGTTACGACCGATGTACATATAGTGCTTCGGGGTAGGAGAGGCGAAGGATATGCGAACGACTCCTTTGGCTGTGGCTTTGTCCTTGAAATAATGGCGCAAGTTGGCTGGTAATTCCAAGAGGTTGAAGCTATAGCAGAGTGGTAGGTCATCGGTTTGTACGCTGACACCTACATGCAAAAGTTGCTCGATGACAAAATCACGGGTATCTTTTACTCCACCAATGACCGACTTGGCTTCTTCCAGAGATGCTGTCAAGCGAGTTGGATCCATCTGCTTGTTGTTGTGCGCGAAGTAGGTATGAGAAATCTTCTCGTTCTCTTCCATCTTCTTCAGCTGTATCTCTATCTCTTCATCTTGCTGACGTTTCCATTCGGGGTCGCTATCGAACAATGATAGCTCCATGTAATCAGTTCTTGTAGGAACCTTGGCATCGAAGATTTTTTGCATGATGGATTCCATCAAAGAAGCGTCGTTGTCTGCGATTGGCAGATAGACACCCAGTTTCTTGCGTATTTCTTCCTGCTTCTTGTAGAGTACATTGAGTACAATGTCATCCACAGGGTTGTTCTTGGAGTGAAGTGTAGATACCAAAACGTCTTTTGCCGTTTGTCCGAATCGGTCGATACGTCCATTTCTCTGCTCCATGCGGTTTGGATTCCACGGCAAGTCGTAATGAATGACTGCCTCAAAACCTTGCTGCAAGTTGACACCTTCAGAAAGACAATCGGTGCAAACCAATACATGGCGGTCTTCCTGTGACAAGGCATCAATCTTCATCTTGCGTTCCTCGTCGGCAAGGCGGCTGGTGACAATGCCAACTACCACTTTCTTGAATTTCTTGTTGGTTGCCAATTTCTCTGTAATATATTTGCCCACATATTCTGCAGTCTGTATATATTGGCAGAATACGATAGGGTTCATACCGCTATCAAGAGAAAACTTCACAATGTCGAGTGCTTGTTTCACTTTCTCGTCAGAGTCAGTTTCTTTGATGTGTTCCAACTGCTTGATAAATTGGGTGAACTCCTTCTTGTCTGTATTGCTGGTTGTTTCCAAAGCTTCTGGCACGACATCGTCTGCATTCAACAAGTCCTTTAATGGGTCGTTGAATACATATACTTGTTCGGATTCATCATCTGTATTGGATGAGGATGAATCTTCTCTCTTGTCTATCTTGTTTTGCAGCATGCTGATACCTGCGTCAGGGCTTGACATGACGCCACGCATCAAAGCCAGCAAATCCCAGTAGATGTAGCGTTGCTTACGCTTGTCTGCTCCCGAAACTTTCTGGATACCATTCTTTACATACTCAATGAGTTGTCCCAAGAGGTTGCGATATTCCTGGGTATAGGAATACTCATCTTTATCTATGCGGACACGTTCTGGAAAAACAACTTCATCGCCCAGATACTGTTTGATGTCGGCACGGCGACGCTGTACGAAATAATGAGATAGTTCCTCACGTTCGGCAGCGGTTTGAAGTTGGTAATACTCGAACTTTGGGTTCAATAAGCCAATAAGCGACTGGAACTCTTCACTTTGACCACTATGAGGGGTGGCGGTCAAGAGAACCAATTGCTGATCTTGCTTATCAGCCAAATCCTTCAACAAGCGGTAACGCTGCTGTTGGTACTTGTTGGCGCCAGTAGGTTTGGCACAGGTATGCGCTTCATCCACAATCACGAAGTCTGGGCAATGGTCCAGGAAGATGTTTCGCTTGTTACCTTGCTTGACATAATCAATAGAAATGACCTGGTAAGGGATGTCACGGAACACATTCTGGTCTGGACGCAGTTTTTTCTCCAAACGGCTGATGGTAGAAGAACGGATAATCTCTGCATCCAAGCCAAACTTGTCCTTGATTTCATTTTGCCACTGCTCGCAAAGGTGTGGCAAGCATACTACTGCGAAACGGTTAATTTCGTGGCGGTCGAGTAATTCTTTGGCAATCAATAATGATTCCAGGGTCTTTCCAATACCAACGTCATCAGAGATGAGCAGTCTGATCTTTTCTTGTTTGAGTGCAAGAATCAGCGGAACCATCTGATATGGACGTGGCTCGAAAGATAGTTTTCCAAGACACTGGAATGGACCAGCTATATCTCTGAACGATAAACGGCAAGCGTTATAAAGCACCTTTGCAGATGCCTTATAACTGTTTTTCCCGATGTCATCAGCTGTAGGCCGACGAAAATTGTAGGAATGAATCTGTAGTTCATCCCCATAGAGAGGAAGGTAGAGACCGATGGTTTCGGCATCTGTACCTCCTAATGGTTTTATTATCATAAGTTCGTCCTCTCCTGATTGCTGAACAACCCAAGGACGATTTCTGAATTCAATCAGTGTACCAGTCTTGTAATCCATATCGTTTATTTTACTGGGGTGAATATATCTGAATATTGATTGATGAAGTCTGCTAGTGGCGTTGCATAATGCCAAGCCAGGACTACGAATCCTGCATCTTCGAGTACTTCCCGTTTCTCTCTGTCATCCTCTTGTATTTCAGGACGGTCGTGTGGCGTTCCGTCGCAGAATACTACGATACGCTCGCCATACATGAAGTCGGGCTGTACGTAATATTCTTCCGGGAACATCGGCTGTGCTTTGTCTGGCAAGCGCAAGTGATGTTCGTAAAGATACTTCAAGAACTCATATTCAGTAGAGCTGTTGTGGTCTCTTGCGGCTTCCAAAGCAGCATACTGCTCGTCGTAACCAAGGGATTGCCCTGCATGGTGGGTCTCTACTTTAGCTTCTTGCATCAACTTCAATGTTCTATATATCAGTCTGATATCTATCTGCTGATGATATGGCTGATTATAGTAGTTGAGCAGATTGGAATAATCGGCAGGTGTCAATTCGTTAATCTCATCCTGTGTCAATTCCGGTTTGTTGAAGCAAATCTCGTATGCTCTTTTTACGACATCCCTATAGGCTTCCGGCTCATGCACAAGACGGCTAAGCACACCCAAAGATCCCTCTGCATTTTCATAGATGAGGATATTAGGGGTTGTTCCTTCTCCCATCACTTCTGCGCCCATTTCGCTTCCCTCTATTTGGAAGACATCCTCGATAGCCTGCTTGAAGGCATAGAGGAAGGTGCGGACAGCTTCTTTCCGGTCTAAAAGCAATGCTTTAAGCGGTTGTATATATATGGCATTGGCAGTTGTTTCTGTGAAGAGTTTGACAAACTTGATTCTGTCTGCTTCTTCCGGATTCTTGTCTGCTTCTTCCTGAATGCGTGAAAGACGTTCGTTGCTAATCCAATCGCCTGTTTTTGTGTCGAATGCAAACCCATTGGCATTATCATCGTTACGTGATTCCAATATATAGGTAAGTCGGCATGAAGGGATATAGCGAATATTTGCCAAATGCTCACCATGAGGTGACTTCAGTTCGCACTCGCTGATAGCTCTTGGATCATCACTTGCAAAATAGGTCTTTGTCTTATAGTATTTGCGGGAACGCTCTTCCTCCTGACAAGTAATCTTTTCCGTTTCTGCAGCTACCATGTCCTGAGCCTCAATGCACATACCTGGGATTAGTTTTGCCACACCATCAAGAGACTCACCTGTGATGATATCTGTGTGATGGGTGGTGTTTTCCTCGTCCTTATATACAACCCCAGTCTTAGGATTATAGAAGAACTTGTGAGGAATCACCTCTGATAGTATCTGCATTCGGTTGATGCGGAACTTTCCACCATTATTATATATAATGTTCTGCGGACCGAATTCACTTAGTGCAAGACGCTTTGGACGGCTTAGATATTCCACTTTATCCGACTTGTATTGTAGCAGTGCACGTTGTGGCAACTTGGTAAAATTATAACCCGGCAAGAAGCCTTCGCTGGCAAGGTAACGATATGGATAGAACTCGTTTTCTTCTTTATTCTTACCTTGGTTAACTCCCAACAGCATATCTCGGAGACTTTCACCACGCAACTGCTTGATATGGGCTTCACGTTTCTCCTTGGAGTTTTCGCCATAGACGCGGTTGTTGATGACAAGACTAGCTCCTTCTATTTGAGTTTGGGCTTGCTTGTAGAGAGAACGCCAGCGGTTGAGTGCCTGGTCGAAATCATACTCATAGTTAGTGAGGATGTTGTCCAGCCAATGCTCGGTAAACCAGATGGGTTGTTCTGTTTCCATCCGGTCTTTCAGGAAGGTATCATTCATGATTCGTCTGAAAACCGACTTGACCTGCTCCTTGCGTTCAGGAGTAAGTTGCAGGGCAACACGGACCTCATCCTTTAAAGTGATGTTGTTGATGTCTTTATAATCTACCAAATCCTTGATGCCATCAGAAAGCTCAGTAATAGGACACAATGCGAGAATGGTAGAGTGGAGGTGCGTGCGGAACAGTTCTTCATTAACTAATTCCATTCTTGGAGCCTTCACTTCACCTTTAACCATCTTTTCAGGATGGGTCAAGTAATAATTCTCATGTGAGTTGCGTGGACGGCAATAGGTGTAAACCAATGCAGCTTGTCCACTTCGACCAGCACGACCTGCTCGCTGGGTATAATTGGCAGGAGTAGGTGGTACATTGCGCATACCTACAACAGACAAATCCTTGATGTCGATACCTAACTCCATCGTAGGAGAGCAGTAGAGAACTGGAAACTTTCCTTCCCGGAAATCCTGTTCTCTATTTTCGCGGTCTTCCTTGGAAACCTGTCCTGTATGGTCTTTAGCCTCAAGACATACATCTTTGAGAGGAATGCTTTGATAGAATTGCTGGAAGTAATGGTTTGGTTCTTTATCAAGCCAATTGCCTCCCTCTAAGATGCGATAGCGTACCAAGTCACGGCGTATATGTTGCTTATCGCCAGCTTGCCATAGGATACTGCCATAATCGAGCTGGTAGGTTCCGTTTTCGTGTATGATGAAGTTTGACAAAGCTTCGAATAAGCTTGTCATATAATGCGTGTACTCTTCTTCATTCTTGATGGTACGTCCTGTATTCTTCTCGATGTAGTCACGAATAAAGAAACCAAGCTTGCTTCTATAGCCTCCACTTTCCAGATTATATGCATTGCGTCTGCGAGGATTGGTGATAAACAGCTCGTTTGCTTCGTCAATAGTGTCGCTTTCATCAAGTGTCCATGGGGCTTTCAGATTCTCTCTTACGGCCTTGCTGGTATCTTTTACGGCTTGACTCGTTCTCTCGCTGCTATATATGCAAAGTTTGTGGCGCAGATAGTCGAGAATTTGAGTAATGAACTCTTCTTTTTGCTCATCATCCAATCCTTCCAGTTCAGGTATATCATATAGACGTTCTGAATTGTTTTCACCAGTAATCTCATCATGAAGATATTTGTAGCCGATGTTCAGTAAAGCGCAATCTTCAAGATTTGGCATAATCACAGTCCAGTTGCCGGCAAGGTCATCATAGATGATGGTGGAGAGATAACGTTCCATGATATTCTTCATGTCATTGGCACGGCCACCACGAAGTCCTTGTCTTATAGAATAATCATTTACTTCTAGATGAAGATTATCTAGCACCATTCTGGCAATCCTTGTATTGTCTATAGGCTCAGTGGAATCCTTGATTGCATTCCAGATGGCAGAGCGTATTTTACCAATGCGGATAAAGTCATTGAAATGACCTGCTTGCAATGCGGCATCCTGGCGAGCATCGACAAAGGTTAATACCTTTCTGTCGTTTTGCTCAATACCCATTTTCTGCATGAGGATAATATCCTCGTATGACAATACGGTTGTGGCAGTACTTCTACCTTCACCACCGATTCTTGACAATTTTGAATATTCTGATTGCTTACCTTTGTAAACCACACGAGCTGTTGGGTCGTACATGAGTGGAGATGGTACGAAAATAGCCTCAATGAAGCCCATGTTATCGAGTGGCTCGGTTGGACTGTAAGTGCCAGATTGAGTCACATAAACCTTTTGGGGAAGACGTGGGGCGTATGTTTTCTTTAGTTTTCGTTCTCCCTTTTTGTTTGTGGTGTACCAATCTGAAGGAATTTCCTCAGAATTTACGTCAAGGATATAATCATTTATATTTTCTCCTTTATGAGGAAGAATGATGTAGCCATCATTGATATCGCTATCACCATCACCTGATGCATAGCCATCAAAGTTTCTTGGCATAATCAGACTGCCATTGATTTTGACGACATAGAATTCGTGACCGCTTAGACGGCTGAACACGACGGGATAGTACATGACTTTTGTGTTGCCATGTGATAGCTCCTCACAATAGAGCTTTTCTTCTACTGTGATTTGGCGGTTGTCTTGTTCGCCTATAGTAAGATATACGTTTCCTGTTTGAGGAATGAACTGATGAACCTTATATGGAAGTACCGATACGCCTTTCTGCTGGTTCAGGAAATTGCACCAGTTAAGCACTTCTATGATATGCTTCTGGCACTTTTCTTCTTCTTCTTCTCCAGTTTTTATACTCAGTTGTTTAGCCATATCCTCTATAGAGATAGGCTTCCCTCTGAAATATTTGTTTTCTTTTCTGTTGTAGGCAAGTGCAATACTTTGTTCTATCCAAATAGCTGTAGGATATTTTATTGCATCATATATGTCTGCTGAATGTGGAACCGGGTTGTTGATGCAAATGCGCAATTCACCATCAGAAGGTTCATCGTCAGACAGTCCTATAGCAAGAGTTTCGTCTATTACTTGTTCCTTTGTGTATGAACTTCCGAATATGCATGATGCAACTTCGGCAACTTTTTCTCTTTGCTGACTATAAGTCATACTGTCATCTGCAACCATTGTGGCTGACGTTCCGAAGCAAAGTACTTGACCTGTTGCCAAAGATTTAATTCTGCGTATCAGGAACGAAACATCGCTTCCTTGCATTCCACGATAAGTATGCAACTCATCGAATACGAGGAAGTGAAGGTTTTCCAAAAAGCATTTGCGTAAGTCTTCTTCTTTGCCAGCACGAGTCATGAGTAATTCCAGCATCATATAGTTGGTTAATATGATGTTGGGAGGTGTTTGCTGCATTTTTCTGCGTGCTTCATCATTTTCCTGTCCGGTGTATTTGCCGAAAGTGAAAGGACATGAACGGCCTGTTCTTACTTCGAATTCTGTTTTATATCGGCTTAATTCTTCAGCTTGTGAGTTGATGAGTGCATTCATCGGATAAACGATGATTGCTATAGTCTTATCCTTGCATGCCTCTTCGTGAAGTAGAACGTAATTGAATATCGTAGCCATGAAGGTTCGTGATTTTCCTGAACCTGTGCCGGAAGTCACGATGAATTCTTTGTCTTGACAGCCTAACTCTATAGCTTCTTGCTGATGCATATAAAATGGCTTGTCGAAGAAAAATTCCAAATCTTTATGGATAGGGAGCCCCTTGGCACTAAGTTCCTGTACACCTATTCCCTGCTTGAAGTTTGGATTGAATTGAATCAAAGCCTTTGGCCACAACTTTTCATTTTTGATGGAGTCGCTGACCTTTTCCTTGATTCGTTCATCCTTTATGGCAACAAAACTTTCCAGGTAACTTTTGTAGCTGCCTTTCAAGCTTTCGTATAATTCAATTATATTCATACTTGCTAATCTTTAAACAGCTACAAAGATAATATTTTTCTTTGAAAACAGTGTATGTATTAAGAATAAAAATGAGGTTTCTAAGTGAATTATTCCTTATTTATTAAAATACCTAGTAAATAGGAATGATTAAAGCTATAATTAGGTAAACTTGATAGATGGTACTCCAATACAAGAAGTCAAGTTATGAAATGCAACTTTGAGAAATCTTGCAAAAACTACAACTTTTGTCAAAATATCCGATAATTTTCGAGCTTTCTAAATAAAATAGTGCCGAAAGAACTTGGCAAAAACTCGGCAATTTTATTCGATTACGCCATGCAGGACCCATTTTACGGCACAGAGAATGATCTTTCTATCTCTTAAAGAGTCTGATTCTATCTCTTTGAGTTCCTGTTTCTATCTCTTAGAGATCATGCTCCTTTGGGACTTAATTTCTATGTCATAAAAGCGATTTTTCTGTTAAAATCCGTACAAATACTATCAAAAAGCACGAAAATTGCAAAATAATCGTGCTTTTTGTTGTTTATATCAATAGTTTTTCCTAATTTTGCTATCTGGTATAAGATGATACCATCAAAGATACAATAACATAAAACAACAGAAATGGAGAAAATAGACAATCTTGACAGAAAGATATTGGGTATCTTGTCTAAGAACGCCCGCATTCCTTTCAAGGATGTTGCGGCAGAGTGTGGCGTATCCCGTGCAGCTATCCACCAGCGTGTGCAGCATTTGATGGAGGCAGGATTTATCACGGGTAGTGGATTCGACGTAAACCCTAAGAGCTTGGGATATTCTACCTGTACATACGTGGGTCTGAATCTGGAACGTGGTAATATGTATAAGAAGGTGGTAGAACGCCTTCAGAATATACCGGAAATCGTGGAGTGCCACTTCACTACTGGTTCTTACACCATGCTTCTTAAACTTTATGCGCGCGACAATGAGCAGCTGATGGATTTGCTCAACAATAAGTTGCAGGCTATTCCAGGTGTGGTTTCTACGGAGACCCTGATTTCTCTTGAGCAGAGTATCAAGCGAGAAATTCCTGTTATTTTGGAAGAAGAATAAGTATTCAACGTAAATATAAATGGTAAGGTTGTTTCACATGGGTGTTGCAACTTATGACCGGGGAGAGGCATAGGTTAAGACTTAAGTCGGTCGTGAGTGGTTCCTTTGTGAAACATCCTTTTTTTATGTAAATAAGCAGATGGAAACATTTGATTTGGATTCACACTTGCAAGGTGTATATTCTGTTTTTCCCGAGGCTCCTCATCAGCCGGTAATTGGTATTACTGCCAACTACGAGGGCATAGATGCTACGCTTCGTGACCGATATTATAAACAAGTGATAGCTGCGGGCGGTACTCCTGTTATCATTCCTCCTGTTGCCGATACAGATGTTATCGTCAATACGCTCCAGCATCTGGACGGATTGATTCTTTCCGGCGGCGGTGACCACAACCCTCTCTGGATGGGTGAAGAACCTTCTCCTAAGCTCCATCATATCAATCGGGAGCGCGATCTTGCTGAGTTCCTCCTGGTCCGCCTGGCTTATAATCGACAGATTCCGATGTTGGGTATCTGTCGTGGCATTCAGACTCTGGCTATAGCTTTAGGGGGAAAGGTGGAGCAGGATATCAAACAGGGAGTGAAGCATTCGCAGGATGCAGAGCGTGAGGAACCTACCCATAGTGTGCAGATAGTGAAGGGTTCCACCTTATTTAATATATATAATAGCGAGAAGATTTTTGTCAATTCCTTCCATCATCAGGCTGTGAGTGTGCCGGGAAATAAACTGCGCTGCATCGCCAAATCTACTGATGGCATCATAGAGGCTGTGGAAAGTAGCGAGTACAAGTCTATCCTCGGTGTGCAATGGCATCCGGAATGGTTGGAGAAAGACGGACTGAAGATATTCCAATGGCTTACTGCTCAGGCTGCCGAGTTTTATCAGGCGAAGCAGTTGCATCAGCGCATCCTTACTCTTGATACACATTGCGATACGCCGATGTTCTTCCCGCAGGGTATCTGTTTCGACCATCGCGACTCCCGTATTCTGGTAGATTTGCATAAAATGACCGATGGCCATCAGGATGCAACGACGATGGTGGCTTACCTGCCGCAGCCTAAGTTGGGCGAGACCTTCAGCAGCAAGGTAGATTTTGATGTGGCTGGTCCTACCCAGTATGCCGATCTGATCTTTGATAAGATAGAGGCGATTGTGAGCAAGAACAGCAATTACTTGAGTATCGCCCGTACGCCTGCCGACCTCTACAGCGACAAGCGGAAGGGAAGAAAGAGTATTATGCTCGGTATTGAGAACGGACTGGCGCTTGGACACGACCTTGCCAACGTGAAGCATTTTGCCCAGCGTGGCATCGTCTATATTACGCTCTGCCATAATGGGGATAATGATATTTGCGATAGTGCCCGTGGCTGCAATACTCACAATGGTGTAAGCAGTTTTGGCGAGAAGGTCATCCAGGAGATGAACCGCCTGGGCATCATGGTGGATTTGAGTCATGCTGGCGAGAAGAGTTTCTATGATGCTTTGGAAATCAGCAAGATGCCTATCGTCTGCAGTCATAGTAGCAGTAAGGCGCTCTGTGATGTGCCTCGCAATCTGACCGATGACCAGATGCGTGCGCTTGCTGCCAGAGGAGGTGTAGCCCATACCACACTTTACCACGGTTTCCTTCGCAAAGAGGGTGAGGCTGACATCATGGATGCTATTGCCCATCTGGAACATGCTATCGACATCATGGGTATCGATCATGTGGGCCTTGGTACAGATTTTGATGGTGATGGTGGAATCCGCGGATTAGCCGACTCTTCTGAACTCATCAACTTTACCATCCAGTTGCTCCGTCGCAGGTATAGCGAACAGGATATCGCCAAGATATGGGGTGGTAACTGGCTCAGAGTAATGGCGCAGGTACAGGCTGTTAGGTAAGTGAAGAGTGAAGAATTCAAATATTACCGGTGAGTTGAAAGGTAATTCTATAGAGAAAAGATAATCATAAAGTTCAAATCTGAAAGTTCAAAATAAACAAGATGACGAAGAAAATGAAAATCATATTGGGTGTTGTGGCTGCTGCGGCTATTGTGGCAGGTGCATATACTTACAAATCTACTCATGGCACAAGTTCGCCTGAGGCACAGGAAGTGGAAGAAGCAGAGAAACTGAATCCAGTAGGTCCAGCTTTCAATGCGGATTCAGCCTTTGCTTATTGTCAGGCTCAATGCGACTTCGGTCCTCGCACGATGAATAGCGAGGCGCACGATCTGTGTGGCGAATGGATTGTAAGGAAGTTCAAGCAGTTCGGATGTGAGGTAGAGGAGCAGAAAGCAGACCTCAAGGGATATGATGGCACGATATTGAAGAATACCAATATCATCGCTCATTATAATCCGAAGGCTACCACCCGTATCCTGCTCTGTGCCCATTGGGACAGTCGTCCTTGGGCAGATAATGATCCCGACAGTACCAACTGGCGCAAGCCTGTGATGGCAGCCAATGATGGTGCAAGTGGGGTGGCAGTCATGCTGGAAATCGCCCGTCAGTTGCAGGCTGACAAGAAGTTGAATCCTGCTATCGGAGTAGATTTCGTATGCTTCGATACAGAGGATTGGGGAACTCCTCAATGGGCTGATGTTCAGGATAGTGGAGATACCTGGGCGTTGGGTGCTCAATATTGGAGTGAGAATAAGCCAGACGGTTATTCCCCTCGTTATGGAATCCTTCTCGACATGGTAGGTGGACAGGGTGCCAAGTTCTATCGTGAGGGAATGTCTATGCAGTATGCTTCTGCCATTGTCAAGAAGGTTTGGGCAGCAGCCCGTCAGGCTGGTTATGGCAGTTTCTTCCCTAAGAGTGATGGCGGTATGATAACAGATGATCATATCCCGGTAAATGAAAAGGCGAAGATTCCTACGATTGATGTGATAGCCTATTATCCTGACTGCCAGCAGAGCAGTTTTGGTCCTACCTGGCATACGGTAAGTGATGACATGGCTCATCTGGATAAAAATGTTCTGAAGGCTGTGGGTCAGACGATGATTCAGGTGCTTTATACAGAGGAATAGATAGGCACCGCATTTGGGTATAAAAGGAAGTGTTCCTAAGGAAAGTTGTTGCTTTCTTTGGGAACACTTCTTTTTTAGCCCTGTTGAAATCTCCGTTCATAGTCGTTGAATGTCCGTTCAACGTCTTTGAACCGACATTCAACGTCTTTGAACGGCGGTTCAACGACTTTGAACGGAATTTATATCTGCCCTGACTCAACTTGTCTTACCACTCTCTCTGTTAATCTATCCACTCCGTTCGGATCATACTTCTTGGTAAGGCTCGCACCGAAAGCCCAAGCGAAGGCCTGATAGAAGCCAGCTCTCACTGGACCCAGGAAAGCCTGTATCAGTTGGTAAGAGGAAGAATTGCATTCGCGGTAAACTAACTTGATGCAGAGTTTACCCTGTGCGTATGTCAGTTTTTTCATTCTTGGCGTGTATTCCTCCTTGATACCTTTCTCTACCAGTTTCATATGCGCATCCTTTGCTCTCTTGTTAGGCAGAGTCTCCAGATATTCACCGGTTTCGATGATAATCTTTCTTACCTCTTTAGCAATAGGCAGCACCTTTTTTACATTATATACCAGTCTGTTGTAAGCCATGCGCTGCTTGGCATCCTTGAATACCGGTTCGGGATATACATAGACATTGTTGACCTCCACATATTGTATGCTGTCCTTTCCCTGCAATACCTTGCCGACTTTCACCATCGGCTCGAAGGTAGGGCTGTCCATATCCACATCCCTGTTTTCCGGATGGGTCTCATCATCCTGTGCTGCCATTCTCAGAGTCGTACCTAACATCAGGCATATCAAAAAAAGTATTTTGTATTTCATTTTTCTGTCCTCATTTTAGTCTCTAAATTTTTACTCATTTTAGTCTCTAAATCAATCAGATGGCAAAGTTACACAAATAATTTGTATGCAGATATTTTTTTCGTCTTTTTTATGAAAAAGTGGATTGAAATACTTCAAAATACGGCTCAGATGCCCTTAAATGCGGATAATGTTACCCTTTTATTGTTAAAATAATAAATTTTAAAGCAATAACTTGTAATAAGTGAGAAATTATTAGTAATTTTGCACCGCTTTTAATCAAATAGCTATACTTACGTTTGTTATTTGTGAAAATTGTACCGAGTGAGAGAACGGTGGGTTTGTCAGGCGTGCAACATATTTTTTAATATATGCAACCGTTTACTCCAACGAGAAAAAAATAATTATTAATAATTTATAAACAACAATTGAAACAAACAAGAATGAGAAGAATTTCCCTATTGCTTGTCTCTCTGATTGTGTTGACTGTCCAAACAGCCTTGGCGCAAACCTTTAGCGTCAAGGGAACGGTTATGTCTGGTGATGACAATGAACCGCTGATTGGTGCAACCATCCTTCAAGAGGGTACAACGAATGGTGTAGTGACCGATGTTGACGGTAACTATACCATCGAGGTGAAGGACGCTTCTAAGGCTACGCTGGTGATTTCATACATCGGTATGGTGACTCAGAAACATCCTGTCAATGCACAGACGAAAACGCTGAACATTACGCTTACTTCTGATTCCAAAGTGATGGATGAAGTCGTGGTTGTGGCGTATGGTGTTCGTAAAAAAGGAACCATTGCGGGTTCCGTGTCTGCTGTGAAAGCTGAAAGAATTGAAAATGTCCCTGCGGCAAGCTTCGACCAGGCTTTGCAAGGACAGAGTACTGGTTTGCAGGTCATCAGCTCTTCTGGTGAACCAAGCAAGGCTGCTACTTTCCAAATCCGTGGTACAAACTCTATCAACTCTGGTAAGTCACCACTTTTTATCTTGGATGGCGTGCCAATTTCCAGTTCTGATTTCAATACTTTGAGTCCTAACGACATCGAAAGTATTTCTGTATTGAAAGATGCCTCTTCTACCTCAATCTATGGTGCACGTGCTGCTAATGGTGTGGTTGTAATCACATCTAAGCGTGGTCTTTCTATGGATAAGGCAAAGGTTACCCTCCGTGCTCAATATGGTTTTTCACAGTTGGCGCAGACCAACTGGTCTATGATGAATACTGATGAGCGTATCCAGTTTGAGAAAGAAGTAGGACTGGATGCTGGTAAGGATTACAATCTCCTCTCTAAAGTAAATGTCAACTGGCTTGACGAGGTGTTCAATGATGCGGCTCCTTTGCAGAGCTATGAACTTTCCGTGAATCGTGCTACTGACCGTTTGAACTACTATGTTTCTGGTGGTTTCTATGATCAGGATGGTATTGCGCAGAATTCTACCTTCCGCCGTTACAACATCCGTACCAATGCAGATGTGAAGGCGAGCAACTGGTTGAAGATTGGTACCAACACCATGGCAGCTTACGAGGAGGCCCAGCAGGCAGACGATGGTTCTTATACCACCGTTACCCCAATTTCAGCTTGCCGCTTCATGCTTCCATATTGGAATCCATACGCAAAGGATGGCAGTCTTGCTTCTCTTTCAGCCGGTAACTGGGCTGGTACGAGCGAGAACCCTATCGTATATATGGCAAAGAATCCTATCAAGAACAAGAAGTATAAGATTCTCTCTACTATGTATGCAGAGATTTATCCTATTGAGAATTTGACTATCCGCACTCAGTTTGGTGCAGATTTCTCTCACTCTACCGCATTCATGCAGTCTTTCCCAAGTCTCTCTTCTAACAACGGACAGGGTCTTGCGGCTCGCCAGAGCAGCGATATGCTCAATTTGACTGAGACTACAACAGCCAACTATTGTTTCACCTTGAAGGATATCCATTCTTTCAACGTGATGCTTGGTCAGGAGGCTGTCGATTATCATTCAGAGGGATTCAATGTTTATTCCAGAGGTCAGAACAATGATTTGCTGACTAATGTTTCGTCTGGTACACGTGCCAGCCGCTGGTCTGACTCTTCTTCAGATTATTCTTACTTGTCATTCTTCATGCGTGGCGAGTACAACTATAAGGAACTTTATTATGCAGACTTCTCTCTCCGTACCGATGCTTCTTCCCGATTTGGTAAGGATCATCGCTGGGGTACTTTCTGGTCTGTAGGTTTTATGTGGAATGTGAAGCAGACTGAATGGCTCAAGAAGTATAACTGGCTGAGCAACGCACAGTTGGCAGTCAGCACAGGTACTTCCGGTAACTCAGAGATTCCTAACTATTATCACCTCGCATTGGTGAGTGGTGACGCCAACTATGACGATACAGCTGGTCTCTATCCTTCACAGAGTGGTAATGAGGAATTGGGTTGGGAGTCCACTTGGGCAAGCAACTTTGCTTTGCGTCTTGGTTTCTTCGACCGTATCAACTTCAGTTTTGAGGCTTATTACAAGCGCACTTCCAACATGCTGATGCGTGTGCCAGAGTCTTACACCGTAACAGGTGAGGGTTATCGCTGGAAGAACGTGGGTGTGATGGCTAACAAGGGTATCGAGTTGAGTGCTGACGGTGATGTAATCCGCACCAAGGACTTTACCTGGAATGTAAGTGCCAACGTATCTTACAATCAGAACCGATTGAAGGAACTCTATAACGGTGTAACCGAGTATGTAAACTCAACCACCGGTTTGAAGTATGTAGTAGGTCACTCAGTAAGCGAGTTCTTCCTGAACCGTTATGCAGGTGTGAACCCAGCAAATGGTGAACAGCTCTGGTATGATAAGGACGGTAACGTGACCAACGAGTTCCGTGAGAGCGACAAGGTGATGATGGGCAAGGCCTACGATGCACCTTGGATGGGCGGTTTCGGTACCAGCTTGCGCTGGAAGGGCTTGCAGTTGTCAGCTCAGTTCAGCTGGATCGGTACACGTTATGTTATCAATAACGACCGCTATTTCGAGGAGAGTGGTGTAACCTTCGGTACAGCTTACAACCAGTCTAACCGCTTGTTGTATGACCGCTGGAAGAATCCTGGTGATATTACCGATATCCCTCGCTGGGGTGAGGTTAACCAGTTGGATGACCGTTACTTAGAGAACGCTTCTTTCTTGCGTATGAAGAACCTCAGTTTGTCATACTCTTTGCCACAGAGTCTGTTGAGCAAGACCAAGTTCTTCTCTTTGGTAAGAGTCTATGCTCAGGCACAGAACCTCTTCACCATCACAGGCTTCAATGGTCTTGACCCAGAGGTTTCATCCAATGTTTATCAGGCGCAGTATCCAGCATCACGCCAGTTTACGCTTGGTGTAGAACTGTCATTCTAAACAAAGAAAGGAGATAATAATAATGAAGATTAAACATATTAAGACATATATACTGTCAGCTGTCCTGATCTTGTCTTTTTCTTCCTGTCTTGACAAGTATCCTGAGGATTCTATCCGCATGGATGAGGCTATCAATACCGTGGATGATGTAGATAAGCTGGTCTATGGAATCTATGACAGTTTTAAGAGCAGCGCATTGTACTCGGGCAAGTTGACACTCTTGCCAGACTTGCAGTCAGACTTCGTGTATTGTGTGAAGGGCTACTCCAATACCTATGGCGATATCTATCGCTGGAAGGATATCAAGTCTACCAATACCGACATCGAGTCTGTATATGGTGCCCTTTATGGTGTTATCAATAGTGCCAACTTCCTGCTTGACAATGTAGAGAAAGTAAAGCTCAATACCACCAGTGATACAGAACTGGACAGGTTGGAGCAGTATCAGGGTGAGGCTTACTTCGCTCGTGCCTTGGCTTATTCTGAGTTGATCAAGATGTTCTGCAAGGCTTATGATAATGATGAGCAGGCAGAGAAAGACCTGGGTGTGGTACTCACAGAGCATTATTACGGCAATGAGCCACAGAAACGTGCCAGCCTGAAGGCTTCATACGAGTTCGTATTGAGAGACCTTGATAAGGCTACAGAGTATCTGAAGTTGGAAGATGACTTTACTGGAAATCTCTACAACGAGATTTACTTCAATGAATATACTTGCCATGCCTTGCGTGCGCGCATATCCTTATATATGCATCGCTGGGATGATGCCATCAAGTATGCTTCTAAGGTTATTGGCAGCAAATATTATACATTGGAGAAGGCGTCTTCTAATACCTATTCCAGTCAGGTGAACGACTATAAGTACATCTGGACTTATGGTGATTCCCGTGAGGCTATCTGGAAGGTTGGTTTTACTGTAAACAGTTATGGTGGTGCCTTGGGTACTATCTTTGATAACTTCAACTATGTAACTTATCGTCCTGACTATGTGCCAGAGACTTGGGTTATCAATTCATACGACAGCAACGACCTTCGTGCTGCAGCCATCTTCACCACTCGTGTGACAGGTTATGAGCACGGATTGCAGTGGCCTTTGCTGAGCAAGTATTTTGGTGATGCAGAATTCCTGAACAGTAACATCCTGCATGTTCACCAGCCAATGGTATTCCGTCTCTCAGAGCAGTATCTGATCCGTGCAGAGGCTTATGCCATGAAGGGTGAATATGGCAAGGCAGGTAAGGACATCTCTACCTTGCGTACAGCCCGTTACTCATCATATGGTGGTAACACATCCTTGAGCGAGAGCAATGCCATGAAGATTATTGAGGCAGAGCGTGTGAAGGAACTCTATATGGAAGGTTTCCGTCTGAACGACCTCAAGCGCTGGCACAAGGGATTCGAGCGTAAGGCTTCTGATCAGCCTGCTGCCAACTTCGTACAGAGCAGCTTGAAGGTAGAGAAGGATGATCCACTCTTTGTCTGGCCAATTCCACAGCATGAGCTGGAAGCACCAGGTTCAGAGATAGAGCCTAATGAAAGTAATAAATAACGGATTATTAATAAAGAGACGATCATGAAGAAAATAATGATGAGATGTTTGGCAGCAGTAGCTGTACTCATCGCTCTTGCGAGCTGTTCGCAGGATTTTACTACCTATTCTGGTCCGAGTCATATCATGTTCTCTGATACGCTCTATCAGTATCCTGTACAGGAAAACAACGAAATCTTCAATGTTCCTGTATCGGCTACAGAAAAAGTGGATTACGACCGCACCTTCGGTGTGGAAGTTGTTGACAAAGAGAGCAATGCCATCGAGGGTAAGCATTATCGTGTGCTCAACAATACTGTCACTATCAAGGCTGGCGAGATGGTAGGAAATGTGCAGGTTCAGGGTATCTATGATAATATCGGAAAGACGGACTCCTTAGGTTTCACGCTGAAACTGGTGATTCCTGAGAAGTACAACTGGACTGAACTCTACAAGGACTATACTCACGTGGTGATGCAGAAGGCTTGTCCTTTCGATATCCACAATTTCTCTGGTTGGTGTATGGTTACTTCTACTTTCTACAGTCAGTATTTGAACAATGTAACCAACCGTCTGATCAAGACTGAGGTGGTAGAAGGTGAGGAGAATACGGTACTCCTGAAGGATGTATATTATAAGGGATATGACCTGAAGTTGAAGTTTAAGACTGGCAACCTTCTGGAACCAAAGGTAGAGATGGACGACCAGATAGCCGGTGAGACCGGTGAGGCGTTCGGAACTATCTATGGAGATGGCAAGTTGCGCATCAGCCAGCCTTCACTCTATACCTCTTATTATAATACCTGCCAGAACTATGTATTGCAGTATGTCAACATGAGTGTCGATAAGAAGGACGGTACATCATTTGGTAATGTAGGAACCTTCATCACCATGTTTGAGTGGGTAAGCGATGCAGAGGCAGAGAGACTCAAAGAACAAGGTTATTAAGCCTTTCGGGTGCTTATATAACGCAGATATATTCAAGAAAATAATAATAGAATAACAATATGAAAAAGTTAATTTCAAGATATTGGCTCGTACTTGTGGCGCTGGTTTCAGTGACCTTGTTCACCGCTTGTTCCAGCGACGACGATGCCGTAAATCCTGTATTTCCACAGGTACAGACTATCGCCGGTGAAGCTGGCGCTGAGTTGGACTTCACCTTCGATGCCAACGAAAGCTGGAGCCTTTCTTCAGACAAAATCTGGTGTAAACTGGTGCAGGGTGAGAAAGCAGACGCCTTCGTTATCAATGGTACTGCAGGCAAGCAGACCATCAAGGTTAAGATTACTGCTGATGATGCCAGCAAGGATATGAGCGTGGCTCAGCTCTTCCTGAATATGGGTGGTCAGAAGGTTGCCATCGCTGAGGTTAAGCGTTCGGCTGCCGGCTATAAGTTGCAGGTATTCGATGCGGCTGGCAATGATATCACCGAGACAGGTATCACTGTAGGTTACAATGTATACACCAAGTTTACCGTAAAGTCAAACTACCGTTTTGCTGTTACCAATACTCCAGCTTGGGTAGACTTGGAAGGCGGTTTCCTGGTAGGTACACCTAACGAGGCTGTTGTTGGCGGTGTTTCCTTCAAGGAGAATCAGGGCGTAAGTGCTAAGTATGCCATCGCTAAGGACGGCAACTACACCATCACCTTTACTTCTGAGGATGGCAAGGCTGCTGTAACCGTACCTGTTATCTATAATGGTATGGCTACCAGCACCATGGATGTTACTTATCCAACCTCTTCACAGTGGGCAGTATGGAATGTATCTCTCGATGGTAAGGTGTTCACTCAGAATGGTTCTAGCCTGAATGGCGGTGATACCAACGATTTTACCTTCTACAACTTCGTTCCTTTCACCCTCAAGACCTTGGGTGATGCTTACCAGCTGGTAGTCTTCGAAAACACGGAGAATGGTTTGTTTGAGGATGGAACTGGTGCTGTGAAGCTGCAGGGTGAGAAGGGTGATGTGAAGCTCACAGTCGCTCCATTAGGCAGCGGAAGCCGTGAGTTCTTGGTTTATGCATTGCCACAGAGCGTATTCGAGAGTCTGGAGAATGGACTCGACGGAATGCTGGAGGAAGACTTCATGACTGTGAAGAGCGATTACGACCGTTACTTCCTGATGGATGTTGTACAGAAGGAGGCCAACTCTTCTGCTGATGATCAGTCTGCAGCACCGACAATCTTGAAGATGAACTACTTGCCAGTAGAGTGCAAGAAGGATAAATCAATGTATGGTTCTATCATATCAGAAGTATTTGGCTACAATGGTGACGAAATATATGTCGCTCAGTCAGAAGTAGGAAGCTCTCTTACAGTTAATCCTAATATCAAGGATTGGGATCCTACCACTATGATGGAGACAGGCTATCTTACAGTTATGGATAGCAACGGAAATGATGTTTATGCAGAGCCTAGTATGGATGAGAATAATAACTGGGTGTTCATCGTAAAGGTTCCTGCTGCTACTCCGATATTTATGGTATTCGAGGACAACGGAACTCCTGTAAAGGTTCTTGTTGTTGAATCTCCTGGTGAGGGAATGAGTAAGAAACATACTTCTATCAGAAAAATTAGAAAGTAATGAACAGAATGAAAATATTTTCAAAGGCACTCTTGTTGCTCTTGGTCTCTCTCCTGACCTTTGCAGCAACAAGTTGCTCGGATGATGAGACCGGAGGCTGGGACGGTACATATGGATATGTGCAGTTCAAACTCAGCAAGAAGGTTTCTTCAAGAGCTACTCGTGCTGCTGCCCTTGACAAACTTGAGAAATTGGATGATGCCAAGAAAATCAAGGTGGTCATGGAGCACAATGGTACGACTGTATCTCAGACTTTGGTGCTCAATTCTTATAATTCAGAGAATGCAGAGTATGGTCTGAGAAGTGAAAAACTGCAACTCGCTTCGGGTACCTACACCGTCATCGGTTTCTATCTCTATGATGCTGTAGATGAGGAGTTGTTGGCTTCTTCTGCCGGCGAGACCTTCACCGTTGTTGGTGGCGGTCTGGAAGTACAGAACCTCATGGTGGAGACTGTGGAGCGCGGTAAGGTGAAGTTCAATCTTGTCAAGGAATGGGAGAAGACCCGTGCCGGTAATACCGAGTATCTCTTCTCTAACATCCGATTGATTGATATCAGTGTAACCAACCTCTTTACCCGTGAGACTTTCACTTTCCCTGGCGTTAAGGTGAAATACAAGGAGTCAAGTGAGGAGCATCAGAATCCTGATGATGAAAACGATAAGTATATGGAGGTGGGTACTGCCTACTGTGATTCTACTGTATGGCTTCCTGCTGGTACTTACCAGGTTACTTCTTATACTACTTACGGTCAGACTGGTGCGGTGAAGACCAAGTATGAAACCCAGCCTGTAAAGGGTGAGGCGTTTATCGTAGAGGATAATCAACTGAATGATAAGGTTCAGGTGCCTATCCTGCTCTCCAAGACCAAGGAATACATCAAGGATTATGAGGCTCTGAAGGCTATCTGGGAATCTCTCCAGGGTAAGGAGTGGAGCTTCTATGGCGATGCTACTTTCAAGGGTGCTAACTGGAACTTCAATAAAGAACTCGATATGTGGGGCGACCAGCCTGGTGTTACACTCAACAGCAATGGTCGTGTCATCGGTCTCGTCATCGCTGGTTTCGGTGCCAAGGGTATCGTGCCAGATGCTATCGGACAGCTCACAGAACTTCAGGTACTCAACCTTGGTTCTCATGATGAGAAGATTGGTGCCAACATCTTCAATAATTACGATGCCAACAGTCTGAATGCAGCCAAGAAGAGCACTATGCGTCATGACTATGAGACCAAGTTCTTGAAGTATGACCCACGTGCCAATATGTCGGATATGATTGTAGAAAGCTACAACTCAGACCCTAAGGTAGCTCCTAAGAACAGAATCAAGAAGGACAGCCGTATCAACCTGAAAGACGCTCAGATCGGTACATTGACCAACAAGATTACAGGTATATCTAAGGCCATCTATCGCCTGACTAAGTTGCAGCAGTTCTATATTGGTAACTCTTCTATCACATCCGACGAGGTTTGTGCGAAGTTCTACAATGCAGACGATGCCGTTTATGGTAAATTTGCTCAGGAGTTCAAGGAAGAGGATTGGGACAACATGACCAACCTGACCGATATTGAGCTTTACAACTGTCCAAAGATCAGTCGAATTCCAGACTTCTACTATAATCTCCCTAATTTGCAGGCGATGAACTTGGCTCGATGCAAGGGCATCTCTGCTAATCAGTTGAGAAATGATTGGACTCGCTTAGCTGAGGAGAAGACAGGTAAGACTCTCCAGATTCTCTATATGAGTTACAATAACCTGGAGGAGTTCCCTGAGTATTCTGCATTGAGAAAGATGGTAAATCTCGGTTTGCTCGACCTGGCTTACAATAATATCAAGAAGGTACATCCGTTTGGTTCTGAGGTAGCTCTCTCTTCTCTCTATCTGAACAACAACCAGATTGAAGAGATTCCTGCTAATCTCTGTGCCTTTACAGAAGATGTAGAGAGTCTGACCTTCGCTCACAACAAACTGAAGAAGATTCCGAATATCTTCGATGCAAGTTCGGTTCGTGAGATGGGTTCTGTGGATTTCTCTTACAACGAGATTACAGGTGTAGATAATAGTCATGGTACCTACAAGGGTATCAATGCAGCTTCAGTCAGTCTGTCAAACAATAAGATAGAGAAGTTCCCTTCTGAGTTGTTTACAGCAGGTTCTCCAATCACAACCATCGATTTGAGCGGCAACCAGATGCGCACTATCCCTAAGGGTTCTATCAGCGGTAAGAAGGCTTATCTCCTTCAGGTGATTGACCTTCGATTCAACAAACTGACTTCACTCTCAGATGATTTCCGCTCAACTACATTGCCATACATTACCAATATGGACTTGAGCTACAACTGCTTCACCGAGGTGCCAACCCAGCCATTGAACAGTGCCGTGCTCCGTGCATTTGCTATCAATCATCAGCGTGATGAGCAGACCAAACAGCGTTGTCTGCGTACCTGGCCAACAGGTATCACCACCTGTCCAAGTCTGATTCAGTTCCAGATAGGTTCTAATGATATCCGTAAGGTAGATGAGACATTGACTTCTCATCTTTATATTCTGAACATCGCTGACAACCCTAACATCTCTATCGATGTAACCCGCGTCTGCCCTTACATCAAGGCTGGTGTGTACATGCTGTTCTACGACAAGAATCAGGATATTCGCGGTTGTGATGCTTTGGATCTTGAAAATTAAACGAAAAGAAAGTAAGATAATATGAAATATATTAATAAACTTACATGGTTCCTCGTTCTGGGTGCTGGTCTGATGACCGCATCCTGCAGCGATAGCGATGATGTAGATATCCCAGGCGGACTCTCCATCGACAAGGAGCAGATAGAAATAGGAGCTCAGGGCGGTAGCGAACAGCTTGCCATTGCTGCCTCACAGAATTGGGTGGCTAACGTGGATGAACCTTGGCTGATGCTCACTCCTGCCAATGGCGTGGGTTCTACTACTGCAACTGTGGTAGCTGACTCTACTCTGATGAACGGACGCCGTACTACCGATATCGCCTTTATCGGCGATAACGGTCAGCGCCGCACCGTTTCCGTGGTACAGTTTGGTTATGGTAAGCAGATTGACATCAAGGAACCAACTGTAGAAATCGAAAATTCAGAATCATACAATAAGCGTGCTTTCGAGAGTTTGATTTCTGCCAATGTAGAATGCAAAATCGGTAAGATAGAGTATTCTTTCGAGGGTGATATGACTGATGCCGAGAAGGCTGAAAACGAGAGCGAACGTGAGGGTTGGCTCCTGAATAGCAAGGATGAGGATAAACTGACAGGTACCAATATCGGAATCGTCCTTGATAGAAAGGCTCGTCCTCGCAGCGTCAACTTCAAGTTCCGCTGGGCGATGAATGTTGTTCCTGCTGTTCGTGTGGCAAAGGTTCACTTAGTACCGGTAAAAGCTGAAGACAAACTGGTGGATGCAGATGGTAATCCTACCGATGATGTCATCCTGACAGTTCGCCAGAAGGCAGCCTTGAAAATTGAGGATAATCGTGCTGGAGACTCTTTGTCTATCATTATGATCAATCAGAAATTAGGTAGTATGGCTACCTTCGATACCAGCGACAATATGCGTAACTGGTCGAACGTGACACTTTGGGAAGCAACTGATGCTTTCGTGAAGAGCCATCCTGAGGCTTTGGGTCGTGTGCGCTCTGTGAAGTTCAGCATGTTCAACCTGAAGAGTGGAGAGTCTCTTCCTAAGGAAGTTGGCAATCTGAAATACCTGGAGTCTTTCTCTCTGGCCGACAATGAGAACAACCAGATTCGTGAAGTAGAGGTTGGTGAGGATATCTGTGAATTGAAGTATCTGAAGAACCTGACTATCCAGGCGTATGGTATGACCCACTTGCCAGCTAACTTCATCAAGTTGGGTAAGTCCTTGGAGTCACTTAATCTGGTAAGTAACAACTTCAATAAGCTGTCTGACATTACGAATGTAGTGAATGAGAAGAACTTCCCTAAGTTGCGTAATCTCATCTTCTATGCTCAGCGTCGTACAGATGTAGCTATCGATCTTTCAAAATTGGAAAAGAACGGAAATAGTGACTATATCTATAATACTTACCCTATCGGTATGTATGGAAAGGTCAGCAAAGGTACCAGCGATCGTCAGGCTCTTCTGAAACTCCTTACATGGGAAAAACTGAATTCCCTGAAGTTGTCATACTGCTTCCTGGAGGGTGAACTTCCAACAGATGAAGAGATGACTGAAGCTTTGGAGGCTGCTGGCAAGGCTACCCGCTACAGCAGGGCAGACTTCTCTACCAATAAGGCTGATTATCTCGACAAACTGGTAGGTGATACCTGTAAATGGTTGCTCTCTGGCTGGGATAATCCAGTAACCTGCAAGCACAAGGATGGTTCTGTAGTTTATGAGGATGTTTATCCTCTTCAGGTGCCACGTGTATTGCCTAACTGCCGTCAGTTGTCACTCAACCTCAACTTCCTGACTGGTGCGGTGCCAAAGTGGATTCTTTATCATCCACATCTGGTAGAATGGACTCCTTCTATCATGGTATTCAACCAGCAGCCTAAGGGAAAGAACAGCGATGGCGCTGCCGTTGGTTTCTCTAATATGACAGAGGATAGCTTCAGTTTCGATTACTTCTACGGAACCAGCGACCCTGGTAATAAATGGGAGGTTCCAGGGGTAGCTTATCCGCTCTATTATCGTACTTATGTGGCTGCAGGTGATGTTGATGAGGCTTCCGTGCTTGCCAAGTACAAGAGAAATGTAACTTTGAAAAGATAATTTCTAACAATATAGAAGCAAACAATGAAGAAAAAGTTTTTCTATATAGCAATGGTCGCTTTGGCTTTGACAGGTTGTGCAGACAACCTGTCGGGCATCGACTCTTCTGATGGCAAGACCCACGAGGTTGTCATTCCTGCAGATGCTGAGAATGGTGAATTGTTGATTAAGTTCAGTCCTGAGATGAGCGATATTCTCGACCAAGCACAAAGCACAATGACACGTGCAGGTGTAGCAGGTACCCGTTCGGGTATTCCTTCTACAGATGAGGTGCTCGATATTCTGGGCAGCTACAGCTTCAAGCGTGTGTTCCCTGTGGATGAAAAGACAGAGGCTCGTACTCGCGAGGCAGGTCTTCACTTGTGGTACACCGTGAAGTTTGACAAGAATACTGATTTGAAGGTTGCTGCAGAGCGATTGAAGCAGCTTGGTGAGATTTCCAAGGTGCAGACCAATGGACGTATCAAGCGTGCCTACAAGACTGACAGCAAGCGTATCTATCTGAATGAGAATGCACTCAAGGCTAAGGCTGCTACCCGTGCTGTAGCCGATGGTACACCCAATGACCCTGGTTACGCTTTCCAGTGGCACTATAACAACCTGGGTGAAGGTAATTATGCTTTCGAAAACCTGAATGATAATCATGCTGGTGCCAAAGCTGGCTGTGATGTCAATGCAGCTGAGGCTTGGAAGACTTGTACAGGTGATCCTTCCATTATCGTAGCCGTGCTTGATGAAGGCGTGATGTACACTCACCCTGATCTGGCTGCCAATATGTGGTGCAACCCTGGTGAGACTACCCAGGGAGCCAAGACTGATGGCGATGGTAATGGCTATGATGGTGATCTTCACGGCTACAACTTCGTAACCGAGAGTGGCGATATTACCTGGACTGATGCCAACGATTCAGGTCATGGAACTCACGTAGCAGGTACAATTGCCGCAGTCAATGGTAACGGCATTGGTGTTTGTGGTGTAGCTGGTGGTGATGGTACTCCTAATTCTGGTGTGAAGATTATGTCATGCCAGGTGTTTTCTGGTCAGAATAGTGTAACTTTAGCAGGAGAGGCAAGAGCTATCAAATATGCAGCCGACAATGGTGCGGTGATTCTCCAGTGCAGTTGGGGTTACAACTCTTCTGAGTCAAGTATCATCAGTGGTTATACTCCTGGTCCTGCTACCGAAAAGGAGTGGGCTGAGACTTATCCTTTGGAGAAGGAGGCTTTGGATTATTTCATCCATAATGCCGGTTCTCCTAATGGTGTCATCGATGGTGGTATTCCTGTTTTTGCTGCTGGTAATGAGTATGCAGGAAATCCTGCGTTCCCTGGCGCTTATTCCAAGTGTGTATGTGTAGCTTCTGTTGCTGCCGACTATACGCCAGCTTGCTATACCGACTATGGTACGCTCGTTACCTTGAGTGCTCCTGGTGGTGACTTGGAATATTACGGAAAGATAGGTGAGGATGAGGATGAGTATTGGGCAGAGACTGCTGAACAGAAGGGTGCTGTGCTCTCTACCTTGATTCAGAATGGTAAACCTGCATATGGTTATATGGAGGGAACTTCCATGGCTTGTCCTCATGTTTCTGGTGTGGCTGCTCTCGGTTTGGCATACGCAGTCAAGCAGCATCGTCATTATCGTGCTGCTGATTTCGTGAGTCTGATGAAGAAGGCTGTCAAGGACTTGGATGGCTATTATGGTAATGGTGCTACCAAGATTTATTATATGAACCATACTACAGTGGGTGCTTCTCCTGAAATCGTCAACCTGTCTAAGTATATCGGTAAGATGGGCGCTGGTCTGATTGATGCCGTTCAGCTCTTGAATCTTGTTAAGAACAAGGATTACAGTTCTGATATGAAGTTGCCTAATATCTATGTAGCGCTCGACAAAGTTTCTACCTTGAATCTGCCAAGTTACTTTGAAGGCGTAGAGAGTGGATACACCTGTGCTGTTGGTGATGCCAATGTGGCTTCTGCTACGATAGAAGGTACTACTCTCACCGTAAAGGGACTTGCTGTAGGAAGTACTACTCTGACAGTATCAGTTGGCGGCAAGCAGCAGACTGTGAGCATTATAGTTCGTAAGAATGCCAGCAACAACGGTTGGATGTAATCTAAAAGATAATTACTGAGATGGGAAAGAGATTCACGATGATCTTCATCGCTCTCAGCCTGATGAGCATGAGTCAGGCTTGGGCACAAAAACTCAAGTTTGACCAGCAGCTCATCGATGCCGGTACGATGACCGAGGATGATGCGCCACGAACCTATTCGTTTGTAGGTAGAAACGTGAGTGGTAAGATGCTGGAAATATCCCGTATTCAGACCACCTGCGGTTGCACCAAGTCGAGTGTCAGTCAGATGAGACTACAGCCAGGTGATAGCTGTAAGATAGAATTGACGTTTACTCCCCATGGTTATCCTGGCACTATAGACACCCGCGCTTTTGTCTATCTGAAGGATTCGGACAGAGAACCGGTCACGAAGATTGGACTCAGGGGGATGGTTCTTCCAAGTGCGGATGTCTGGTATCGCTTCAAGTATAAGATGGGCGACCTGAGACTGAAGCAGGCTAAGGTAACATTCAATGAGGTGACGGCAGGTATGAAGGCTGAGGCTCGCATTCTCTGTGGCAATAGCGGGAAGAAACCGCTGAAGATCAGCAGTCTGGTGCTTCCACAGTATGCACAAGTGAAAACTGAGCCGGAAATCATCCCTGCTGGTGATGAGGCAGACTTGGTGATTATGCTGGATGTGGATAAAATCCCACCGATGATGAAGCCGAATTTCACCTTTCCGATTATTCTGGAGGGAGTGGATGCCAAGCCGAGTGACCGTACGATTATGGTCGTAGTGAATCGCAATCAGTAATGATAAATCATAAGAAAAGAAAGAATTAAAGAATATGAAACATTTAATCAAACTCTTCACCCTGTTGGTGGTTATGCTCCTTTCTGCGGGTTTCGTATCTTGTAGCAGCGATGATGATGAACCTGCAGAGCAGCCGATAGCTGTGACTCCTGCTAATCTTGATGGAGTATGGAAAATGACTGCCTGGAACAATGGTCAGCCAATGCCTGAGGGCACATATTGCTATGTGGTTTTCCATCGCCGTGATAATACTATGGAGATGTACGACAACATGAACAGTATGTATGCAGTTCATACTACTGGTTCCTTCTTTGTGAAGCAGGATCCATATTTGGGTTATATTGTTGGCGGTACCTACGATAATGGTGTTGGTGATTGGAACCAGCAGTATATCGTGAGCAATCTTTATAAGAGCGGTTCTATGATCTGGACTGCCAAGGATGATGCTAACGATGTTTGCCGCTATGAGCGCTGCAGCGAAGTGCCAGCTGAGATTATCAAAGAGGCAAGTGATTTGAAAGACTAATATAACCAGGCTCTTTAGTTTTTTGAAGACTAATCTTAGTTTTTTAGAAAAACTATCATAGCGTTTTATATTAGCTCATCATACCAATAAAAGAGACGTATGGGTGATTTCTTTCACTCGTACGTCTCTTTTTTTCCCATTTCTCCTTTCCCATTTCTGTTTGTTTTATCTTTTTTGTTTTGCGGTTATGATAGTTTTTTTTAAATCTTTTGGTGTTTTGCGATAAATATTGTATTTTTGCGACAGGATAAGGGTGATGCTTTTATTGCAACATCTTCTATCCAAATCGATATAGTACAAATTATAGGCGAAAACGAATGAGAAATGCAATCTATTATAGGAATACATTATATTATAGGTGTATGTTAGTGGTACTGTTTCTGGTGAATAGTATCCAGGTAAGTGATGCCCAATCTTGGCAGGAATACCTTGAACAACTCAGTGAACAGGAGGAATATGAGGATATGAATTGGGAAAGCTATGAAGATGTTCTGGAGGGATATGCTGAAAATCCGATCAATCTCAATACCGCTACCAAGGAAGAGCTGGAACAGTTTCCCTTCCTCTCTGCCCAACAGATAGAGGATATCCAGGCCTACATCTATCAATATGGTGAGATGAAAAGTCTGGGTGAACTGGCGATGATAGAAAGTATCAGTTGGTATGAGCGGCAGTTGCTTTGTTGTTTTGTCTATGCCGGGGAAGTGAAGAGGCGTTCGTTCCCTTCTTTTTCCCAAATAGCAAAATATGGAAAGCATGAAATGGTGGCTGCCGTAAAGGTTCCTCTTTATGAGCGAAAGGGAGACAAGGATGGGTATTGGGGTTATCCTTATAAGCATTGGTTGCGTTATCAGTTTCATTATAGTGATTATGTAAAGATGGGCTTTGTGGCTTCGCAGGATGCGGGAGAGCCGTTTTTTGGTGGTAAGAACAACTTGGGTTATGATTTTTATTCCTATTATCTGCAGATACGGAAATGGGGCAAGTTGAAAAATCTGACTTTGGGTAAGTATCGCCTTCGGGAAGGTATGGGACTGATATTAAATAATGATTTCGGTTTCGGAAAACTCTCCATGCTCTCGTCATTGGGGCGCATGGGAACTTCCATTCGCACACATTCTTCAAGATATGCTGCTAATTATCTGCAAGGAGTTGCAGCCACGCTGAATGTTTGCAAGGGATTGGATGTAAGTGCCTTTCTATCTTACCGCAAAATAGATGCTACGGTAAAGAAAGATTCTATTTCAACGATTGTAACTACAGGAATGCATCGCACGGAGAAGGAAATCGAGAAGCAAGGCATCGCTTCCGCTTTTCTGTTGGGCGGTAATCTGCATTATACTAAGAATGGCTTTCATATTGGTGCTACGGGCATCTGTTATTCTTATTCCTTGCCGCTTCATCCCAATAAATCCCAACTCTATAAGCGCTTTGCTCCCGAAGGCAAGAACTTTTGGAATGCAAGTATCGACTATGGTTATATTTCTCATCGGCTCACGCTGCAGGGAGAGGTGGCGACGGGAGATTGTGGAGTAGTGGCTACGGTCAATACGGCGAGTTATCTGCTTTCAGAACAGTTTTCGGTCTTGGCTCTTTATCGTTTTTATCCTTATCGTTATTATGCAATATACAGTAATAGCTATAGTGCTGGCAGCAACGTGCAGGATGAAAGTGGCTGTTATGTGGGACTGCGATGGTCACCTTCTTCTAAATGGGTATGTGATATTTATGGGGATGTGGCTTATTTTGCCTGGCCGAAATATCGAATGAAGGGGAGTTCTTATGCGATGGATTATTTGGCGAGCATCATCTTCCAGCCTTCCCGCTCTCTCCGTCTTGGCGCCCGTTATCAGTATAAGCAGAAATATGATGTTACTACGCAGCGAGCCCGCCTGTATTGTGGAATCGAAAAAGGAGCATGGAGCAGTAAAACTCAGGTGGATGCCACCTTCCTGTCGCAAAACTACGGAATGATGGTCAATGAATCTATGGAATATCGCTTTTGGTGGCTGAGGCTGAATGCTTTCTTGGGCTATTTCCGTACCAAGGATTATGAGAGTCGTGTCTATGCTTTTGAACCGGGATTGCTTTATACGATGAGTTTCGGTAGTTATTTTGGTGAAGGTATCCGATGTGGACTGCGGGCGAAGGCTGAAATCGGAAAGCATTGGGTGCTGGTTTGCAAGGGAGCCATGACAAAATATTTCGACCGCAATCATATTTCGTCAGGATTACAACAAATCAATGGCTCTGCTCAGACTGATTTGGAAATTCAGGTGAAATGGAAGTTCTGATGAATTACTGGTGAATGATTGTGTTGCGAAAAGCAGTTCTGAAAATCCAATAAATACTCTGTTGGGAAATAATATCAGGTGGATTTCATAAAAGATGAGGTTTGGGCTTGGTTGTTTAAGATTTTTCTTGTATTTTTGCAGAAAAACAGATTGATATGAAAATAAACATCGTAATACCTTGCTATAATGAGCAGGAGGTTTTGCCTAAGACCCTGGAAGTTTTGGGGAATTTGGTGGCGAAAATCAAGGCAGAGACGGGCGCTGAGACCAATTTGCTATTGGTGGATGACGGCAGTCGAGACACTACCTGGCAACTCATCCGAGAAGGGGCAGAAAAACATTCGTACGTGAGAGGAATCAAACTCTCTCATAACCGTGGACACCAGAATGCACTCTGGGCAGGTATGGAGGCTTCCATCGACCATTGTGATGCGATGGTGAGCATCGATGCGGATCTGCAGGATGATGAGAATGTAATCATCGATATGGTGAAACAGGTGCAGGAAGGCAAGGATATCATCTATGGTGTGCGCAAGGAGCGTAAGACCGATACCTTCTTCAAGCGATTCACCGCCCAGGCTTTCTATAAGCTGATGAAGAGCGTGGATAAGGATACGGTGTATAACCATGCCGACTTCCGCATGATGACGAATCGCACGCTGAAGGCGCTGATGCAGTATCCGGAGCGCAATCTTTTCTTGCGTGCTATCGTTCGCCAACTGGGTTTCCAGGAGGGTTTTGTTTATTACGACCGCAAGGCGCGTGAGGCAGGTGAGAGTAAATATCCGTTTACCAAGATGCTGAGTTTCAGTATAGATGGCATTACTTCTTTCTCTGTAGCACCTTTGCGTTTCATCACCTTTGTAGGATTGCTGATGACATTGGTGTCTTTCATCATGATTATCTTTGCGCTGATAGAACATTTCCAGGGCAAGACGATACAGGGTTGGACTTCCTTGCTTGTTTCCCTCTGGTTCATCGGTGGCATTATCACTACAGGTGTGGGGGTTACGGGTGTCTATATCGGAAAAATCTATACCGAAGTGAAACGCAGACCGAGATATTTTATCGAAGAAAGAGTATAATTCATATTGAAATCATAAAAAAAAGAAAGGGTGTGTCGTGGACTTATGACACACCCTCTCTTTTGAAATATTTTTTGGGGCATTTTAGTTGCAAGCCAAATTAGCGCTTGTTTTCACGAAACGGTAGAAACCTACAGGGCAACGGGTTTCTGCAGTTCTCGGAATCTCCCATACCTTTTCGAAAGTATAATTACTGCCATATTTCTCCGTGAAAATCTGGATATCATCATTTGATACCATCACGATGCCGTCTTGTGGCAGTGTCTTGTCGAACTGCTGGATCTTGTCGCCTAAATAGAAGTTGAGGCTGAAGAAGTGGAGCATATCAATCGACATGTAGGAATAGAGTTTGGAAGTATCAAACTTCTTTTCTATTACTGGTGCCCAGCGCTTGTCAGCCTTGGTATTGAGCACAGTCGGCTGAAGCGTAGAGTCCAGTATCATGAAGAGGCTGATGATGGTAATCAACGTATGGCCTACGATGCTGCCAGTATGATTCCTGCGGAGTGATTGGAACGTAGCATAGATGCCATAAATGCACAATATGAAGAACAGATATCCTATGCCTTCTGCGATACTCTGAGGTCCTTTTTCCAAAGCATGGAGCATGGCTGTATTTTCTGCTGCATGTCTGCCGTGGAAGATAGTGTCAGGTATCAATCCGCATGAAACTGCGATTCTTGTTATGATAAGCAGGATGGCGAGTGATGCTATTACCCCTGCATATACCTTGAATGCTCCCATCTTCTCCTTCATCATCCAAACGATGTATTCGGCGATGAGATAAGCCATGAACGGATAGCAAGGCAGCAGGTAAACGCTTCGCTTGCTCTTCGGGATGCAGTAGAAGAAGAGTACCAGGAGGAAAGCAAGCCAGGTGAATACCTGGAGCGGGGTAGCCTTTTTCGCATTCTCTACAAACTTACTCTTGGAGAATTTCTTCCAGGGCAGGATAAAGAGAGAGAACAATAATAATAAGGTATAAGGCAGCCAACCGGTGATGAGCGTAAGCAGATTGTACCAGGCAGGGTTTTCATGCGACTCGTAGGCCATTTTTCCCATAAAGCGGTCGATATTCTCTTCCTTTACCAGTTCCAGGAACTCGTTGCCACCCTGGAGATAGGCGGCATAGTACCAGCAGAATGGGATGATGAGAGAGAGTACGGCAGTTGTTGCCATTCGCCAGACGATGCCCCAGAAATTTTCTCTCTGTGTGAGCATGAAGACACCCATCACAAAACAAGGCAGGATGATGCCTACTGGTCCCTTGGTCAGCGTGGCACCGCTCATGCAGAGGATGGCAAGCCAGGGCAGTTGATGTTTTCCCTTTTCCCACCAATGGTAGAGCAGATACATGGCTCCCACCATGAAGGCGGTGTTCAGCATATCTACACGGCAGTTGATTCCTGCACGATGCACTTCGAAAGCAGTCAGCGTGAGGATGGCTGCGATGAGGCTCGTCTGGGTATCCTTGCGCTTGGCAAAGAATATAAAGCCGCCGATGGTCATCAATATCAGCGATACGGCAGACGGCAGACGGGATGTGAATTCGCTTACGTGTCCGGCAAAGAGCGAGAAGAAGGCGATGCACCAGTGGAAGAATGGTGGTTTGTAAGGAATATCGCCTCCATTATTGATGGGCAATATCCAGTTGCCATGCTCCAGCATGGTGTAGGCAACTACAGCCTCGCGAGGCTCTCCCTTGGTATTGAATTCGGTAAGCCCGAGGAAAGGAATCAGCATCACGATAGCGAGGATGATGACAATCCACAGAGCTTTGTTGTACTTGATGTTCATGTCTTATCGAAGTCTTGTTATATGATTTTGGCTGCAAAGTTACATATAATTATTTGTTTATAGATAGAATAAGGCGGGAATTTTGCTTTTATTGGGATATAATTATTAACTTTGCAGCCGATTTCTAAAGTAGAATAAAAATGAAACGATATTTTAAGGTCTTGGGTTATCTCCTTTCGGTGCATGTATTGGCATTGCTGGTGATGACTCTGTTCAGATTGGTAGAATTTATCGCCCTGCATGGCATGATTGTAGATGCAGAGGCGAGTAGGGTAATGGCGTTTGTCAAGGGTGTATGGTTTGATAATGTCATAGCTTGTTATATTTCGGTATTGCCTGTGGCTGTGCTCCTGATAGCAGCCAGCCTGGGGTGGTGTCATCGCCATTTGCTGCGTGGCATCAACATCTGGTATGCGGCATGGTTTGCCATCGCCTTCATGCCTTCGGCAGCCAATACTCCTTATTTCCAGTATTTCTTCAAGAACATCAATTCCAGCATATTCGGGTGGTTCGGCTATGTAGCCACCACATCGGGCATGCTCTTGCAGGAGTCTTCCTACTGGCTCTATATCGCCCTCTATTTTGTGTTTACGGGGGCGTTTATCTATGCGCTCGTTCGTCTGCGCCGCTACTTCGAGGGGCTCTTCCTTCTGCCTAAGGACAATATGCACCTGGTGCTGGTGGGAGCACGTTTCCTCATTTCCTTGGCTCTGATAGGCGCCTGCCTTTTCGGCATCCGTGGCAGAATGGGCTATAACCCTATCAAGGTGAGCCAGGCTTACTATTGCGAGGATTCTTTCCTCAACCAGCTCGGCATCAATCCGGCATTCAATCTCCTTACTTCTGCGCTCGACGATATGCGCAAGGAGAACAAGGAACTGCATCTCATGCCATACGCTGAGGCTATTACGAATACCCGCCAGTGGCTGGGTATTACGGGAAAGGTGGATAGCACGAATATTCTGAAGCGTGAGGTGGTGAACGATTCCCTGGTGATGAAGAAGAATCATCCTAACGTGGTGGTGATATTGATGGAGTCTATGTCGGCAAACCTGTTGGGTACTTTCGGCAATCAGCAGCCGCTCACCCCAACGCTCGATTCGCTCTATCATCATTCCCTGGCGTTCACCCACTTTTATAGTGCCGGCATCCATACCAACCATGGCATGACGGCTACGCTCTACAGCTTTCCTGCTCTCATGTTCCGAAACCTGATGAAGGGAACGGTAACTCCACGCCGCAAGGGTATCGCCACGGTGTTGAAGAAGTATGGCTACGAGAACATGTTCTTCATGACCCACGAGGCACAGTATGACAACATGAAGGCCTTCTTCCAGACCAATGGCTACGATGACATCTTCTCTCAGGAGAACTATCCTAAGAGCGAGGTGGTGAACAGCTTTGGTGTGAGCGACCATTTCGAGATGGGCTACGCCCTCAACACCATCAACCAGAAGGCGAAGACGGGCAAGCCTTTCATGGCTACCATCCTCACCGTGAGCAATCATCCGCCATATATCATTCCTGATTTCTTCAAGCCGAAGACCAAGGAGAAGGAAACACAGATTGTGGAGTATGCCGACTGGGCGATAGGCGACTTTCTGAAGAAGGCAAGCCGGGAGCCTTGGTATAAGAACACGATATTCGTGATTCAGGCAGACCATGGTAAGCTGGTGGGTAAGAGCGAGGGCGAGTTGCCTCAGTCTTACAACCACATTCCGCTCATCATCTTTGGTCCTGGTGTTCCGCAGCAGCAGTATGCCGGTTTGGGTATGCAGGTAGATGTAATGCCTACGCTTTTCGGTCTGATGAATCTGAATTATGAGTACGAGGGCTTCGGCGTGGATTTGCTGAAACAGGAGCGCCCGATGGTATTCTATTCGGCAGATAACCAGATTGTGGCAAGAGACCATCAGCGTTGCTTTGTCTATAATCCTTCGATGAACCGCAGTTTCTGCTATGATGTGTTGCCGAATGGCAATCTGAAGGAAACCAAGCAGGAGTCTAAGTTCCAGGATTTGAAGAACTATGTCTTCTCGAATATCCAGGCAGCGGAGTATATTGAGCGACATCAGCAATAAAAAACGATATTATCAGAAACAGTAATCCCCCACCACGCTTTGGCTGCGTGATGGGGGATTAACTGTTTATATAGTTTTTCTATTCTTCCGTTACTTCCTCGCACATTACCATTTCTGCTCCTCGGTAGATAACTACGAGTTTGTGGAGCTTAGTGGTCTTGACCGACTCCTTGACGATGTCACTATTGGCATAGCGGCAGATTTGGGCAGAGGCTTCCTTGAAGAGAACTTGCAGCTGCTCATCGGCGGTATTGGTCTTGCAGTATTTCAGCTCGATGATGTAACTGTCCACCATGTCCTTGTAGATGTCGCAGAGCGGAGAAAGGAAGATGTCGGCATAGCCACCATCGTTGTCTAGCTCTGAGATAGGGCGATAGAACTGGTTCTGGCTGGTCATCGCCAAGGTGAAACCATGCACGAATGCTTCTCCCTTCTGCTTGTCACGCTGAGAAGAGTAACGCTTCAGACTGTCGGCGATGAACTCAAAGTATGCCTTGTAGTTGCCATCGTATGCCAATTGAGACTCTAATTTTCCCTTATTGAAACTATCATAGGTCAAATCGTTCTCCTTGTAGGTGTCTAAGAGATATGTATACATCTGGTCTCGTACTACCTCGTTTGGAATGATAAACTTGGTGACTCCCTTGTAATCACCATCTATCGTTACCATGCCGAAATAGAAGAGCAGACTCAGGAAGTTGTCTGGGTCGTTGATGCGCTCGGCAGGGAAGTTCTCTACGAGCTTACCTGTGACGAATCCTTGGGTTACCAACTGCTGGATGATGCTGGCATCATGAGCAAACTCCTTGTCATGACGGATAAGCATGCGTACCTTGTCATAGTCGATGCGTACATTGCTCTCTACCATATTCTTAGGAATGTTGTAGTTGTTGCGGATGTACTTGTCTAAGAAGTTAAGTACCATCACAGAATTGTACATCGTCGTTTTTCCGTACTCCTCTTCGGCAAAGCAATAGTTGTCATACCATGGCTTCATCATCTTGATGAGTTTATCCACGCTGTGATTGAACGGCAATACGCTGGAGTAGTAGCCCAGCATATCTCTTACTTCATCCTCTGTGAATCCTGTCATCTCATTGAATTCCGGAGCCAGGGAGTAATTGGTGCCGATATTGAATCCGCTTGTCAGGTCATCCATCGTTACAGGGCTAACGCCTGTTACGAAGACACGTGCTAGGGTATCGCCTGCTGCTCCCTTGATGGTATCGAAGAATTTTCTGAGATATCCTTCGCCATGGGTCTGTATGTGGTATCTCTGTTCATGCTCCTTGTGGGCGAGAATCTGATTGGTGAAGTGGTCGTACTCGTCAATGAAGAGATAAATCTTCTGACCAGATTTTTTGCTTTGGGTGCAAAGATAGTTTAATTGGTTGACGGCATCTTCCTGTTGGTTGAGACCTTCTTTGGTACCTTCTGGTAAGAGATGCGAATATACATCCACGAAGTAATTAAACTGCGTCCTGCAATAATTGTCCATGCCATGCTTGTAGTCGTTTAGGTCGCCTACAATAATGGCAAAGTTGAGATGGATGATGAGATAACTATTATGTTCGGGAGTCGGATTCTCACCAATATAAAGCTTGCCAAAAATTTCATCAAACTTGTCTTTCTTGTTGATGTCATAGTAATTTTCAAGCATAGAGATGGTAAGGCTCTTGCCGAAGCGGCGAGGCCTTATAAAGAAGAAGTACTTGTTAGAGTCTTCTATATCTTCGATGAATGGGGTCTTGTCTACATAGTAGCAATCCTCTTTTATCACATCCTCAAAATTCTGCATACCATAAGGTATTCGCTTGCGATAGATTCGCTTTTTTCTTTCTCTTACCATAGTTCTTTACTTTTTGCAATGACTGAGTACAAAGTTACGAAATATTCTTGAAAGTCGATATGCTAGTGGCATTTATTTATGAAACTTTATCAAAGATAAGAATATCCAGGCTGCTGAATATATCGAGCGACATCAGCAATAAAAAAAAAGATATTATCAGAAACAGTAATCCCCCACCACGCTTTGGCTGCGTGATGGGGGATTTACTGTTTCAGGAGATTCAAGATGCTTTATGCCGAGAGGGTAAGCTTCTGCCAGATCTCGGTGTCGCCACCTTTCAGCTTCTTGCAGAGACCACGCTTGGTCCAACGGCTTATCATCTTACGGATGGTTTCACGACTGGCTCCGTCGCCACGCTCACGGCTGGCATCGAAGAGGGTGAACTGCTCAGGGAGCTGGGCAAAGAGCAGGGTGTTTCGAGACTTATAGACTGGGATAGCCTCGTTGTCCTGCTGCTGCTTGTCGAGACGCAAGCCAAACATCTCCATCTGCATGGCGAGCACGTAGTCGGCCACAGCCTTGGCAAAACGGATGCAGGCATCTGTCTCCTCTCCGGTCTGCTCCAGGATGTGGAAGATGACGCCACAACGGAAGCCGATGACGGCGGAACGGCGACGATATACATCCATCACACGGTCGGCATTCGCCAGGGCAAGCTGTCTCTTTGCTTCGAGCCACTGGCAGAACTCCTCGCACATACGGGGCAGCTCCATTACGCCGTGACTACGTTCAAGGAGAGTTACTGCCTTGAGGATGTTTGCCTGCTCCTCCTCGGTATAGCCGTGGTGCTGGCTGAGGGGTGCGAAGGAGGTATCGGGCATCTTGGCGAGCATCATTCTTGAAGAAGATCCGTCCTCGATGTTATCATCGGTGAAGAACTTCTGGAAGATGTTCTGGGTGCAGCAGCCGGAGAAGTTGAGCTGGGCGTGGGTTACGCCGCTGGTGGCTGTGATGTAGTCTTGACCCACCTCGCTCTGGTCGAACGCCTTACGGAAGTAGTCGCCGAACACCTTCCATACGCTCTTCATCGAACCGAGCTCCTCGCTGAACATATACATGGTATGGCCGTCGGCACAGAGCTGACGACGCATCAGAGCCGACTTCGAGATAGTATCGCCAATGTGACGGATGCAAGGCTTCGGATCTACTACACCCTTCTTGCCCTTGTGCTGCTGGTACCAGGCTTCGTCTTCACGTGGTTTCTCATCGTCCTTATCCATCTTCTTCGCCCAGATGTTCTCAATGCGGCGGCATACGCCCTTACCTGATGCCTGCTCGCCGATGATGATAGACATGAGTGCCATCGGAGTCTCGCTGCCATCGCAATACTTCGCCTTCAGACGGTCAGCATAGGTTGCGGCAATAGGGAGGGCTGAGAAGAGGGCAGGCACGCGTGCCTCTGCGGCTACGCCAGAGAGCGAGTCGCGAAGACCGAGTGGAAGCTGGTCTACTGGGAATTCGTAAAGAGGCTGTGTACTTGCCTTAGCGGCTAAAAGGTTCTCTGTGTTTCTTAAATTTTCATTCTCCATAATTATTTAATGTTTAAAAGTTAGCTTGTCGGAATATCCGGTAAACGGGGGCAAAAATACGACTATCTTCTGTAACCGCCAAATTTGAGTGTGTGATAAGGCCCGAAATTCAGCAGCCATTTGGAGCAAATTGTGTTAAAAAATCTAAGTCATAGTTTTGTGGGTCGGAAAACATAGGTTCTTATGTGCTAAATCATAGTTTCTCGGGTGCCAGGTTATAGCTTCTCGGATAACAGGTTCTCGTCTCAATCCGTAATCCCCTTTTTCTTCTTCTTCCTTTCTCATAAAAAAATAACACGGACAAATTGAATTTGTCCGGACAAATTGTCCGGAGTGCCATAACGTATTGTTTTCCTGGTACTTATAAGCCTGCTGGACAACCATCCGGACAAATTCAATTTGTCCGTATTTTAAAAATATTCCCGTTAAATTCTTTGGTGTCTTACCCGTAATCCGTTGATTATTAGTTAATTCGTAATAAAAATGCTAGTTTTAAACAACTTTGTTTAAAACAACCTTGTTTAATTTGTTTTTTTTTGCTATCTTTGCAGAAGAAAAGCTCCTAGCCCAGGGCGTGTGGAGCTTACATGCAAATTACATTAGTATATAATAAGGTAGTGATTATGAGAAAAAGTAAAGAAGCTCCGTTTGTATTCGGTGTTCGTGTGGAGGGAGATTCCTTCACCGACCGTAGAGAGGAAACAGAACGCCTGAAGGCGAACTTTACGTATGGAGTGA
>ENA-OOQP01000057-OOQP01000057.1-human-gut-metagenome-genome-assembly--contig:-NODE-57-length-56252-cov-3.352439_pt1 | contig 56252 bp, 51 predicted proteins | sample MGYA00241266_ERZ501171 | MGnify/ENA primary metagenome ERZ501171 (study PRJEB25962, sample SAMEA2042501) | human gut metagenome | biome: human gut; feature: human-associated habitat; material: faeces...
TATGCGTGCCGTAGCCGGCGGTGCTTTGGGAGCGGTTATCATGGCAATGCAGAAGGGTATTGCGAGAGGTATTTTCTCCAACGAAGCCGGTATCGGTACCTCCGCCATCGCCGCCGGTGCCTCTGCCTCCGAAAATCCCATGCGGCAGGCTCTTGTTTCCATGACCGCTGTTTTCTGGGATACCATCGTCATGTGCACACTCACCGGATTTACCATTATCAGCAGCATGCTCGCGCATCCCGGCAGCGCTGCAGCCTACAGTGATGCCGGTCTTACCACTGCCGCCTTTACCTTTTTACCGCATGGGGATGCTTTTCTTTCTCTTTCCCTGATGGCCTTTGCCCTCGCCACACTGGTCGGCTGGTGCTATCTCGGAGAAAAAGGCGTCACTTATTTTTTCGGAAAAACAGCGGTAAAATCCTACCATCTTATTTACATTGTCATGATTTATTTCGGTGCCATTCTGCCCATGGAAATTGTCTGGAGTTTCACGGATTTTATCAATGCGGTGATGGTTCTGCCGAATGTTCTGTGTCTCTTCTTATTATATAAAAAAATAGAAAAACCATCCGCAAAAGTTTTCACCCATTAGCAAAACTTACCATTATATTTTCCCGGACTCTGCTCATACTAAGACCAAGATAAGTGATAAAAACACACTTAAGACCGGCACAAAAACGGGATAAGTGGTTTTCATCCACTTATCCGTAAAAAAATCAGGAGGTGAAAAACTATGGCAAACTCAAAGTCTAATAGAGTAGAAGTTCCTGCAGCAAAGGCAGCTCTTGACCGTTTCAAAACCGAAGTTGCATCTGAATTAGGTGTAAACTTAAAGGAAGGTTACAACGGTGACCTGACTTCCCGTGAAGCAGGTTCCATCGGTGGTGAAATGGTTCGTAGAATGATTAAGAAGCAGGAAGAATCCATGAAATAATCCGGGTTCCACCTAAAAAAGAGGCTATCGTCACATGAACATTCATGGGGCGATGCCTCTTTTTTTGTTCCTAAAGAAACTGTGTTTATAACTGTGTTTCCACAAAAATCGCATAAATGGCACGGATGGCATTTTCAAAGTCTTCGTTTGCCACACCGATGATAATGTTTAACTCGGAAGAACCCTGGTCAATCATTTTAATGTTGATGTTGGCATGCGCCAGTGCGGAGAAAAGCCTGCCCGCTGTACCGCGCATGGATTTCATGCCGCGTCCCACGACCGCAATCAGCGCCAGGTCTGACTCAATATCAATAGAATCCGGATTTGCCAGTCTGTGAATACCGGCAACCACCTTCTGTTCCTTGTGCATAAACTCATCCTGATGTACAAAAACCGTCAGGGTATCGATACCGGAAGGCACATGTTCGAAGGAAATACCGTTTTCTTCAAAGGACTGCAGAACCTTTCTGCCGAAACCGATTTCGGAGTTCATCATGTCCTTTTCAATATTTACCGCGCAGAAGCCCTTCTTGCCGGCAATACCCGTGATAATGTATTTGGATTTCTGGCAGGTGCTGCCCACAATCCATGTACCTTCATCTGCGGGAGCATTGGTATTCCGGATATTGATGGGAATGCCCTGCTGACGGACCGGGAAAATGGCATCTTCATGCAGAACGGTTGCGCCCATATAGGCAAGCTCGCGGAGTTCCTTGTAGGTGATAACTTCAATGACCTGCGGATCCTTGATAATACGGGGATCTGCAATTAAGAAACCGGAAACATCCGTCCAGTTTTCATACACATCGGCTTTTACCGCTTTTGCCACAATGGAACCGGTAATATCGGAACCGCCTCTGGAAAAGGTCTTTACCCTGCCGTCTGTGTAAGCGCCGTAAAATCCGGGAACGACCGCATTGGGACATTCCTCCAGTCTTGCGGAAAGCACTTCGTCTGTAAGGTCCGCATCAAATTCTCCGTTTTCCTTAAAGAAAATAACCTCTGCGGAATCAATGAATTCATAGCCTAAATAGTCTGCCATGATAATACCGTTCAAGTATTCGCCGCGGGAAGCCGCATAATCTCTTCCGGTTTTCGCTTTGAAATTCTTTTCGATGGTCTTGAACTCCTCCTCCAAGGAAAGCTCCAGATGCAGACCGTCGATAATTTCCTGATATCTTGCCTTAATAGCGGCAAGCTCCTTGGAAAAATCCTTATCCTCATCTGCTAATGCATAGCAGCCGTACAGCATATCGGTAACCTTGGTGTCATTTGAAAATCTTTTGCCGGGTGCGGAAGGCACAACATAAGCACGCTCCTTATCTGCCCGGATAATATTGCCGACCTTAATAAACTGTTCCGCGCTGGCTAAGGAACTTCCACCGAATTTTACAACTTTTTTCATAATAGTTTCCAAACCTTTCTTTCCTGCGACTTTATTTTCGCATTTTTCTCCTCATATTCCTCATTTTCTATTATTGCATATCTGCGTTTACACGGATTCTGTTTCCGACACAGATGTCTGCGATTTTTTCGTATTTTTCCGTAAAATCTTTTTCCTTCATAAGGGAGGTTACAAATGCCTCTTCCTCGTCCATGCCAGAAAGCTTTACGGACTTCACTTCACCGAATACAGCCTTTACCTTTTCTCCGTTGCCGCTCTTTACACGGAAGAAGAATTTATTTTCCGCCTCTTCTACGTTCATCAGTTTGGCATCCGTCGCATCCCAGAAGCACATAATCACCTTGCCGATATGTCTTGCACAGTCGATGACATCGGAGACAACCGCACTGGCGGTGGGAAGCTTTCCTGCTCCCTTGCCGTAGTACATAGAATCGCCCAGCATGTTGCCGTGAACAAACACCGCATTGAACACACCGTTTACCATATGAAGAGGATGATCCGCCGAAATCATAAACGGCGCCACCATGGCAAGTGTTTCATCTCCCACTTCCTTGCTCATGGCAAGAAGCTTGATGGACATATCCATTTCCTTTGCATAGGCAAAATCCGTTGCGGTAATTTTCGTAATACCCTCTGTATAAACCTTGCGGTAGTCTACATTTTCACCCAGCATCAGGGAAGAAAGAATAGCAATCTTGCGGCAGGCATCATACCCCTCCACATCGGCCTCGGGATTTCTTTCCGCATAGCCTTTTTCCTGTGCTCTCTTTAATACGGCGTCAAAGTCCGCTCCTTCTTTTTCCATCTTGGACAGAATGTAGTTGGTCGTACCGTTTAAGATACCGGTAATGGACTCAATTTTTTCTGCTGTCAGGGAGTAATTCAAGGGTCTGATAATGGGAATACCGCCGCCCACACTGGCCTCGAACAGATAATTACATTTATGTTCCTTTGCCATGGTAAGAAGCTCCGGTCCGTGTGCCGCAACAAGCTCTTTATTGGATGTACATACGCTTTTTCCCACCTGCAACGCCTGTTTGGTAAATTCATACGCAGCACCGGTGCCACCCATGGTTTCGCAGATAATCTGGATTTCCGGGTCGTTTACGATGGTCTGGTAATCATGTACTACCTTGTTTTCGTAAGGGTCTCCGGGGAAATCTCTTAAGTCCAGGATATATTTAATGGAAAGCTCTTCGCCCGCTTTCTTGTTTACCATGTCCTTGTTCTTCTCGATAACCTCTACTACGCCGCTTCCTACGGTACCATATCCGAGTACTGCAATTTTAATCATGTCTTTTCCTCTGCTTTCTTTATTCTTTTGCTGCATCTTATTCCTTCGCCAGAATTTTTACATAGTGCACACCCTTTGTCCGCTCCATGTCTCCAATCATGCCGGAAACATCCTGCGTGGTGTGCAAAATCTGAATGCTCAAGGTCAGCGATGCCATGCCGTTGATGGGAATACTCTGATGGATGGTCAGGATATTGGCTCCGTATTTTGCCACAATCCCCAGAACCTCCGACAACAGTCCGGGCTCATCCTCCATCTGGAACGTCAGGGTAATGGTGCTTCCCTGCGAATCCTCATGGAACGGAAAAATATCCTCTTTGTACTTATAAAAAGAACTCCGGCTGATACCTACGGCATCCACAGCCTCCTGTACGGAACGCACCTTTTCGGTTTCTATAAGCCGCTTGGCTTCCACCACCTTCAAAAGCACCTCCGGTACTGCCTTGCTCCTTACCACATAATAACCGGTTGCTCTGTCCATTTTTCCTCCATGCTTTTCCATTAAAGACAATTGTTTGTTTACCGCAGACATTTGTTTTCATATGTCTTTGTGTCAAATACAGTTGTCTGTTACCGAAAGATAGTTTATCATAGTCCTCCGAATAAAGCAAGGGCGAAATTGCCTCCTCCGGAAAAAAAGAAGAGAACAAAAATCCTTTGTCCTCTTCTTTCAATCGATATATTTTCCTACAATCAGATACTTTTCCCTACGCCTCGCGGTGATCGATCACACGCTTTGCCTTCTTCTCTGTTCGCGGTAATGTTCCAACCGGCACAACATTGATCTTCGGTGTGACACTCATCTTCGACTTGAACAGATTTTTAATCGTCTGACCTGTCTGCTCGAAGTCCACACGGCCTTCCGCCTCAACAGTCACCATGATGATGTCACGGTTATGTGCTTCATCATGTGCGATGTTAATGTTATATTCGCTCGATACACCATCAACCATGCCAAGGATTTCTTCTACCTGACTCGGGAACATATTGACGCCATGTACCTTGAACATATCATCACTACGTCCCTTAATTATATCAAGACGAGGATATTTGTTGCCACATGCACATTCACCAGGAATAATTTTAGAGATGTCATGTGTCCGGAATCGCAGAAGCGGTGCGCCTTCCTTGACAAGTGTTGTTATAACAACCTCTCCTTCTTCTCCGTCCGGAACCGGCTGAAGTGTCTTCGGATCAACAATCTCAATATATACATAATCATCCCAATAATGCATACCCGCATTTTCATCACAGCTGATCCCGATGCCCGGTCCGTAAATCTCCGTCAGGCCATAGATATCATAAAGAGAAACTCCAAGCTCCCTTTTAATGTATTCACGCATCTTCTCACTCCAGCGCTCGGAACCAAAAATGCCTTTCTTCAGATACAGTTGATCGCGGATTCCTCTTTTATTGATTTCCTCCGCCAGAAGCAATGCATACGAAGATGTCGCAGTAAGAACGGTCGATTTCAGATCCATCATCATCTGAATCTGCTTGTCTGTATTCCCCGGTCCCATCGGAATTGCCATTGCGCCAAGCTTCTCACAGCCTGCCTGGAATCCGATTCCCGCCGTCCACAGACCATAACCGGCTGTAATCTGAATATGATCTTTGTTTGTGATGCCTGCTGTTTCATAGCAGCGTGCAAACATAATCGCCCAGTCATCCACATCCTTTGCTGTATAAGGAATGATGACCGGCTTACCTGTCGTTCCGGACGAAGAATGGATTCGTACCACCTCCTCATCCGGTACCGCCTGGATTCCAAGCGGATAAGCATTTCGAAGATCTGCCTTGCTGGAGAACGGAAGCTGTTCAAACTCCTCCTGACTTGAAACACCTGTGATTCCTGCTTCTTTATAAATTCTGCCATAATAACTGTCTGTCCGGAGCAGACGCTTAATCTGCGTGTCTACCTGTGACAACTGTAACTCTGTTAATTTCATGGTTGGTTTCTCCTCCAAATATGATTTATGATATCGACTGATTATACGTCGTTTTCTCTATCACAGCGTTTTTCCGCTTCCCACTTCAACACCTGCGTAAAATGCCGCTTTGTTTGTCTCTACATATTTTGACGGCACGCGCTTTTCAAGCTCTGCAAGCACGGTTTCCTTGCTGATGCCAAGCCGTCCGCTTCCAACTGCCACACCCAGAATAGCGATATTGAAATATCGCGACGAGCCAAACGGTGCACAGATTTTCTCTGCATCGATTACGATACAGCTGCATTTCTTCTGTAGATATGCAATCATCTCTGTGCCGTCGTACCCGGTATCCTGCAAAGATTCTGTCACCGGTTTTACCGGTACACGATTCACGATCACGATTCCATCCTTTTTCAGATACCCTAAGTTCCGCACAGCCTCCGCCGGCTCAAACGCCAGAATCATATCTGCCGCCCCCTGTGGAATCAGTGGTGCATATGCCTCCCCGATACGCACATGGCTCGTTACCGAACCACCTCTCTGTGCCATACCAATCGTCTCTGCCGAATGAACTGCCGAGCCTTCATCCATCGCAGATGCCGCAATAATTTTGGATGCCAGCACGGTTCCCTGCCCGCCGACACCACAGATCAATATATCTTTCTTCATGATATGGCACCTCCTTTTTGAGTATCGTCACCAATGGCATGAACCGGGCAGATCTGACTGCACAAGCCACAACCGGTGCATAAGTTTTCATCGATCGTCACATTTCCATCTACGGTAATAAGTGCCGGACAGCCGATCTCACGAATACATTTCTTACAGTTGATACACTGCTCCGATATCCGGCATTTGCCGTCCGGCTTGGAAATCGCAATGCACGGCGACTTGAAGATAATCGCTTTCACGCCCGGAAGCTTATCGCATTCCTGCACAGCAGCCACCGACGCAGCAAGATCCAACGGATTGACGGTTATAATCTTATGCACGCCGATTCCCTCTAACACCTTCGCGATGTCTACCTTATCCACAAACTGTCCCATCATATTCCGTCCGATTCCCGGATGCGGTTGATGGCCGGTCATCGCCGTTGTCGAATTATCCAGCACGCAGAGAATCATATCTGCGTTGTTGTACACCGCGTTTACGACACCCGTCATACCCGATGCAAAGAATGTCGAATCGCCCACGAATCCGAAGCATGTGCCTTCCCCATCAATCCAGTGGAAGCCCTGTGCCATCGTGATTCCGGCGCCCATGCAAAGACATGTGTCAACCATATCAAGCGGCATCGCATTTCCAAGTGTATAACATCCGATATCGCCACAGAAATACGCTTTCTTTCCCTTCATCGCCTGCTTCACTGCATAGAACGATGCGCGATGTGGACATCCCGCGCACAATACCGGCGGACGCATCGGAAGAGATGGTGCATCGCTGCCATCATACCCACGCACGAGCTTCTCTGTACCAAGAAACTCGCTCAAAATATCTGCGACCAGATTCGAACTGTTCTCGCCACTTGCCGGCACTTTTCCATCTAATTTTCCTGACACCTTGATGGAGAGCGCGTGCTTCCCGGCAAGCTTCAGAATCTGTTCTTCAATATACGGACTTAACTCCTCCACACAGAGCAGTTCCTCCACGCCCTCGAGTGCCTGAAGCAGAAAATCCTCCGGCAGAGGGTACGCAGTCGCAAGCTTGATGAGCTTGATATCGGTGTGGTCTTTCAGATATTCCTTTGCATAAGCATAGCTGATTCCTGACGTGATCACTGCCTTCTTGGAATTTCCGCCTTCCACACGATTCCATTTATATGTAGAAAAGTCTTTTCCGATTTCAACATTCCGCTGCTCGATCATCGCATGATTCATGTATGATAACCGCGGGAAGATGACCCATTTCTTTGAATCCTTCACGAAGCCATCATATGCTTTGGGTCCATTGTTGACCGGATTCTCAATCGAGGCATACGCATGGCAGACACGTGTCGTCGGACGGAACAGAACCGGTGTCTTATATTTCTCCGAATATGCAAATGCGTCCTGTATCATCTCATATGCTTCTTCCGGGGAAGATGGATCAAAAACCGGAATACGTGCAAAGTCTGCGAACCGTCTTGTATCCTGCTCCGTTTGGGAAGAAATCGGTCCCGGATCATCAGCTGATACAACGACCATACCGCCCTTTACGCCCACGTACGCAAGCGACATCAGCGGATCGGCTGCCACATTCAGACCCACCTGCTTCATCGTGACCATCGTCCGTGCGCCACCATATGCTGCACTTGCAGCAACCTCCATCGCTGCCTTCTCATTTACTGACCATTCCAAATGCACCCCGTCATGCGGGTACTTGGATATTGTTTCCACAATTTCGGAAGATGGAGTTCCCGGATATCCGGACACAAGATTGACACCTGCCGCCAATGCACCAAGCGCAATCGCTCCATTTCCCATTACATATTCCTGCATGTAAATTCTCCCTTCCTCTTTCAAATATGTTCTATTATAACAAATTCTGCGTGATAAAACTACTTTTGTTTATTTATTGGAACAACAAAAAGACAATTGTTGCCTTAGTCTCTGCAGATGTTATATCCACATCATCAAGTTCAATCGTGACATTAGTGTAATCATCCGGCTTTTATTTTAGTTGGGACAAAAGAACAACTGTCTCAACTGTACTTTCATTGTCCCAATCCAATTCGTATATCTCTTTCCCATTGAAAAATACAGGGAATCTAAACTTTAGACTACGAAGGATTCTTCCATCCTCCTGCTCTTCCTCGTAAATGTTTACATCCGCAAGGAAGCTCTTCATAAATGTTTTCTTCTCAATATCCGTAAATCTGTCATACAGCTTATCAAAGAATAATAAGAACTGATACACATTGTCACCGGATATTTTCTCCTGCCTAATATTATACAGTCTAGTTTCTACTTCTTCAATCAGAGTTTCAATTTCTTCTATCTCATCATAAAGCTTGTCCAGACGCACCTGCATATCCTCATATTTCTTGTCATAATGCTTGTCTGATACAGATAAGTTATCCATTTGATTTGCCAACTTGTTCTTGGCACCGGTAACCTGCTTTAATCGCTCCTGTAAGCCTGTATGCTCTTTATCCAGCTCCTGCGTATCAATACTTTGACCGATGTGCTTCTGTATTTCCGTTTTGAATTTTGGATTATTCACAAGCTTGCGGATAACCTCTTCTACAGCTGCGTTGATTTTATCCTCACTCCACTGCTTACGGTAAGTACATTTATGACCGTTCACAAAGGTTCTGTGCTTGCAGGCATAGTAAAAATAATCTTTGTAATGTCCGCCGCCCGGATGCTTTTTACGATTTACATTGCCATACATACCACTTCCGCAAATAGGACATTTGATAATTCCGGACAAAATATGCTCGTGATCCAGACTGTGAGTTTTGATGTTGGCAACACCGGTTTCCTGTCTCTTTTTGTGCACCTGATTCCACAATTCTTCTGGCACAATTGCCTCATGGATACCGTTGTTAAGCATATACTTGTCCTGCTTTACAATATGATATTCATTTCTTGTACCCGGAATCTTCTCATTTTTTCTTCTGCCAAAAGCAAGCTTGCCACAATACACAGGATTATCCAGTACACCTTTTACAAAGGATGTGGAAAAGCCTTCTATGGTATTGTTCTGGCGAAGCTTTTTCTTGTATCCGCTATTGTTTAAGAATGTTGCAATAGCCGCAATTCCCATGGTGGTATTGGCAAACTTATCGTAGATAATGCGGATAACCTCCGCTTCATCCTCGGCGATGTGTAATTCTCCGTTGATAAGCTGATAACCGTAAGGAGCAAAACCACCATTCCACTTACCTTCTCTGGCTTTCTGCCTGCGCCCTTCCATAGTCTGTACCAATATATTCTCACGCTCAATTTCAGCCACCGCAGATAAAACAGAAATCATCAGTTTACCAGCATCTTTTGAACTGTCGATACCATCTTCCACACAGATAAGATTAACACCAAAATCCTGCATTCTCTGAAGGGAAGATAATACATCCGCTGCGTTTCGTCCGAATCGTGAGAGTTTGAATACAAGTACGTAATCCACATTATCCTTACCACTTTCTATGTCAGAAAGCATTTGCTGAAATTGTGGTCTGCCTTCCACACTTTTACCGGATTTGCCTTCATCGGAGTATTCCCCAGAAATAATCATATCTTGGTAATCGGCGTATTTATGCAATTTATCTTTTTGCGCATCTAAGCTGTAACCATCTACCTGCATGGAGGTGGATACACGGGTGTAGATGTAGCATTTGAGTTGTTTTTTCATATAGTTATCAGTCTCCTTCAGATTCTGTTGTAGTACCAAGTGCTATCTCTAACAGTTCCGCTGCCACCTGATGATTTTTGATACGCATTAAATTATCCCATATATCTACCTTACCAAGCAGATTCATACCTCCATGCCATACCAATTCATCATCTATAACAGCAAATCGTTCTTCAACTTCTGCCTTCGTCACTACATTTATTCCCACTTGTTTCATCTCGTTAATCAAGCCATAACATACATCTGCACTACCATAAACCACTTCTTCCGGGTCTGTCGTGATGACAATTACATGTATACCTTTTTCCTGACGTTCTTTTACTAATAATAACAATCTGTCAATTTTGTCCTGTCGTATATCCGGGCTGGAAATCACAATTGATTTCTCCGCTTCTACAATATCCTGCTCGAATTTTTCCGTATAATTACCAGAATCATATATAGCATTAATTATCTGCTTAGTATGTTCATCACCCGTCCATATGGAAAATCCGGTTCGCTTGTATGTTTTCAACCTTTTGCCGTACATTTTATTAAAGAATCTCACATGAGCATCAATGTAATCATATACATAAACAGCTTCTTTCCCTTCATAATCACGATTTAATCTTCCTACATACTGCTCCAAACGTCCTTCAAAGGATACCGGCGCAGCAAGCATCAACACATCAAGTCTTGGGAAATCAAATCCCTCTCCTATCTTCTGTCCGGTTGCGACCAAAATAAGACTTTCATTTTTAGGAACCTGCTTTAACTTTACTCGTATCTCTGCATTTTCCTTGTCGGAATTGTCACCATACAAAAGAAATACATGGTCAGCTTCATTTTTCAACGCATCATACAGAAGTTTTGCATGCTCCTTAAATCTGGTTAATATAACCGGAGTCTGATTCAGCTCAATACTTTTCTTCACATCACTTATAATCATATCATTACGTACCTTGCTTGTACTAATTAGACTATAAGCCTTGTTGATGTCATCTTTACTGTCAGCAGTGTCTACAACTCTTGTATACCTCGGAACAAAATAATGTCCTATTCCCTGCTCCTGTGCTCTTTCCAATGCCGTAAATCTGTGACGAAGCGGTCCAAGCAACATATAAATAACTTTATCTAAGCTGTCTCCACGCTTCGGCGTCGCAGAAACTCCATATACATATTTGGCATTGATTTTCTGCAATAATTCCACAGACGTATTGGATGCCGCATGATGACACTCATCCATAATTATCATTCCATAAGAATTAATCAGGTCATTGAATTTCCCCTTACTATACATAGAGCCAACCATGGCAACATCTATAATACCCGTCAGAGTATTTTTACTACCATGCAAAATACCTATAACACTGTCTCTCTTTTTCTTTCTGCCTGTTTTGGTTTCATACTCCGGTGGTTCTTCCTTAATGTCCAAGAATTTGTTCAGTTCATCCACCCACTGATTCAGCAAATCCTTACTTTGCAGCAAAATAAGCGTGTTTACTTTGCGTTCCGCAATCAAATAACTACAAACAACCGTTTTACCAAATGCAGTTGCCGCACTTAATACACCGTCTGAATAAGTCAATAATTTCTCTGCCGCCAACTCTTGTTGCGTTCTCAAATCTCCTTTAAAAGAAACTCTGATTGGACGTCCTTTTTCCTTTTGATCAGATATATCAATAGTAATTCCGGCTTTATTGCTTTCTTCTATAATACGTTCCTTCAGTCCTCTAGGCACTTGTATATATCCATCAACGTCTTTACCCAGATATACAGCACTAAAATTATAATAATTTGAATATCCCAGCCTTTTATTTTTGTAAAATTCAGGATTGTCAAAAGCAGCCAGACTGCGAATCTGATTTTGTATTCTCGGCATAAGGTTTAATGTATCAATATAAACACCATTGCTAAGCACCATATGTAGCTTACCAACCACATCCGCCTTAATAAACTCACACTTCTTTTTCCATGGCTTTGGTCTGTTATTCATATCGGTACCGGCAAGCATTCTCCGGCTTTCTGCCAACTCTGCCTGCCATTTTGCCATATATTTTTCAATATCCTCTATACCAAGTTTTTCTGTTTTATTTAGTAAAATATCCCACTGATTTGGATATGCATTCCAATTTTCATCCACAAATGCGCTGTTACCATTTTTAAGTGCCTGTCCCTGCAATGGCAATGCGATCAGATTACCGATACTGCTTGCTACATCCTGAGACGGATACATTCTGTCATAGTAATGAAAGGATTTTAAATTAATAGATGTAGAACCCTTGTCCAATAACAAAAAACCAAAATTTCTGGCTACAGAAGCCGGTATTGCTTTTTTAAAGAAAATCCATACATGAGCACCTTTACCGGAACGAGAACGCTCTATCAATGGCTTAATACCATTTATCTCGCACATTTTCCTAAGAGCATCTACTTCCTTATGCCATTCATTATCCGTATTGGCAAAATCTGCTGCCTCTGCGCCTTTTTCATGATTATCAAAATCAAATACAATAAATCTGCACATTCCATTAGGTAACAGCGGATATACACCTATTACATCTGAGCCATCCTCTTTATACCCTAATAGATGTGCAATAATCTTCTTAACATCCAGTCGTGTCCACTTGGTATTTTCACATTCGTCACAGAATGCCTTTTCGCCCCGTTGTTTTGGACAAAGTCTGGCATCCCATCTGTTATCACATTGCGGAAAATAACCACCATTCTTACCACGCTTTGCATAAACATCCTCCCGCCCCCAAAACATGGCAAAAAACTTCTGTGCCATTTCCTCTGTAATATAAGGTAGATTAACAATGCGTTCTCCCTGATCAGGGTCGTACTCTTCCACATTGTCTATCGTCTCTTCAAAAGGATTGACCTCGTCATACGGAATATTTTCTTTCTTTAGTTTGTCTTTCAATAACCTGTTCTCATATTCAAGGAGTCTGACGAGCTTCCTTAAAGACTCCGCATCATACGCTTCTATATTCACAAATATCACCTGCAATTCCTATGTACATAATACCTTCTGCTACCTATGCAAAAGAAAATCCACACTTTCTTTTAATTCATCACTAAAACCTTCCAAATCTGCAGTTGTAATTACACCACTATTAATCAATGCCACAATATCAAAGACCATATTCCCTTTGCTTAATTCAAGGATTACTCCCGGATGTTTCTTATCCTTTTTTATTCGTTCTTCCAACTTCCAGAACTTGTCTGAAGCATTCTCTTCTCCATCTAACAAATCCATATATTCCTTAACCAAGCGTTCCATATATGTTTCCTGCCAATCACCAATGCGAGCTCTAAATAATTTCCAATCGCTTTTTGAAACTTCCATGTAAACAACCTCCAATCTTATGCATTGATTTCAGATACTCTTTTATTGTCCCAACATAATCATGCATCCATCCCAACTAATTCTCAATCTATTTTCTCTTAATTTATAATTTTTTCAAAACATAACATTTAACATAAAACCTCTCCTACTGCATATAATATTATTGCAGATTTAACAAAATACCGCTTGCATTTGGCGGATATTAATGGTATCATATTTGTTAGTGATCAGGTTGCAGAAACTTGCGATGCCTGCGACCGGAAGGAAGACCTGCGGGCCTTCCTTTTTTTATACAAAAACGTATGGAGAAAAATATGCCAAAGAAACCAATTAAACCCTTTATTACATACTCTGATCAAATAAATATTCTGACTCAGAAAAAACAACTTAATGTTTCCGATTTGTCATATGCTGAGAGGAAATTGCATGATATTGGCTATTACTCCTTAATTGATGGCTATAAAGATATATTTTACAACCCGATGACAAGAACGTATGTGAAAGGAACAGATTTTGCGGATATTGTTGCACTATATGAATTCGATGAAAATCTCCGTTCTCTTGTATTTAAATACATTTGTCATATCGAGCAAAAAATCCGCTCATTGATTTCCTATTCGTTTTGTGAAGCCTTTTCTGAAAATCAATCAGCGTATTTAAATTCTGCCAATTACAATGTTTCCAATAAAAACAGTCGTGATATTTCTAAACTGATATCCATACTAACATACGAAGCCAATCAGAATACCGAGCACAGCTATGTGGCATATCAGAGAAACACATATGGGAATGTTCCATTATGGGTAATTATGAAAACACTTACCCTTGGACAAACTTCTAAAATGTATTCCTTTATGCTTCCAAGCATAAAATCCAAAGTTAGTGTGCATTATGGCAACATTACAGAAAAAGAATTGATTCAGTATTTAAAAGTACTTACCGTCTTTCGTAATATATGTGCACACAATGAGCGTCTGTTTTCATTTGAAACCAGATTTGAAATCCCTGATACCTTACTTCATAAAAAAATGAGTATTCCACAAAAAGGTACACAATATCTTTATGGAAAACACGATATGTTTGCATTGCTCATGGCATTTCGTTATTTACTGGATAAAGAAGATTTTAAATCGCTTAAGAAGGAATTAACCAAGCTATTAAATTCTTTTTCTGCAACCACATCTGTATCTCAGAAAAATAAATTACTTCAAGCAATGCATTTCCCCTCCAATTGGTCAAACATCACACGATATAAATTATAATTATACAATCTAAAAACCTCCACCGCTACCGATGGAGGACAACACTTTCAATCCAACCATTTCTATACCGCATATTGGTCAGCGGTAAACTTTCAACCCGACTATTTCTATACCACCTATCGGTCAGTGGTAAACTTTCAATCTTAAAACTTTGAACACGCTAAAATATGTATACATCCCACTCTCGCAGGATGCCGGTAATCCTTATGCCACCTTCTCAAACCGTTTCAGAAATCTTCTCGCATTAGCCTCATACCGAAGTCTTTTTCCCTCTGCATCATCACACCAAGTTTCCGGTTCATACTGAATCTCTACTGCGATATCTCGTAAAACCAGCGCTCCGTACTTTTCCATCATCTCGGATAGGAATGTGCAGCAGCGTTCAAATTCCTTGTTCAAAGCTTCCCTCCTTCCATAGTCGCTTCTGCATCTTTTCGTCCGATAAGTCATCTATGACTTCTTGTCTTGATGATACAACTATGGATTGGAAATAGCAATGTTTCCGGTAAGAAAAAATTTTCTAAGTCACTTACATTTCTTTAGGTGTCTTTTGCTAGATACGCATTTTGTATATCCATCGCAAAATGCATCTAGTTAGGGGCAAAATCCCATAAAACCCCTGATATTTATATAGGTGTGTCACTTTTTGACACACCTTCCTCTACAAAGTAAATAACTGTTATTAGTGTTAGCATCTAAATAGTACAAAACAAAATGAGATATCCCCTTAAAATGTTGTATAATCTACAAGAGGAGGAACTCATTATGTCACGACAAAAAAATCATCACACCAAACAGTTTAAGTTGGATGCTATCAACTATCGCAAAGAACACCCTGATCTTACACAAGTTGAATGTGCAAAAAATCTAGGCATCGGTGTCAGTACCCTTGCTCGCTGGGAGGCCCAATTCAGAGATAACGACGGTGATATTCCCGTTATCGGTTCCGGTAATTACGCTTCTGAAGAAGAGAAGGAAATCGCTCGTCTTAAGCGTGAACTCCGTGATGCTCAGGATGCACTTGATGTGTTAAAAAAAGCCATCGGCATTCTGGGAAAAGATTAACAGAAGCTATCTATACGGAAGTTTCTGCAAAGATAGAGGCTGCCAAAGTAACTGGACGCCGCGTCTCTGTCTCTGGAATGCTGAAATTTTTAGGCGTGTCCCGCTCTGGATATAGATCCTTTCTTAACCGAAAGTTCTCTCCTTCCTGTCGGCGAAAAGCAGCTGTAAAAAAGGAAATCCAGAAAATTTATGATAATTCTAAACAGAATTACGGCGCTCCTAAAATCTCTCAGGAACTACGCAAATCTGGTGAAACCATCAGCCAACGCACTGTTGGTAAGTACATGCGCGAAATGGGCATTCGTGCCCAATGGACGAAACCTTGGACTACCACAACCAGAGATTTTGATTTCAACAAAGAACTCCAAAATGTTCTCAATGAACAGTTTAATCCAGATCGTCCCAATGCTGTTTGGTGCACAGATATTACTTACATCTGGACCCAGGATGGATTTGTATATCTCAATTGCGTAATGGACTTATATGCCAGGAAAATCATTGCCTGGACACTTGCAGATACTATGGAAGTATCTACAGTTATTGAAACTATCAACAAAGCTAAAGCTTGTCGTAATACTGACCAGCCACTTATTATTCATTCTGATCGTGGCAGTCAATATGTGTCAGCTGCGTGGCGTGAAGCCACTGAAACAATGCAGAGAAGTTATTCTCACAGCGGTTATCCTTATGATAACGCTTGCATCGAATCGTTCCACTCCTTAATCAAAAGAGAATGGCTTAACAGATTTAATATCATTAACTTCAAACATGCCTACAGGCTTGTATTTGAGTATATTGAAACTTTTTATAACACCGTTAGGATCCATAGCCACTGCGACTATATGTCTCCTAACAACTTTGAAAAACTATATGAGAGGGTATGTTCTCTGCCGGCAGCTTAGCTGGCAGAACTTCTCATTTTATTTTGTGCTAAATCTTGACACAGGACCAAATCGTTTACATATTGTTGAAGCATTCTCAGTTCACTTTGCAACTTCAATATATCAATATCAAATTCTTTTACATCATCTGCTTTTGCCTGAATATTATAGAACAGCATTTTTTTATTAACCAAGTCAAGATTATACGGATAAAATTCTCTATGAGATGTAACTGCATCTACCATGTCGGAATCACTGTCGCTAAAAATAACATTAAATCCTCCAACTCCCCTACTTTCCATCATTGTTTTTACATTTCGCTCGTCAAGATGCTCTATAATATTTCTTGGCATTTTGTTACTGAGAATATCAAAATCATGTTCTATGAATTGATAGTTTCTCCTATTTAACGCAATACGTTCTTCCTTTCTTTCTTGCAAATCAGTATCTCGATTATTAGGTTTACAAAAAAATCTATCATTTATCAAACCCAGAAAGAAAAACAGATTATCCACATAATAACGATAGTATTGTACTTTATTCTCAAATCTTCCCATTATTTCTTCAACAGGCTCTAATATGTAATCTATTAAAATCAACGCTGATGAAATATAATATTTTAACTGGTAGGTTGTTTCTACTTCATATGGGCGTTCTTCTCCACTATCAATATAAAATCCTTTAGTAACTAATGGCATAGGTTTTCCTTCTCTTTTGTCTATATTCCTACAGTTACAAAGTCATTGTATCATAACTTGTATTTTCCTGATATAGTCCAACAGTATAATTTTACCATCGATACTTATTTCGTGGAAAGTGTAATCCCGGCATCCCCATTTCCTCGCAAATTGATGAAAGTATTTTCACTATCTCTTCCCTAGTAGAATCAAACCACTCTCCAAGCTGTCTATCACTAAAACAATACATTACCTCTCCTTCACCATATGTAGAATATGCCCCTGCTGCCTTAGCTATTTTTAATCGTCTTCGTAAAGCAGATAACATGTCGCCAATTACATTAAGTTTTTCACGCCATTCCTCGTTATTAACAGATGATTTTCCTTCTGATTTTCTTAATATACTTCCATCCCTGGTCCTAAGAATACCTGTGTTTAACGCAATTATTGTATCCTCAAGTGCTTTATCAAAATCTTCCATTCTTCCTTCTTGACTAATAGGATCTCTAAATGCTGGACGATCAAAACAATATACGAGGAATTTAATGATTTCTCTATCTGTTGTAAATCCATTTTCTTTTCCTGTCTCTAATTCAAGTACAGCCATTTGCTCTGATATTTCTTTCCATTTCTTAAGTATATCTACAGTATATCGTTGTACATCTGAATCAATTAATTTTGAACACGACTGACACAACCATATTCCATTCTCATATGATTTTCTTTCTTGGGTAGTCATATTACTGTCATATCTTGGACCGCCTTTGGCTGCTGCAGTAATATGAGCAGCTACTCCAATGTTAATAACATCTGTTGGCTCTGTTCCGGCACCACGTGTCGTTCTTCTGCATCCTGGATTACTACATTTCCATCCAACTCGATTTGCCAATAGATTTATTGTTGTTTTCCTAAAATCATCCCTCATTACATCATTCCTCCCCATAATAATAATTCACACGTTCATTATCTATATTACCGTAAGCTATACACTTCACATTTTTTCCTATAAAGATTCAGTAAAAACTCCTTGTCATATTTACTTAGATGCCTACTTCCAGCCATTTTCACCTTTATACATAACTCTTTCTACTATAAGCTGCAAGTTTGGTGCAATAGCAGAAAGATTATTTACTACCATTGCCGCACCTGCTGCATTCATAAATGCAGTTCCTATCAAACAGTAACTGATATTAGGCAAACACAATAACTGTTCCACTGCCGCATAATGATCTTCCGTTTCATTTAATCCCTGTAATAAAAAGTCCACACTTGCCATACTGTATTTCCTCCTAATATCTTTTATTGCAATTTGTATTAAACCTGTTTCAAGAACAATTGTAACAAAGATCTTCTTTTTTTCATAGAGAAAACTAAAATCATTGTCATGACTACTGTATGCATCATACTTCACAGATTACTTATTTTATTCGACGATTTTATTAAAAGTAAATAGCATAAAACCTCCAAATCTTATTCTAATTTGGAGGCTTAATTCGATGACTAATTATTTCGATATTTTTTGCTTTCCCTATATCAAAACTTACGCCTGTTCCCATAAATCAATTGCTTCTTGCTCCGAAAGCTCTTTTTTCAACTTATCCTTTTTTTCAATAACATCATGTAGTTTTTCAATTTGAGAACAATAATCACTTATTTTCTTTTCTAAATCTCCTGGTATCTGAAATCCATAATTTGAACCATATACTATTTCATTATCATCATCTTGTTGCCATTGTGATGTCCTCTCATATTTTGATCCTGCTTTTGCATAACCAAAGTCTATTAAGATTTTACCAGCTTTCCCCAGAATCTTTTTAACTCCTCTAATAATATTTTCTTCTGCCTTTTTAGCATTATTTCTTTTTTTTCCCCATGAATCACCATTAGGATAAATTGAATAATTTATATGTAGCCACAACTCATCATATCTAAATACCGCATCAACCAACTCGTCACTTTGTTCAACCAAGGTTGTAAGTTGTTGTTTCATTGCCTTTAGCTTGTCTGTTCCTAACTCCTTTGTATGTTCTGCTTTTTGTTTAACTTCACTTTCCACTATATTTTTCACCTTTTCTTTTACAAAAGGCTTTATCTGTTCTGTGATTTCAACTCGATATAAGTCAAGAGTTTCTACTATGTTTTCTTGGTTTGTATTCTCTTGGTCTATTTGTTTTTTTATAGTATCAACACTCATAGTCTATCTCCCTTCAAGGTTATCACAATATATATCATATCACACAGTACTTCCAATTACAATATATTTGCAAAACATATGTTTGTCTAATGTTTCACATTCCCTGTATGACCATTCTGTTCTATAGTTCACATACCTGTTTCCTGCACCCTAATCTGGTAAAATCCGTAATGCACTACTTGTCTCTTTTCTTTGTATTTCCAATTGCTTCTCCAAATCCATTTTCTTTTCTCCTTCCTGCGTTGCCCTTTATGCCAACAATAAAACGCCCGAACCCATCGGGCATTTTATTCTTACCATAAATGCAGGCAGGAATTCCGTTTCCTTATTTAGTTGTCATCCCTGCCTGTCACTTACTCATATCTGATTTCCTGTTCCATGACGATTCCCGACTGGAACTGGATAATCAGCTTCTCGGCAGAGATTACCTTGATGCTTGCCATCAGTCTTCTCACAAGGTCATTATCAAATTCCGGTATCTGGCAGGTCTGTTTCTCTAGGAAACTGTCCATATCCTTCAACCGCTGTTCATAACTGTCTGCCAGCTTTTTCTTTCTTCTGGTCTCTATCTGCTCCTCTTTTAAGGTGTTGATTTCTTCCGCAATCCTGCGGTACCTCTCATCGAATTCATCGGTGTAGGAACCTACCCTTGCATTTTCTGCAATCAGAGCCACCATCTCTTCTTCCTTTTCTTTGATTTTTTCATCGTATTCATCTGGCTCCTGCTCTCCACCATAGCTTCCGATTACCCGGATGACGTTCTGTCTAAAAGCTCCCACGAAATCTCCGTCACCCCTGGTGATTCTGTTTATGGCTTCCATGACTGCCCGGTTTAAAGCTCCCTCTTCCAGTGTTTCGGACTTTTTACAGTGCTTTTTTCCGTTTGCCAGTCGGTTACCACATCTCCACACAATCTTTTTTTTGCCATTTCTCGACCATGTGACTCTCCTATATTCCTGTCCGCAGTCTCCGCAGAGCAGTAAACCGGTTAAGGCATATTCTGAGGAAAACTTGCTTTTCGAAGAATGCTTGCCATTCTTTTTCTTCTTGCGCGTAACTGCTGATTTACACATGGATGCTCGCCTTGCCAGTTCTTCCTGCACTCGGTAAAATAACTCCTTTGGTATGATTGGCTCATGGTCATCTTCCACATAATACTGTGGCACGATTCCCTTATTGATGACCTTCTTTTTTGTCATAAAGTCTACGGTGTATGTCTTCTGTAGCAGGGCATCTCCCATGTATTTCTCATTCCGGAGCATTTTAAAGATTACCGAGTCATACCATTTATCCTGTCCTGTGGCAGTTTTTATTCCGTTCTCTTCTAGATACTGGCTTATCTTTTTGGCACTGTAGCCCTCCAGATAAAGTCTGAAAATCAACCGCACGATTTCTGCCTCCTCCGGTACGATGACCAGATCGCCATTTTCGTTTTTGGTGTATCCCATGAATTTGTTATGGTTGACTATCATCTTGCCATTTTCAAACCTTCGGACCACACCCCATCTGGTGTTCTCACTGATGTTACGGCTTTCTTCCTGTGCCAGACTGCTTAAGATGGTAATCAGAATTTCTCCAGTTCCGTCCAAGGTGTTGACACCCTCTTTCTCGAAAACCACCGCAACATTCTTTTCCTTCAGTTTTCGGATGGTCAGCAGGGAATCTACCGTATTTCTGGCGAATCGGCTTACCGACTTTGTCAGTATCATGTCGATTTTCCCATCCAGTGCATCCTTTATCATGGCATTGAAATCGTCACGCTTCTTTGTATTGGTTGCACTCTTTCCGTCATCAGCATAAATCCCGGCCATCTTCCAGTTGTCTGTTTCCTCTATTTTTCGGGTATAATATTCCACCTGTGCCTCGTAGCTGCTCTCCTGCTCCTCAAGCTCGGTGCTGACTCGGCAGTAGGCGGCTACCCGCAGTTTCTTCTCTGACAGCTTGATACTCCTGTCATACTGCGGTTTAGCAGGTATCATGGATACTTTCTTCTTTACCGCTGCCTGCGGCATATCTGCTCCTTTCCGGCTCCCTATAAATCTCGGTAGCTTATCTTTATACTGTTATTGTTAGGGAAAATCACTCTCACGGAATCGTCCTTATGCACCACGATCTGCTTTATCAGTTTCCGGTACAGTTTCTCATCGAATTCCTCGATTTCTTTCCTTCCGTCAAGCACTTCCCTCATTTCCTCTGCTTTGATATCCTCATCTCTGACTTCCAGTGTTTTGTACCTCTCAGAAGCCTGTCTGAATAAAAGTGCCATCATTTCATCGGCATCCTTATCTTCCGACTCTTCTATGCACCGTGTGATTCTGCGATATTCGGGACTGACCTGCTGTTCCTTCTTTTCATATTTCTCTGTAAGTCCTGGATTCTGTATCAGCTTATTTATGGCTATGGTACATACCTCTTCTACCTGCCTGTCGGATATAAAACCGCCACCACAGGATACCTTGTTCTGGTACACATAGTTCTTGCATTTCCACTTCGGTATTCCATTCACGCTCTTACTGTGTGGCTGAATATGGCTGCAGGGGCATCCGTACTCTGCACATATCAGCACTCCGCTGAATATGAACCTTTCCCTTTTATTCGGTCTGTGCTTTCCCCGGCTCCCCTCAATTCGTACCTGCTCCCGCCTTTTCTGTACCCGGTCAAACATTTCCTTATCTATGATCTGCTCATAATCTTCCGTTCCAAGGTAGTTGTAGTTCTCCAGTATCCTACCTATGGAGGCATGGGACCAGCCGACTCTATCATGGGCATTTTTTACTCCCATTTCTTTCAAATTTCTTGCTATCCGAAGGGCTGATATTCCGCTGTCATAATCTCTGAAAATCTGCTCTACAATTTTGCGGTGTTCCTCGTAAACCACTATCTTTCCATCCAGAACCTTATACCCGATTGGTGTATGCCACTGCATCTTCACTGCCCCCTTCCTTTTCCGTCAGCACCAGACCGTTCTTTAGGCAGAAACTGATTTCATGGTCCAGGGATATGCGAATCTCCTTTACCGCCATGTTAAACAACTCTTCCTTAAACTCCCTCTGGTATCCTTCCTGCTTTAAAAGTCCGATAAGCTGCTCCGTCCTCACAATCTCTTTGGTCCGCTTATGCCTTCTTACAAGGAGCGTTTTCTTTCTCCTACATTCCGTCAGCCTGTGAGCCAGTTGGTTTCCTTTCTCCATAAAAAGAGCAGAGTCCATATATCCCTTCTTCATTACTTGATTCAGGATTCGGCTCTGCTCACTTAAGGAGTGTATCTCATTATCCAGTTTTTCGATTTCTTCGGTGTCCGGCTTACTTGCTGCCAGCTCCGTTAAGGCTTTTAGCAGGGGTTCCAGTACGGTTCCCTGATTGGTGTACAGCTTATTCCACATATCTACAAATGCCTGCTGCAGCACATCCTCTCTGATGGCTTTCATGTGGCAGTATTCCTTATCTTCCACATGTTTATGGCATGTCCAAATGATTTTCTCATATGGTTTTCCTATATATATTTTCTGCCTGCGGAAGTGGCTTCCGCAATCCCCGCAGATAATTCTGCTTGAGAAGATGTATCTGCTCTGACTTCTTTTCCCATCCATGTTCAGTGTCCTGCTCCGGTACTCCATGATGCTCCGTACCGCCTCTGCTTCCTCATGGGTTATGATGGGTGGATGGGCATCCTTGGTCAGATACATATTCATCTGCCCATAGTTTACCTTTCTGGTAAATGGGAATTGCTTTTCGGTGTAAGTTCTCTGGTGCAGGGCATCTCCCTCATACACCGGATTCATTAAAATATTTTTGACTACGCTGTCCTGCCATTTTTCACTGTCCCGGATGGTAGGTATCTTATGGTCATTCAGCATTTTAGCAATCACATAGGCTCCCATTCCGTTAAGGTAGCTTTCAAAAATCCACCTTACCACCTCTGCCTCAGTTTCCTCTATGATAAGGTTTCCATCCTCATCCTTCCGGTATCCGTATGCCGGTGTTCCTACAATAAAAGTGCCATTCTCAAACCGGTTGATGATTGCCCAGCGATTATTACCCGAAAAGTCTTCCGACTCTCCCTGTGCCACCGATGCCAGTATAGAAAGCATCAATTCACTGGCTTCTGTCAGGGTATTGATTCCCTCTTTCTCAAAGTAAATCCCCACACCGATTGACTTTAACTGTCTTACAGTCTGTATACATTCCACCGTATTTCTGGCAAATCTGGTTATGGACTTAGTCAGGATCAGGTCGATGTCCCCATCCTCACAGGCGGCTATCATTGCCTTGAAATCATCCCTGCCCTTTACCTTGGTTCCGGTGATTCCCTCATCCGCATACACACCTACAAACTCCCAGAGCGGATTGTTCTCTATTTTTTCCGTGTAATACTCCACCTGCGTGGCATAAGATTCCGCCTGCGCCCTTGAGCCGGTACTAACTCTGGCATAGGCACACACTTTTAATCTCTGCTGTGTCTGTGTACGTTTGCTTTCGGAAATCGCATTTATGACCGTTACCTTTTTAGCCATTTAGGTTCTCCTTTCCTTAGTTTTCAAGGAATTGCTCCCTTGTTAGCAACATACACTACCATACAATTTGGAATATATCCAGCCAAATGACACATTTGGCTTGGTTTTCTACAGATATACTTTTGCAAGTTCCGGGGAAAATGTTTCAATGTTCAAAACAGCTATTTTTTCCCTTTCTTCTTCGTTTATAAGACCGCTTTCCTGCATCTTTTTAAGTAACAATTCTGCCAGCTTATACTTGACTTCATTGGATTCCTTCTTCATAAGCGGCCCCTTAATCCAGTTCATATAAACTGACTGTTTTTATTGCCATGCAGGCAGCCACTACCAGAATCACACCGGTTGCACATACTATGATAATTATTACTCTCATCGCTTTTCCTCCAAATTTTAGACAAACTAAATTTATTCCCCAAAGAAACACACTTACATCATCTGGCACTCTGCCATCGTAACCGCTTGGTTCTCTGCAGCAAAGTACATATCTGATTCCTCTCTGGTTACCATTAAGATTTCCCTGGCTTCCTTCTCTCCCATCTGAATCGGTGTAAGATAAGGAATACTCTCTGCACACAGCTTCTGATCCGGGCAGGTGTTGATAAAACCACCATAGGTATCCAAAATCAAACGGTCAACCATGTCGGTTATTATCATCTTCTCAGCATCATAAAAATGACTGCCAAGGAAATTTGCCATATTTTCTGGTGTCGTGGAAATAAAAAACTCCTGTCGGTTTCCTCCGTCACTTGGATAAAAATAGGCATATCCAGCCCTTTCTGTATCCAGAATCTTTTCTACCATGCTTTTTTCTTTCTCTGCCATGATTTCTTCCTCAGCTTCACGCTTCCCTAATTTCTGTACTGCTAAAACACACAAGAATGCGGCAGAAGTTTTCTACCCCTCTGCCGCATGGATTCTGTGATTTAGTCTCACTGCCATAATCCTTCACTTCTTGTAAGTGATTTGCTCCTATTCGACACTACTTCCCGGAGCCGGAACGCCGCAAAGACAGAGAAAAAATAATTTCCTGTCTGCTCATCCCTTGGGCAGTCAATCCAGACTGTCTGCTGTTTCTGCCATTAAAGGCAGACAGACATCACAGGAATCTCACCTCCACCACTGCGTGCCGGCTAATCTCAAGGAGTATCATTATAGGCCATTTCCATCTTCGCACCTGCCTACCACAGACAGGCTGTACCCCGGTTGTCCCGCTCGGCTCCTTAGATGCGATCTTTTTTACAACATACAGAATGTTGCAGGAGTGTCATTGCGCCCCGGTTACGGCTCCTTAAATGGCTAACGTATCTGGACTGCTGGATATGGCTGGCAGAACACATCGTGATCCTGTGCTGCTCTCGGAAAAAGATTAAGGGTATCCTCTCCGGCATTTGTCAAAGTGCATGAGAAGATTTCCGGGAGAGACCATCCGCCCGAAATAATTCCTCTCATAAGGTACTCACACAAAATCGCGATTTGAGAGGGAACTAATCAAAAAAATTTTTTATTTTTTTCAAAGCCGAATCAATACTCTCTCTAACTGACATATCGCTGACTCCCAATTTCTCCCCAATCTGGCGGAAAGTCAGACCAGAGAAAAAATAAAGATGCAGTCGTTCTCTCTGTACGTCAGTGAGTGACTGCATCGCTTTCTGTAAAGTCTCCAGCTCCATCTGCCAGATAACCATATCCTCCAATGACTCGCCTGAGTCAAATGTCAAATCTTCAGTCTCTCCTTCTGTGTATCCCTCCCTGGTTACATGTCTTAAATCACGCATCTGTTGTGCATGTGCTTCCTTGCGGAATGTTTCGGTAAGCGCCTCATATACTTCCTCAGTAACATATGTATATTCTGTTTCTCCGATGGCGTCCTTATAAAAATCCTTTACTCTTATTCTTATCCATTCTGACATCCATGTGTCCTCCATTTCGTAATTTTTTTGAAATGAAGGACACGGGGCGGGCCTCTGGCTTTAAGGTTCTGGCATTCAGGCATTAAAAAAGAGTGCAATTCACATGCCGAATAAAGCATGCAAAATTGCACCCATGCAGGTAGTATATTAAATTCCTCTGGGCAAGTGTCTTTCTTAGCCCTCTGTCACATTTTAATTTTTTGCTTCTCCATCACACATCAATTGATTAACAACTGGAAGATTCAACATGTCCTCCACTTTTTTGCAACACATTCTTGCCTTTGTATAGTGTCAGTTCGAAATTTTCTGCGTCCCCGCTCTATCCTCAACTTCCTTACATTAGCTTTTCTATCTCTTTCATCACTACACCGTTCAATTCTTTTACCTAGAACAATTTTCTGTCCTTTCTCTATTTGATTATAAAGTACAAGCATTTCTAATAACTGTACCATTCATTCACAAATAATATTTGTAAATCCTCATTTATAATTCCCCTTTATAATAACTTATTCATGAGATAATTTATTCTAAATATTTCTCGTAAATTGTCTGATTACGCAATTCGCTAAACAAATCTAGAAGATTTCTCTAGACTGCGCAGTTTCCTCAATAAGCCCAAATAAGTTTATCGAAAAAACTAATCTACAGCGCAACATGTTTTCATTCTCTTCTACGATTACTGCAAACATCCGTCAAAAGCCGAACTATCTTCTTCCTACAGTTCTTGATGTTATAACGAACTATATCCCCGATGCATCAACGTTTGTCAAAAATTATATTTGTCAGTCTGTAATTCATACATTTGGGCATATAAACCTTGACATTCAATTAATTCGCTGTGGGTACCCGTTTCAGCAATTTGTCCACTATTAATTACAAATATTTTGTCACAATATTTTGTAGAAATCATGCGATGTGTTATGAATATTGTTGTTTGATCTTTTGCAATCACTTGTAATGTGTTAAAAATATGATTTTCCAAAAGTGGATCCATAGCCGATGCAGGTTCATCAAGTATTAATATTTGAGGATTTTGCAACAGTGCCCTGACAATTGCTAGTTTTTGTTGCTGTCCACCCGACATCTCAATTCCACTTTCATCAAAATATTTAAATAAAATCGTATCTATGCCCAATGGTAACTTATCTATATCATGCAACATTTCCACTTTATTTAATGCCGAATACAAGATTTCCTCATTTATTTGTTTATTTAAGCATAAATTTTCTTTAACAGAAAAAGCAAATAATTTAAAATCTTGAAAAACTGCCGAGAGAGTTTCTTGATAAAAAATTTTATTGAACGCCCTAATATCAATCCCATCTAACAATATTTCTCCATCATAATCATCAAAAAATCTGCATAACAAAAGCATAAGTGTTGTCTTCCCTGAACCGTTCATCCCTACAAGAGCAACCTTTTCTCCTTTTTTAATAACAATGCTGACATTTCTTAATACATAACAATCAGAATTAGGATATTTAAAAGAAACGTTTTTAAATTCTAAGCATTTACGAAAAGAAGGCTGCAATTCTAATGTATCAGTTGATGTATCAGTTTTATTAACAAAACTAATATAATCCTTGAGATAGTCCATACTTTTGTAAATATTAGACGTAGATTTCACGATTAAACTAATTCCTAAATAAAAGTTAGTAATCGCAGAAGAAAGCATCGTAAATGTACCGACTCCATACGCTTTTTTAATAGAAACAGCAGACACTATAAAAAAGGCAATAAAATTTTGGAGTAAATCCATTATTTGTATTTCCATATTGTATGGAAGTGTTTTTTTATAAATATCCTTATAATTCATAATTGTATTTTCAATAAACGCACGAAGTTTTTTAGATATAATTTCTTTTGCATTATTTAGTCTTATATCCTTAGCATATTTTATATCAGTTATTCTAAACATATAATATTCAAATTCTTTAACGTTCTTCGAAAAAAGTTTTTGCTTCTTTACTTCATATCTATTCGTTTTTATATACTTTTTAAGCGATAGAAAAGCCAGAAAAATAGACAAAATAACCAATACGCCGGAAAATGAAGAAATAATTATAATTATGCTAATTAGTTGAATAGTTGATGCAAGTATTGAACTTATGTCACGCACAAACGAATTATACCCCCCAGAGTATAATTCTATTGCCTCTTTGGCTCTTTCATACTTTAACATCGTATCAACATTTTCGGTTTCTGCGTATTCGAGTCGTATTGATTTTTCCACAAGTTTTTCAAGAAGTAGCAAATCTAATTTATCACAAATCTTCCCTATTTGCTCATTTAAGACATTTGAAAGAGCATATAAAAAATTGGGCAGAATCGCCAATCCTAATGCCCAAGACAAAATGTATGTCAAATCCCATTTGTTTATCAAAGAATCAACTAAAAATTTTAAACCTACTGTCATTAGTATAGGAATCGCTGCTTCAATTATGACTTTAAATAGCATAAGATAAATCAACGTCCTATTTTCTAAAAGCATATGCCTAATCATAAATCTAAAATTATATGTATTTTCAAATATTTTTTTCGTTTTACCAATAAACATTTTTTGCATTTCAACTTTTATATGAAATAGCATTCCCTAAATCATACATTTCCTTTCCACTACAACATATATATGGTTATTACCTCTAACAACCAACTGAAATACTAGCCCTCTTCTTATTAAATCAACTAAGCAAGAAGCACAATTATACTCCAAGTCTCTCCAAAATAAACATTTAATTTTATCAATAACTTTATTTTAATTAAGTGTATGTATTCGACTGCGCCTTGAACATAGCACAGTAAAGACCACCTTGATCTATTAAATCTTTATGCTCTCCATATTCCACAATTTTTCCATCATTGAACACCGCCACTTTATCACAAAATTTGATTGAAGCCAAGCGATGTGAAATAAAGATTCCAGTTCTACCCCCAATCAATTTATCAAAGTTATTATACAATTTCATTTCTGAAACCGGATCTAAAGCCGATGTAGGTTCATCAAGTATCATAAATTCTGAATTATTACTAATTGATTTGTACAGGGCTCTAGCCAGAGATAATTTTTGTAATTGACCTCCCGAAAGCACAAGCCCCTCCTCTTCGAATGTTTTGGTCAATTGAGACTTGAGAAATACGGCTGAATCCATTGATGCAACATCAAAACCAACAGTTTTCAATATTTCTTCAAGTGAAATATCCGATAATGTATCCTCAGAAAGGGTAATATTTTCTTCGACACTAAATGCAAAAAATGCTGGATCCTGAAACACTGTGGAAAAGGAAGAATAATACTTGTTTTTATCAATTGTGCTAATATCAATATCATTCAACAAGATTTTCCCCTCTGTTGGTTCGTATAAACGAAGAAGTAATTTTATGAATGTCGTTTTTCCAGCACCATTTTTCCCAATTATTGCAAGCCGTTGTCCGAACGGAATTTCTATATCAACTTTCTCTAATGCATATTCATTAGAATTTGGATATTTAAATGAAACATTGCAAAATCTAATTATTGGAGTCGAAGGAGGAACACATCTATTTTTCTCCGGAAATTGCTCTATTTCCAAAAATCGTTTTAAATCATCCACTTCTCTAACGTTTTGTATAATATCCGCTAAATTTCTTAGTAAATCAGAAAATGCCGATGTAAAAGTGGAAACTACTCCTAGATACAAAGATAACTCGCCAACATCAATTAAGCCTTTAATAAAAATATAAACGAGATATAAGTATATCAAAATCATTTGTACAGTGCCAATTAAAGCATTATTAATAATTGATGTTTTTATCCATGCATTATGTGCGGTGTTAACCAATTTTTCTTTCTCATTATCTGCCTTTATAAATTTTTTCATTATCCAATCTTGCAAGGAAAAAATTCGAATTTCTTTTGCATAACTTATTGATGATATATATTCCAACAAATAGTTTCTTTTTCTTTCTATCGGCACTAAACGATCCCACACCTCCTTTTTATTTCTTTTTATCGTATAATCTATTAATTTAAACGATAGTAAGAGCAGAAAAGAAGTAATCAAAAGAAATAAGGCATTCAACTTTAATATGTAATATATTGCAATCAACGAACGCATCATATTAGTTAGGAATTTAATAGAATTTCTAATCATTCCATCAACTCCTTTTCCGGAGACGCTAGAAGCATCTTCAGACAATTGGAACAAATTTAATGTATCCTCATTCTCTAGTTGCTTATATGGCAAACTCAACGCTTTGTCTATATGCTTCTCATTAAACACTAATTTGATATGTGCAACTTTCCAATCTAATGAACAATTAATTTTTGTAGCTAATATCCTCAATACTAATGCTACAATGACATATAATAAAAATACCCCTAAAAACTGCAAATCAATTGAAAGATTTTGGATGTTATCTACAACATATTTAGTCAATAAAACCCATATATAGGGTTGAATCGCTTCCGAAGTAGACAAAATGAAAATATCTGCAAGAAGCGAAAATTCTCTTTCACATATTGCTTCATACACATATTTGATATTTTTCATAAAGTTATTTTTCATACTCACCTTACATTCTGCACTCCATCATTAATTACTGCATTTATACACTTTTTATATCCATCATAAACTGAATGTTCGCCATTTTATGATGGCTGTAACACATCCACTTATATATTACAAAAATAAAATTCTCTGTATTTTGCATTGTTTTTCTAATACCATTTTTTTAAAACCAACTCCGCTTTTTTGCCATATGCACAATAACTTGTGTCATGTATCGCTTTTTCTTTAGAATACAAAATACTTTTCCATTCCCACCAAAAAAAACCCTGAAACCATTCCTCTAACCAAAAGGTTCTAAATGCAGATTCATAAAACTTCATTTGTACATCATGGTTTACCAATTCGTTTGTCGAGTAATCCCACGGATGCTTCATTGCATCATCTTCACTTTTGCACCCTATTTCCATAAAGATTATAGGAAGATTATATGCGTTATATATATCGAGTAAATGTTTTTTATGTGCATTCCAACTATCCTGATACAATTCGATTTCGTCATCATTTTCCACGTCCAATGGAAAATATGCACTTATGCCATAAAAATCCAAATTCCTTATCCAATCTGGATAATAATCACAATCAAAATTTGCATTATAAATCAAATAACCTTTATATAATTTTCTTGCTTCTTGAATAATCTCCAGCCATTCACTCTCATATTCTTCTGATGACAACATTTCACATCCAATACAGAACATTTCACAAGAATATCTTTCTGCAATCTTCAAGTAATGAGAAAGAAACTGTTTATAGTTTCCAAACCATACCTTCCATTCATTAGGAGACAGATTAATTTCTGCACGCCACTCTCCTGATGCTATATCCAATACAGGTTTCAAACATACTTTCATACCAATATCATGTGCATATTTAATTGTCGAGATAATATCATAGTCTGTGGAACACAGAGAATAATCCATAAAAATCCTTGTAGTCCTAGTACTTTCTTGTAACGCTGGAAAAGCCAATGCAATCCATTTAGTGCCATTATTCTTTAATTCGTTCAAAGAGTTTTTTGCACTACTAGATAATAAAACTTCTGGTGCAGACCAATAGCCAAATGTCATTCCTTTAATTTTTTCCATATAATCCTCCAGTTTATTGATATCATAAATATGTCTTAACCTTTGTTATGCTGCAAATTAAATCACCACAAATTCTTTTTGTATAATTATACCTAAAAGTATCTAAAAAGCGTTTTTAATATTAGTTCACGGTTTCAATTATTCTAATATAAGTATTATGTTTCATACAAGTAATAGTCCTCGAGAATCTACTGCGACAATTATATCATAGCATTTATATAGGGGCTGTTTTAAGTTATAATTTCTATAGCCCCTTGTAGCAGTTCGCAGAACTATTTGGAGATTAATTCTAAAATAGTTTCTTTTATCGTTTTAACAACAAATTCAAATTCACACTCCTCCATAATAACAGGCGGCATTAATCCAATAACATGAGTCATCTGACTCAGTAGTATTCCTTTTTTTCTGAAGATAATATCAAGCTTAGGTATTATCAAAGGAGAACTATCATGCGGATTGATTAACTCAATTGCAATCATCAGGCCCTCAATCCTAATCTCACCGATAAAATCACATTCTCTTAAAGTTTCAAGTTGCTCTGAAAAAGACTTACTTTTGCTATTACACTCTTCAAGAATTTTTTCTTTCTCAAACAAGTCTAGTACACAATTACCAACTGCACATGCAATTGGATGCCCACTATTAGTATAACCATGTCTAAATTGCAACTCAAAATCAGGCGACATAAAAGCGTTTGCTATTCTATCATTAATTAATACTCCTGCTAATGGTTGAGCTCCATTTGAAACGGCCTTGCCAAAAAGCAACATATCAGGATATATTCCATATTTCAAGCATGCAAAATAATCTCCGCATCTTCCCATACCAGATGTAACTTCATCAAAAATCACAAGAATATTGTTTTCGTGGCATAATTTGACAACAGCTTTAAGATACTCTTCGGAAGGGATAATCACCCCACCCACACCCATTATCGGTTCTATAATTAGTGCACTGATATTGTCAGCACCGTAAAAATTTATTTTGTATTCTAAATCTCTTATACATGCTAAATTGCACATATTTTGTTTCAAACCCAAACGACATTGGTAACAATACTGGGGGTAAAAATGTATTGAATCGTTAAGGATCGTATCAAATGGAATACGATCCCATGGATCGCCAGAAACACTAACCGCGCCAATTGTAGAACCATGATAACTTTCAAATAATGATATCATCCTATGCTTTCCTTTAAGCCCATTATTATACCAAAATTGCTTGGCTAACTTAATTGATGTTTCGACAGCCTCTGCTCCTCCCGATGTAAAATAAACAGAAGAGAATGTACCATTCGGGAACAAACGCATCAAACGTTCAGCTAATCTATCTCCTTGTTCATGATAAAAAAGATGATTCGATATATAATCCAATTTTCTGCTTTGCTCTCGAATACATTCAGAAATTTCATTTTTTCCATGACCGAGAAATACATTCCATGTACTAGAATTAGCATCTAAATATTTGTTCCCCGCAGAATCATACAAATAACACCCATTGGCTGAAACTATCAGTTGTCTATCATAATACATTTGTGTTTCCGATGTCCAAAATCTTTTAGAATCCATATTATCCTCACTCCAATCCTTTGCTTAACAATCTCTTTTTTTCATGTGCAAGAACAGTTCTATGAAAAACTATTCTAAAAATGCACTTTATGATTGTCGTAAAATATACATTCTCTTTAGCCATTTTTCCGATATCGTAAATACTTAACTTTATCTCGTTCAAAACTATTAAATTCCAATTTCTATCATCAAAATAGTAGGATGTAACGCTTCTAGCTTCTTCTTTGGAAATTAAATCAAAATATTTCTTACATATTTCAAAATATTTAACATCAGCAGCCAACGTAGTATATGTAATCCCAGTAATTCCATTGTCATAATTATGAACATAATAATCAACAAGATACTCTCTAACTAAATCTACGCAATAACCATTTGCCATAAGTTTTAAAATAACAACCCCATCATCATGTGCTCCATCCATTTCAAAGCCACCAATAGCGAGTAACGCTGATTTTAAGCAAAGCCAAAACGATGTTCCTGCAATATTATTTTTCATATGCTTCGCAATTTGAATTCCAGAAACATCTGTTGTCTCAAGTTCAACTTGTCCATTTGGATATATTATCTTCCCATAGCAATATACTAAAGCTAACTTGCTATTATTATAATTAAGCATCATGTTTAATTGTTTCTCTATCTTTTGAGGATGATATACATCATCATCATCTAAAAAAGCAATATATTCACCATTAGAACATTTAATACCTAAATTTCTAGTTAATGCACTTCCTAAATGTTTTTCAGGCAGAAGATATTGAACATTATAATCAAGCACTGATAGTTTTTTCTTTATTCGTAACCGAAGATGCTCATTCCCATAATTATCATCAACAACAATTATTTCTATGTTTTGATATGTCTGATTATGTGCACTTTCAATTGCACGAAATAAACTATCAAATCTTTTGTATGTCGGTATTATTATAGTAACCAAAATAGATTTATTATTCATTATGCTTTCGTCACTTTCAAATTAATAAAACATCCCATGCCTGCAACACGATTTACATACAGGAAGGAACTCACCATTTTCAACCATATATTTAAGTTTTAAAAATTTTTCCGAATTAATGATTTCATGCAATGAATACTGATTGACGTTGCCGACGACAAAGTGTTGAAGCATGGAACACGCACCAACACTCCCGTCTGGCATAAGAATAATGTCACACAAATCACACTTTCCTTTCAACTGAAAGTATCCCGTTGACAATACCTCTGTGGTATTATCTTGAAAAAAAACTGGATCAACATCTAAACTAATACCGCATTGTCGAGCGTTTAATACTGCATTGTTAATAGATTTAACGCACTCATGTACCAAGTCGGGATGTATAAGTAATGAAGTAGGAAGTAACCAATGGCTAATGCTATTTTCAAAATGCTCATCAAGAATTTTCTCTGTTAACAAATTATCTTCTTGTCTCGTTAGTGATACATATTGGAAAGAAACATGCCGAACAGATAACTGAGAAGCCAACTTGATAATATTGGGTAGTTGATTATAATTTCTTTGTTGTATTGTAACATGGAAAGAAATTCGCTCCATCATATCTGGATATCGAACTTGTATTATCTTTATGGCATTAATTAACCTTTCATAATAATCCTTTCCATGCAAAGATGCATACATTTTTTCAGTTGCCATAAGTGAAACAATAATTTTATCTACCCCTGTTTCATATAATTTGTTACAGATTTTTTCATTATACAATAAAACACCATTTGTTGTTATCGTTGTTGTAAGGTTACATTTCTTTGCATGAGAAAGAATAGCAAATGTTTCTTCTACAGTTAGAGGCTCTCCACCATAGACCGATACGCTCTCGCCACCCAAATCAACAAACTCATCAATAATTGAACAATACTTTTGAGCCGTGAGAGCATTTGAAGTTGGAAATTCTGATGTAATTTGATTACATCTACACGAAACACATCGTTCATTGCAATAATATGTTGGGTCAATGCATATATTTGTTATCATTGTTGTATATCACCTTTCTGCCATTTTTTTAGAGTATTTTTGCCAAATCCCCGAATATGATTATAGAAGACAAGCACCGTCAAATATACATAACACGAAACAGTGAGCACTACATAACGGCATCCCAACATCGTTAAATGTCTTAATTCTATAGTAAGACATTGATAATCGGCTCTTGTATGAATATCTACGTAAAATAAGCTTATATCCATATTATTCAAAACCAAATTCTTCCCCTCTTGATATCCTACGCTTGCGTAATCTACTGTAATCTCGTATGAAAGTATGAAATTAGATAATGTATTTTCTAAGACATTCAAGAAATACTCACGCTCTATCATTAAGCAGATTCTAAAACACCTTAATTCATTAGTAGGGTATCGACTTCTTATATTATGAACAAAGTTCCCTAAAAATATAATTCCAAAGAATATCCCACGCCGTTCTTTTCATAAACCAAGCCTTATATAGAATTTAGTTTCAAACCTAAGCGTCCATTACAACAGCTTATCCTTCCAGAGAAACTCACAGAAGTTTCTACCCTCATATCTAATCCGGGAAAAATATCACTTCTAAAAAAGGAGGATATCTGGGAAGATGAACTTGTAGATACCATCAGTTAGACCGATAGGTAATAAATACTTTTCAATTACTCATTCAAAGTTCTGCCCCGTTTTATATGCCCCTGTTATATTCTTTCTAATCCATTACTTTATCAAATTTCTCTCCATTTTTACAGAAACTCTTTCAGTAATTCGATTTTGTACTTCTGACGTCCATAACACATCGAAAAATCATAGCCCATATTATGACAATATTCTATCATTTTTACATATGCATATTTGCCGGGAGAGAGAAATTTAAATTTTTCATCCCACCAAAAAATACAGTAATAAATCGTCTTGCTATACTCACTCACATAAGAAACACCTTGTGCAATAATATTATTACCGAACATATATGTTTTTGTCTCAAAACCTGTACTTGCATAAATTATTTCATAGGTATTTAGTCTCTTTTGCGGATAATTGACACCAAACTTATAAATACAGTAATTTTTCCAACTCTCTAAAATAGGCTTAATTGGATAATCGTTTACGATGTTAATTTGCTTATCATTTTTTCTCATAAAACATCCTAGTCGCTTCATGAACAAGCCATATTTAGCCACATCACTCACCTGTACTTTTATAAAATCTCCTTCGTCCCCCAGCGCAATAAGTTGGCTATGCGCTATGGCAAAAAAATTATCCAGTAGTAACTCAAACATTTCTTTCTCAATACATATAGGAAAATTGTACGAAAACGTAATTTCAAAATTTCGTGGCTCTGATTTTAATTTAACATATCGTTGGCTATATCCAATGGCAAGAAGAACTAGCGAGTCGGACACTGAATAATAATTGGGTCTTTTGTTAATTTCAACTATATTATCTTTTATGCACAAAAAATCTTGGACATATTTGACCAATGTTCTATAATTACCTTCATTAATTATATATTGTTTATTACCAATAAGCAGTTGGTTCTTATTTGCAAGTATAACACCCTTTCCATCAGTATAAAGCATTTAACTCTCCCTTAACTCCCATAATCTTATGGAGTATCCACTTGTATATTTCGTGGCTACCTCTTTTAATTGCCTCATTCTCTCAAATTCGTTTTTCCACATTATATGAAGCTGAGAACGATAACAGAGAATAGCATTGGTCTTTTGCATCCAGTACTCATAACCAGTATTAATAATTACAGGTTTTAAATCACTCATCAAAATTTCTTCATTGTTATCATTCATGTAACAGATATACGGAATTTCCTCATAAAAGCGAACAACTCCCTCGAATCGTTTAGAAGCAACCATTTTTTTTACTATGGCACAGGTCAAAAGATGATCAGCATGATTTCCCAAACCAAGCGGAGCTAATAAAATGTCAAATTGTGAAACGATACAACTTAATTTCTCAAATAACAATTCTACGCCCTCTGTATCTTCAAAATCCAAGTAATAAATGTTAGAAAGTTGCGAATAAACATAATCTCCATTCGCTTTGCGTCTGTATAGACATTCAAAAAAATCCAAATGAAGATATTTGCAATTTAACAAATCGCATGCCGCTATATCTTCGTTTTTTCGATATCTCATTGAATCATCCGACAAAAAGCAATTTGAATGGTATATTTTAGCCGCATCAGATAGTTCAACTGATGACGGATAGCCTGTAAATATCGTAATTATCGTCACTTCGTTCCCTATAGCAGTTTCATGCGCAATATAATCACCGCACGATAAAACACCATCGTCTAAATGTGGGGATAATACAGCTATTTTTTTAATAAAAATCCCACCTTTCTTTTCGTTCTTTTGGATGTATATATGCAAATGTTCTTACGAAGTTTGTTTGCTACTTTTTAGTGTGAGAACATTATCATATACTTGCTCTATTTTCTTTTGCATTCTATCTATGGAGAAATATTTCTGTATTTTTAATTTTGCATTTCTATTCATTTTATTAACACGATCATAATTTTCGAGCAATTCATTTATTTTATCCGCAGTTTGATTTATTTCATTATTATCTAAAATCAATCCATCCGTACCGGTTTCAATTATCTCTTGCATATCTCCAACATTCGTAGCAACAGCTATTCTGCCACACGACATACATTCTAATACACAACGTGGTGTCCCCTCCGTCATAGACATTAAAATCAATAAATCAATCGCTCTATATACAATCGTTGGGTCGTTCATATAACCAAGAAAAATAACATTATTGTCAATTCCTAAACTTCTTGAAAGCGCTTCTAATCTGTCTCTTTCGTCACCACTCCCTGCAATAAGTAGAAAACAATCAGTTCTTTTCTTTAGTAACACCGAAAACATTGCTATAATTAAATCCAACCTTTTTTCAAATGCAAGTCTTCCTACATAACCTATCACTTTACTTTCTTCTCCAATGCCGAGTTCATATTTAAAATTAAGTATTTCACTCACAGTCGGATAATGCGAAAGTATTTCTACACCATTATTTATGCAATACATCATTTTTCCTGCACTAACTTGTTCATGCCGTAACCTTGTCAAATCTTTTTGACAGACCGTAATTAAAGCATCTGCAAATTTATAGGAATCAAAATCTTTTTTTGTTTCTAATATATCTTTCTCATTATTTTCTATCCAACCATGACATGTCATAACAGTCGGAATTTCCATAAATAAGTGCGATTTTTTCTTTATATCAACCGTTAGAAAATTAGCTCCATATTGATGACTATGAATCATTACAATATCTATAAAGAGATGTATACTCGTCATTGCATCTGCAATTTCTTGATTAGAAGCGTTAATACCCGAAATATAAGCTAATTTTCTGTCACGAAGTCTTTTTTCATAATCCCGATTTCTATTGAATAATACTATCGGAGTATATGCACTACTCTTTTTTTGTTGTGATGCAAGTTGAAGCACATGGGTGTCTGCTCCACCGATACTCCCTTGTGGTTGAGGCATAATTACATGCAAAACGTACTTATTACCTCTTATATAGTATGCATCCCCCTCCGGTATAAACAGGTATACTTTACTGGATAAATCTATTACCATTTTAATCTCCCTATAATTTGCTAATAACATTTTCAACTGCTACAAATACAAACATACAAAAAAATTTCCCAACTAAGTACATAAAATAAATGACAAAGAAATTACAGCGTGAACTTAGCGACCTCAAGAATCATCGTCATCTATCTATTATGAATACCGCAGCTTTTTTTCCATTGACAAGTGTATTAATCTGTCTTGAAATTGCAACATTTTTTATGTCACACACATGAATAATTTCGTCTTTTCTCGCAGTAAGAAGGACAATTTTTCCGCGCTTTTTAGTAATCCTGAGTAGTTCGTCAAGCATTTCACTATAAAAAGAACATATATTATCAATGTTTTCAAAAAAACCCCAAGGGGGATCTGTTATAACAGCGTCTACAGAATTGTCGCAAATATGTTTTAGATGCCTCGCATCCTCGACTACTAAACTAATAGAATCCTGGTTCTTAAATCGTCCTCTTTTCAATTGTTCTATTTTTTCCCCATCAACATCCGAAGCATATATCTTTTTACACTTAAAATTATCAAATAACTGTTTAGGGATTGAACCAAAACCACAAAACGGATCACAAACTATGTCATCATATCCAATCTTTGCACAGCAACACATCAGATGTGAAAATTCTGGTCGCAGCTCTCCTTTATTTAATTTTTTTTCTGTTGCCTTCCTTTTAAATAAAAGTTGAGCATAAAACCCAACACCTTCCGATCGAATCATATACCAGATTTCTGTCGAAGGATTAAGTCTATCAACTTTTAAATTGGTTAATTGACTAACCTTCTTTTCAGCGATTAAAATATTTCTTTTGTCCACTTTTACAAATTTATTCTCTTGTGAGAAACGAATTCTATAGGATCCTGATTTTATAAAATACTTATACTTTGCTTTTGCAACAACAGATATCATCATATCAAATGTCAAGTGTTCTCCTTTGAATGCTTTTATCACACCAAAAGTGTTGTTTAGATACACTATTCGTTTAATGTGATTATAATCGCCGCTATATTTAAAATAAACTAGACCATCATATATGCTAATAACTTTCGAACCTGGTAAGTCAATGGGCAAATATTGTTCTATAATTTCATCAAAACCCGTTGTAAAAGAAGAAATATAATCAGCCATCTTTAATTTTCCTTTCAATATAACTCTTTTGTCAGGACTCAACATCTAAATGCCTCAATATTTTAGCATATTTTTTCAATTATAGCAAGGTGTATCCCTCTAATAAGCAAAAAAACAAATTCGGTTTTTCGTCAAATCCATACACAAAATATAGGCCAACCATTATCATCAAACGGATCAAACATTACACTTGATTAAATGGCTATGCATTTTGAACATTCAATAGTAACTAGTATAAAAATAGTATGATGCACAGCCGAAAGCACATGCTATAAAAATATACATAAAACCATCTGAATGATAACCAATTTTCCATATTAATTCAAAAACTTTTACAATTTCTTCTGCTTTAGAACAATTAAAAGAATTAAATGTTCCTTTTCTCTGTCCTCACTTTTAAAGTGATTCCTTCCTGCATAGGTCACTGTGAACCATACCATAGTTCACCCGACCTACGCAGTATCCCCTTTGTGCTTACTTCATAATTTCAAACAGCAGACTGCTTCTGCCACCATTATCACGCCAGCGCTGTTTCTTGCGTATAAATCCGTTCTCCTCCAAATCGCTAATCGCACGTTTCACGGTGCTGACAGACAGATGCAATTCCCTGGCAATGGTACCGATTGCTGGATAGCAGGTGCCTTCCTTGTTCGCACGATCCTTTAAGTACAGATATACCGCCACAGCCCTATGGGGCAGTTCTGCTTCATATATTTCTTTTTTGCTCAACTAATCACCTAATCCTCTGTTCTGAGAGCCTGTCTGACCTTTGCCACCGTTTCATTCATCTGAGACTGCAGCATACCACCGCTTCTGGATGCTGTTCCCTGTTCCGTACTTTCCGGCTCCTCATCCACACAGCACATATATCTGCGGATAATCTCTTCTTCAATCTCCTGCTTGTCTGCATAGGCTACCTTTCTTGCTGACTTTTCCTCAATCTCGTATGGTTCCTCAAACATGATACCCCACTTTAAAAACAGCTTCAGCTTTGTCTTCATGGGATGGCTGCCTGTCTTAGACACGATAAAGTTTCCTTTTGGTAAGGACTTTAATTCATCCGGTGTCATTAATGGTCTTTGTATCATCTGGAGGGACTGGCTCGGATCATTTTTTCCTCTACTGATGGAGCCGGACATGACCGTCTTATTTCCAAGGCTCTTGGACAGTACCTCTGCGGATTCTGAATTCGGTGCAAAACCACCGAAGATAGTATCCTGGCAGTTATCAATGATAATCTCAGCCCCTTCCTTTCCGTAGTTCTTATTAAGCTGTGCAAAGGACTGTATCATGGGTACGATACTTACCCTTCTGGAACGGGATGCAGAGAACATCATCTCTGCACTCTCAATCTTTGGTATGGTTCCGACCTCATCCCAATAGAAAACAACACGGTTGTCCAGCTTTCCTCCGTTCTCATCTGCCACTACAAGGATTTCCCTGTAGAGCTGCTGCAAAATCAGAGAGATAATAAAATACTTGGTATTGTCCTCTTCCGGCATAACTAAAAATACCGCTGTTTTCTGCTTACAAAACATTTCAGCATCGATAGCGGTATCAAAGCACAGTATCTGCTCCAGTTCAGAATCGAGGAAAGAGTTTAGTCTGGAGAGTGCTGTGGAAAGAACAGACTGCATGGACTGCTCTGCGGTATTTAAAGCTGCTCCGGCAAACCATTTTGCCTTATGAGTATCGGGAAGCTTGACCATAAGTAACTGAAACTGATTTCGTCCTTTTACCTTGGATGGCGCCAGTAAATCCTGAATCAGTTTAAACACACTGATGATATGCCTTTTCTCCTTGGAACAGAATTCTGCTATTAACAGGATAACTGCGGTCAGTACACCTTCTGCGGCATCGTAGAAGAATGCGTTTTGTCCGTAGCTGGCACTGTCGGCTCCACCGGAAGATATAATGGTCTTGGCAGTAATCTTTGCATACTTTTCTGCCTTTGCCTTGGCACTTAAATTGTTATGGTCTGCTAGGTACTCATCCATATACTTGTTTACCAAGTAGAGCATATTATCTCCATCACTTCTGGTTGGATTCCTTAAATCAATGACTGCGGTCTGATATCCATAATATTTTCTGGCGATGCTTGCATAGTTTCGGTAAAGGTCACCCTTGGTATCTGTAGTCAGAAAACTCATTCCGCAGGCACAGGCATATTCGATATTAGGATAGAGAAAGTGTGCGGTCTTACCTACACCTGCTGCTCCAATCATCAGACAATGCACATCCCCGGTATCCACAAGGGCATATAACTTTCCTGCCCTTTCAATACTCCCCAGCACAAGTCCCTGTGCAGTAGGCAGATTCTCTCCCTGCCTCCATTTCTCCGGTTCATAGGCTACCTCCACATAGGTTTCCTCAATCTCCTTCTTGGTAGCAAACCGGGCAGTGCCATGCTGGCCATCTCCTACGGTCTTACTTTTGATTCCATTCAGCGTATAATAATGTGCCAGCAGGGAAAGTCCTCCAATTACAGAAAACATAATTACCCCTGACACCAATAACATTACGACTGGCTGCATTCCATCCTCATCTCCTTCCTCTGTATGGGTTCCTCATATTCTGTAGCAACAAAAATATGAGCCTTGATACATTCCATCGTCAGGCTCATACACTTTTTCACAAATTCTTCTTTATTCTCTTTTAAGGACAAATCCTTTTTATCAAATACCTCCATCACTTCCTCAAAGGCTTTCTGCATGTTTCGAAGCCTTGTATTATAGTTTCCCTTATCCCTATGTGGCCGGTATCTCTTATGCAGGTTATCCAGTATTTCATTTGCACTTGTTTCCCTGCCTATTTTTTCCATGCATCGGACCAGCACCCCGGGTAGGAGCATTCCTCCGCCATCAAAAGCATCCTCCAGATGTTCTTTTCCGTTTCCTCTCTTCAGTGCATTATAAATGTGCTGATAATACCGGCACACATTTTCCTTGGTGGCATATTTGATATCCACACTGTCGGTGACCTGCTTTAGTATTTCCATCCACGCATCGCATTCCAGAATCTTTGGATGCTCCTGTGCCGGGATTACCTCTTCCCCATGCAGAAGTTTTAAATCTTCATTCCAGTCCTTGCAGGTGGATTTTAAATTCTTAATCTGCCTGTACCCATTCTGCACCAGAATCTCTGCCAGTCTTCCACAGGCTTCTATGCCTGCCGGATCATGATCCAGGCATAACACAACTGTATCCAGATTTGAGTAATCCTTTAACATCTGCAGCATGGCATGCTCCGACACTCCGTTTAAGACAATATAACTGTTCGCCTGCCAGTTTTTCGGGTACAAGGTCAGAAAAGATAGAAAATCAATGGGGGCCTCAAACACATACAGCTTATTTCCGGCTCCGGCATAACCGAATCCGTAGGAAGAGTCCGAACCATCTTCGTTCATGCGAAAGCTCCTGCCATCCGAGCAGGTTCCCTTTTTATGTATGTGGCGTGGGTTTCCTTCCTTATCCACTCCGACAAATACAGCATTGTGATGCCCTGCGGATTCATACAGGGTTCCCTGTCTGGCAAAAAAGGACAGCACCTCCCTGCTGATATGCCTCTTCTGCATCAGATAGGCATATACCCTTTTCATAGTATCGTTCTTTTCCGGCGGTACTAATACTTTCGGTTCTTTTTCTTCTGTGGTTTTCTCTTTCTTGGGACGTACTGATTTCTTGCCTGTCGTTTCCCTCGGTGGACTTCCTCCATGAATGACCTGTCCGGTTTCCCCATCTAACAAATAGGTGACTGCCTCCGGGTAGGACATCCCAAAGAATTCCTGCATGAAATCGATGGCATGACTTCCCATCTGCTGACTGTGTCTGTACCAGCGATTTCCACGGAACGTCACACTACCATGCCTCTTCCATCTCCATTCATTTCCGGAGCGTTCCACTTCTTCATGCTCCCGTTTCAAAATATCCATGATGGGTACTGCATTGGCTCTTTCCTTCTGCTCCTCTGTAAAATAAATGAAATCTCCCAATCTACTCCTCCTTTACTGTGTCTGTACCATTTCTTCCCTGTCATCTCTTGCATGACCCTGTGCGATTTTCTTTTGTCTTATCTTTCTAGCCAGTTTACGATCCATACCGGCCCGTCTGCCTCCTTTCTTTTCGGAAACATCGTCCTCAATTATCCTCTCCAGATGATGCATGAGTCTGGTTGCCATAAGCAGTAAATCCGGATGGGGCATATCATTCCAATGTTCCAAAAAATAAGCAGCATACACATTTCCCTGTTCCGCTGCTAATCTGAAATATTCATATGCTTTTTCCTTATCCTGCTCGACCTCTTTTCCCATCAGATACACTTTTCCAAGGACACACTGTGCATACTGATTTCCGGCACCGGCTGACTCCTCCAGATACCGTATGGCAAGCTCTATATTTTTTTCCACCTCTTCTCCGGCAAGGTATAACTTCCCAAGTCGGTATGATGCAAATTCATTTTTCCGGTTTGCTGCCAGTGTCAGATAATGGACTGCTCTGCCGATGTCCTTATACTCATCCGACAGATACAGTCTGCCCAACTGGTAACACGCAAAAACATTATCTGCATCCGCTGCCTTGTGTAAATGATGGAACGCCTTTTCCATATCCTTTGCTGTCAGTTCCCCATCCGCATACAATTTTCCAAGGGCATAATCTGCAAAAAAATTCCCCTGCTCGGAAGCTGCTACCAGCCATTTAAGTGCCTGCCTGATTTTTTTATAATCCGGTACTTCTTCCGGATTCGTTTTTAGTTTCTCCGTTTCCTGACGGACATACAGCTTTGCCAGTTGATAAGCTGCATGGGTATTTCCATAGTCCGCAGACTTATGCAGATATTTTTCAGCTTCCTTTTCATCTGCTTCGGTACCAACTCCTTGCAGATACATGGTTCCGATGCGGTACCATAAGGTATCATCCCTGGACTTCTTTTCCAGATTTAAGAAACCAAGAAACGCTACCCGGTAGCACTTCTCCGCCAGATCCGTATTCCTTCCGGTTCCTCTTCCGGCTTCATACAGTTTTCCCAATTCAAAGGATGCATAAGGGTTACCCTTTTTATGGGAACGCTGAAACAACTGACAGGCTTTTCCCTCATCCTGCTCCACACCTTTTCTATGCAGGTACAACATGCCAAGAGAGTATAAAGCATACCTATGCTCTTTACTCGATGCCATTCTGAACCACTTGGCTGCCTCTGGCAGATTCTCCTCGGTTCCTAATCCATACTGATACATTTTGCCGATGCGGTACTCCAGATAAGTGTTTTCTTTTCTGCCTTCCACTACTAGCATTGCCTTTAAGGACTTTTCATACCATTCCTGTGCTTTTGTCCGGTCTGCTTCCACAAAGATGCCCTGTGCATACATCTTACCCATGTCTGCCATTGCATAGGCATTTCCCTGCTCTGCTTCCTCTTTCATGATTTCATAGGCTGCCTCCTCATCCGGCTCCATCTCCAGTGTGCCATACAAATATTCCCTCGCTTCTTTATAGACATCCGTCCACTTGGCATAAAACTCCTGACCATCCGGTTCTTCCGTTTCCGGCTCATCGCTGAAATCATCTGCCTGAGCTTCTACCATATCTTCTGGCACTTCAGAATCATCTACACCCATTTCTTCCCTTTCAGTTTCCAAATCTTCCAGTCCCTCATCCTCTGTATAAAGATACCCTTCTCCGTATCGGACTGCTTCCCGGATAACCATGTTCTTGATGCTTTTTAATTCCTTCTGCTCTGAGAGTGGAAGCTGCTCTGCATCTGCATCCTTGTAAAAATGGAGTATCTCACTTTTGCTCTCCAGCCATTGTTTGTAACACTCTGCTACCTTTTCTTCCTTTGCCAGTTCATCCACAATGCCATTGACGATTGCTTTTACATCCGCTTTCAGATACCCATATATCTTCTTGCCTCCGGTATTCATTAATCGCTTGGATAACAACTGCATCTGTTCTGCTATTTTTTCGTTGTGACAGATACCACTCTGCATTTCATGCAATAAAAAAAGCAGACCTTTATTTGCCTGCTCTTTCAACTGTTCCCTTTGCTGTGTTCTCTTTTCATAAATACTCATAAACTCCTGACGGAAAATGTCATGGGCATAGGTAGACCTCATGGTGTCGATACCTTTTGGCGATAGATAACCTTCCGATGGATTTGTGGAGTATACCACCAGATGTACATGAGGGTGATGGGACTCATTATGGAATGCTGCATACCATTTGATGTTTCTGCTGTCTATCCTATAGTTTTCACACAAAAGTTCCACCCTGCTCCGTAGTAGTGCCTGCCACTGTGCAGCACTGTCATACCCAAGTCTTTCGGCATCCTCTCTCCGCAGGCTGATGACATTGGTCCATATCACTCCCGGATGATTTGCCACCTCTTCTGCCACACGGGACAGCACAACAGACTCCCCCTCATTAGAAAACAGACCATGAGTACCGATTCTTTCTACTCTTGGTCTGTTTGCAAGGTAATCTATGTAGTTTTTCTTCTTGGCTATGATATTCAGATTGTTTTCCAGCGCCTGCGTGATAAACTCTGTTGCATTCTCCCTTGTTGGCTTCTGGAGATAATCATAATACTCATGCATGCGGTCTGCATCCTCTATCTTTAACAGGATGTCGGCTATAAGTTCCTTTTGCTTGACCGTAGCCGGAAGTAAACCGCAGGTATTATCTATCTTCTCCACACCTTCACGGGTGCTGATATAATTCATGTAATTGGCAAGATGTGAAGGAGGAGCATTTTTGAGATAGTTACAACGTAAGATAAGTTTTGGCATTTGTCCTCCTTACAGTACCCCTTATTGATAGAATTGCGAAACAACTGTGTCAACCAAGTCGTCATAGGTAACTATTTCCACATCTGTATAATCTGATTTAATTTCTACCCATTCATCGCATTCAAAATCATTTCTTCGTCCTACTACCAAATATCTTTTGGGCTTATACACTTTAAATCCATATTTCTCCTCAAACCACCTTCTGTTATTAGGATCTTCAAAATAACTTCTATATACTCTTGTCTGTGCGATATATGAATTAATCTCCGCACTGAATTGTTCACGGTTATTCCGTCCAACTACCGTATTTCCTTTAACTTTTGGTAATTTAAACTCTACAATATCTGCATATCCATTTGCTCTAACAACAAAAAAATCTGGTATAATTTCATCTTTTTCCTCGCTTTGCCACTCACACTTAACTTGAGAATGTACTCCCGTTCCCATAAATCCCATGTTAAGAATAAAGTGATTTTCTTGCTGTGCTAAAAAAGAGGTAATAGTTGGCTCCGAATTCTCAGAGTTGCCAAACAACTCGATAAACCTATTAATTTTCGGTAGCTTATCATATTTAAAATCTACGGGTTCAGGATACTGATAAAAGAGGTCTGCTTGCCATAATCTGTCGTATACTTCTAAACTAAAACCAATCTCATCAAGTTCTCCTTCTGCTGGCTCATTATAATGACAAGGAATGAAATCAATCCACTTTATAATTCTGGTTTTTAAATCATCATCTTTGGCATCAAAAAACATACCATTAATTAATCTAACAAATTGTCCCTCTACGATATCAAATCCCTGTGAATTGAAACTTACCATACTATTTTGAGCAGCAAAGTTCCATTTTAAATCAATCAGCTTATCTAATCCTGCATTTGTTGGAACCAATAAATCTTCATATATATCAGAGTATAAAGGAAATGTAACTCCACTAGTTCCATCAAAAGTAAAACCTATTATCTTTTCAATAACTTGCTTTGAAGTCAAATCTTCCTTTGTGAAATCGCGGACTACAATCATTCTTTCAGATTTTTCCACAACATCTCTTACATATGGATTACCACAATACTCTATGGCAATAAATGTCTTACTAAAATAGACAGCCATACTTTCAGGATTGAGAATAAAGCAATTCACATCCTTATAATCAATATTGTTATCTTTAATATACTTGTACATTCTTCCCCAATAAACTTGGGAGATTGCTGTCAAGACTTCTGAAACTAATTTTCCATAACATCCTATACTATTATCAAGCATATTTACCTCCGCAATATTCGAATCAATATATGCTTTATTTTACCACAGCACTAAAGGAATGTCATTATACCTACAATTCTTTTTCCATTTTTTTTGCTATTTTCATAAAATAATCTCTGTCTTCAATAAAGTGCATGTCTCCTACAGCATCACAATCATTCAGGACATGTAAAACACTTGTAACCTGAGCATTGCTGTTCTGATTAGCTACTAATGTTTTTACCACCCTTACAAATTTTTCTTTATCATTTTTATATGTAGCCAGCATCATCTCCAAGTCTTCTATGGTCATGATATAACATCTGCTGTCATCAACAAATATCTCTGGTATCGAAGACATCACTATTTGCGTATTCGTCATACTTTCATACAGCAAAAAAATTTTAATAACCGGCTTTTGTCCCTGGTATTCCTTTTCAGACATTTTAAGTTGTTCATGTGCTTCTAAAATATTTCTTTTGTAAAATGTATCAATCTGTTGAACATCTGGTGCCTGTTGCTTTGCCTTTATTCCAAGCAGTCCTGATTTCAATTCAAACAAGAATACCGCATCCTCAAATTCTACAAAGAAATCCGCACTCTTTTTACCTTGCTCTGGAATTTTGTGCCACATATCCTCTGACAGATAAATCTCAGCCAGTTCCATAAAATATTCTTCGAACATTGTTCCAAAAGCATTAATGAACCCGGTTCCTTTACCATTCTTATAATAATAATCCCGAATTAACCAATATAAACCATCCGCAAAGAGCATCTGTACCAAATACATACTGACCATAATCGGCTCTTTGTTCTTTTGAGTAATCACAAAAGGTTTGCTATAAAACAATTGTTTCTGTATTGGAGACTTCCTTACATCATCATATGTAACAGAATAATAATAAATAATTTTCTCCAAATTCTCTTTAGTGAGTATGCTATTTGCCCCGTGATTATATAAATCATCCTCTGCCCCTAACGGATCGGGACGCTCACTACATAACCACAACAAATAAAGTACATTGGTCAGAAACTCGTCTGCACTCATACCAAACAATTCTTCTGTAATTTTATTTATATCTACAATCTCATCCCTGCTAATTTTACTTGAGCCAAGCAAAATATGATAATTACGGCTAAAGCTCTGGTATGTCCATGCCAAATTCTGATACTTAAACTGTTCATATGTCATACCCATCATAAACTTAAATATATCCGGCAATTTTGCATCTTTGATATATTCGCTATTGGAATGTTCATTCTCATATCCTCTATACAAATTTACCACCGTACCAGCTTTTTCTCTTGTCATGACTTCTTTTCTGTAATCATTTGCATTAACTATTGAGACATACGCCATGTCTTGAATATCCCACGCCGACAACATCACCTGCACCTGCCGATGTACAAATCCATGCAAGATAGCATTCAATGGAAATGTGATACTACACCTTAATTCACCTTCTGACTTATTTTGCTGTTTCTTATATAGTTCGATTGATATTTCTGAGAAAAAATAGATAAAATCTCTTGTCGAATAATTCTTAATAAAACTCACGAAATCTTTCAACCAGCATCCACCTTTCCTTTGCTCATAAGCTATTGAATCTTTCCCCAAACTCTCTCATTAAGATATATTTTTTCTTCTTCCATACAGATGACATTCCACTTTAACAAGTTTCCAATATTTTTGTCTAACCTCTCCATGACAAAATCTTCTAATTGTCCATCGTCCTTCATTTTATTAATTTCTGCTTTCACTTGTTCAACAGTAAATCCTATCTCATAAGCATTTCGTCTATGAAGAACCGATACTATTACTGCACAATTAAAATCTAATTCCTTTTTTGTAATAGCTCCTACGCAAAAAATAGATATAATTACTAATTGTACATATTGAAAAAAAGTTTCCGGTTTATTCAAAGATGCCACAAAATCTGCAAGCGCAATTAATACGCTTCTTAAATCCAACCTAATATTTCCCATTTTGTATGAAGATGACTCTTTTCCAAGAAAAATCATCTCTCTCTTTGAATCATCTGGAATAATTTCTAAGTAATTATCCATTATCAATTTTCCAAATTCGGGATTTAAACCTTGCTCTATTGAAAAGTTCTCTAAACATTCTCTTATTTCACAATCCAATTGTCTGGCTTCCGTTCTGTTCATCTCTTCTCTGCCTCCGTTCTCTTTCTTCTGTTCGAATAATCTTAGCCAATTTTCCTCTCTCTTTTTTCAGAATTAACTGTGTACGATATTCGTCATATGCATCCAAAAATCCACTGTACAAATGATTTCCATCCACTGTGTCAAAATCATACTTATCGTCATTGGCAATAGCAAACAAATGACTTATCCTATCTTTGGGAAGAGGATGTGTATCCGTTGTTATCCTTTTATTATACAGCACCCTGTCTGTATAATAAAACAAATCAAAAAACTGCATGTACATAATTGGTGCAAGATAAGTATAGTCTTCTATAATTCTTTTCTGCTCTTCCAGCCTGCTTTGGTCAATAATAATCTTTAAAACAATATCATATGCTACTGCATCTGCTTCAAATTCTTCCTTCCGTCTGTCTGAGAATTTTCTTCCTATACTAGCAAAATATGAATGTGCAACTTCATGTGCCAAACTAAATATGACCACTGTCCAATAGCATGATGATGCCAGATTCATAATCTGTGCATCCCCCTGCATAATCTGTAACAATGCTTCATTTGATTTCTCATTCGGAATATCACCCAATATACTCACATCATTCATTATAAATAAAAGATATAAAAAACAATTTCCATATATCTCTGGGTCATCAAATTCTTTCGACCATTTTAAAATCACTAGGAAAAAGGACATCACGGATGATTCAAATAATTCATCAATATGTACAAACTGTTCTCTTCCCTCATCCAAGAAAATATAGCTGTTCACAGAGTGCTGATAGCGGTTGCTTAGTTCTATTCCCTTACCATGATAACCATATTCCTTTTCAAAATAATCTTTTACAATCTGAAACATCTGATTAAGGTTATACTTCTGACTATTCTCTCGCAATTGCTCTTCTGTTAATCCGGATTCCTGATAATATCTCATCATCCTCTCAATTCCTTTTTCTTCATCCTTAACAGACTCGCCCCCAAAGCGTAGAATTTCATAATCATCTGGCGGTAAAAAGAATTTTGCTCTAATATCTTCTGACATGTGCCTTACCCTCCGTTATAAATATCGGTCTCTTTCAAGTATATATTTATCATAGCACAGCCCTTTTATTTCGCCAATTATCTAGCATAATTTATCCATTCTGAAAACGATATGCATCCTCAAAAGTTACAGCACCATTAATTCTTTTCACTTCATCCGTACACTTTGCCTGTAGCTTCTTTAGTGCCTCTTCATCCACTCCATGACTATATGCAATCACATGGGACAGCTTTGATGTTTCCACTGCCAGCTTATACATCGCACGAGCCATTCGGTTCTCACTATCTTTTACGGTGGAATGCATCACTGAGGAGATGGTGGAAAGCATATAGTTTTCGATTTTCTCAGATGTCAAATAGCCGATATAAAATTTCAATGCCTGATTCAAAAATTCATTTCTTGATTTCACATCTGCCTGCTCCAGTAATCCATCCACCTGTTCCAGTAAATCTTCCTCAATATAAAATCCTCTCCTTACTTTTCCTTCGCTTGCCACTCTCATCCTCCTTCTAAAATTACTCTTCGCAGATATCTACGATGTGGTCACACAATTTCTGCGGTATCACACTTCTTTCTCTGGCACCTTTTAATCCCTGTGTCCCGGTCTTACTTCCTCTTGGAGCTGCCACATGACACGAATCCCCGTTATGACACATCGGCAAGAATTTTGGATCGGGATGATTCGTCCAGATGTCAGTTGGTTTCATCCTGCTGTCACCGTACTAACAATATGTCACAGTGTATCTTGGCAGACCTTTCATCCATTCCATCTTCCGCATACCGCCCCTGGGATTTTCAATAAAATAATACCTTGGCTGTAACTCTTCAATGAGCTTCAGCACATGCTGGTCCACCATGTCACAAAATTTTGCATAGGCACTGACCGGCTCCAAACTTCCGGTATCCGGATTTCTTCTTCTGTGATGACTGATTGCAGCAATACTGAATGTGGAGCAGTCCGGACTTGCCCAGATGACATCCGGCTTTCCAAAAAGCCTTATGATATCCTCTGCGGTTACCTTACTGATATCCTCATACAAATCAATATTATCAAAGTCCTTGGACCACTCCACACTGAATACTTCATGCCCTCTGCCCTCAAAGGCTTTCCCGATACTCCGTGTTCCTGCAAATAATTCCAAAACTTTCATAGTCCCATACCGGTAGTGGTGCGCACCTTACCCCACGGGACTACTCAATTCCTTTCCTTTTTTCTTCAGCTTGCAAGCATTTTTTGCGAAAGGCATAAATTTAAATTCCCTCAATGCCTTTCAATTCTTGAAAACAATAAAATTAGGCATAACTTCTTCCAAATCTTCAAAAAAGTTATGCCATACCACAAATCTCCCAACGGCTCTGCCGGTGGGTGTTTGACGGGTTAGGCCGCCCTAAAGCGGCATAAACCCTTTAACCTGCACTATTTTCGACCCTAGTTTTACAGCCCTCATTTACCCCCGGATTTCTTCTCTTTTTATGCTGTCATTTCCGGCTACTTCGATTATATTTCCACAAATTGGCTCACACAGGGCAGAATGAATGCTTATCGGTCACTTTATCCACTTTCCTCAAACAAGGTCACAAATCGGCTCACAAACGCTCACAGGGGGTAATTCTCCCCTCTTCACTACCTGACCTTACTCATTCTGGGAAGATCCCCCTGTAGTCACGCCAGCATTTTTTGCCTGACTTTTGTTGCTTTTCTTAATGGCTGCAGGCACATCACCTCTGCTGTCAATGTATTCTCTTACGGCCTGGGGAACATATTTCTCATACATCTTTCCCAACACTTCATTCATCTCTGCTTCAAAATCAGCGTCCTTCTTGCCCATGTACTGCTTAATTGCATTCATTTTTTCTTCTTCATATTTGATTGTTACCACTGCCTGTTTCATCTTCATCTACCTCCGTCTTTATAACTATTGCTTGTATCATTCCTCTAATTTACCGCTTAACAACACTTGATCGTCTCTACATTTCTTGTGTCATTCCTTGTACTGCATGTTGACTCTGGGATTCCAAATAATTAACCCACGCCTCTTTTTCCACGCCAAACAGCCCTTCATGGGCAAGGATTTCTTCCCTGCCATCTAGCACAGCTTCCGTTCCGTCATTGTATAATTTATGGAGTTCCATCTCGGTATCCAGTAGTTCTAATGCTCTCTCCTTGGTAAGCGGAAGCATGCCATCCCACTGATACCCATAGGAATGCATCTCTTCCACGCTGACCCTGTCCGGCATAGGAATTTCCTCCTGTGATACCGCAACTACACGGGATAAGACTTGCGTATCACGGCTGTACTGATATACTTCATCTGATAAAATCTCAGTCGTATGTAACTGGGTACGATTCACCTCTTTTACCATTTCACGCAGTATATCAAAGTCCATATCTTGCTGCTTTTTCAACAAAATACTTTCATGGATAGATGATGGAATAACCACAATGTCCCCGCCAATCCCTTCTGCTATCCTGCTCATAACTTCCGTATCAAACATATAAGCTGCACCGTATTGTTTATTCTTATTGCTGAGTACATACATTTCCAAAAGTTCCGTTGCCTCCGACATTTCATCATAGCCAACAGAACGTAACACATTACTCATGGTAGAAAACTCAGGTGGATAGTGGTCGTGCATATTGTTCCAAGCCACTTCCTTTAATGTATTTTCATCGATTCCCCATGACTCCAAATGGGCATTATGTATTAAAACACTTCCCTTTTCTCCATTGGAAAGTTCTACATTAACCCTGTAAAGAAGTGCCAAGTCATCTCTGATTTCATGGGGAACATTTTCCAATAACTCACGGTTCATTTCCGCATTCTGTACTACAACAAAAATCCCATTCTTTATCTTCTCATACTGAAATTCAGCAGCCGAAAAGTCACCCACCTGTTCCATACTTTCCATATACACATCTGCTATTTTCTGTAAAATAGCATCCATGCTGACACCTTCTGTATGGGCTTCATAGTATGGCTCAAGATAAATTGCCGGAACAATGTTCCTGTCTCCTTTAATGGAAAGCGCATCCCAAACCACATTATTGTTCTTTCTCTGCTCCGTAATACTAATTTCATTCACGTTGTAATCCTGTGGCAAAAAACCTTTTATATGATCCGCCACATATTGCTTAAAATTTTCATAGTTCATAAATAGTTTTCCTCCTGTTATTTACATACTCATGGTCATGCCACTTTCCTGCTCCTGACCGGTTTCCTGCACTTCCCCCTCATCCGCAGTCTGGATGCCGGACTCTGTCTGTTCCGAAACAGTTTCTCTTGCAGTATTCTGTCTGGTGGTTCGTCTGCCCTGACCTCTTGTCTGTCTCTGCGGTTCTGCACCTTCCTGCACAGTTTCCTGCTGGGGTTCGAGCTTACTTTCCACAAATTTTCTTACCTGCTGGGGAACACTCTTCTCATAGAGTTTATCCAAGTGTTCTCTTAATGCTTTTTCTACGGTACTATCATTCTCCCTTAAGAAAAACTCCAAGGCCTCCATCTTTGCCTCGGAAAATCCTATCTTGATTTCTTTCTCTGCCATTTCTCTCTCCTCCTACATTCCCATATTCATTCCAGCAGTCTGTGTTTCCTGCATTGCCTGATGCTGTTCCATGATCTCCTTTACCGATGGCACAAAGGCAGAGTATCTGGCATAGGATGAGCCTTCACTCTCCACCAGCACACCATCTTCCATGCCCTCTCCGGTTACTAACAGGCAGTGCCACACACCATCTTTTTCACACATCAAATCCACGTTATCCCTTATAAAGTCATAATCATGCATCAGATGCTTGGTAAAGGATTCATACTCACCCGCCGGAAGTACAATGACCTTTTCCACACAGAATTCATTTGCCTCTATCTCCGGCTCTTTTCTATAAAATACTGCTTTCACATTCCCCCTTTCCTAACGCAAAACAGATGCCTACGGCATCAAAAAACTACTGTGGTCTGCCATAAAGCACCTGCTTGGCTTCGTCAAACAAATTTCGATATACTACTTTTCCTTTGGAATAGGACGCATCCACTACCTTTCCATCCCCAGCATAGATACCCACATGGGTAATGTTCATGAACCGTCCGTTTGGTTTATAACTCCAGAACACAAGGTCCCCCGGCTGTAAATCCTCTTTTGCAATGGTCAGGTTATGCTCCACCAGATATCTTCCCTGCTCTGCAGCAGTTCCCGGCAGAATAATCCCCACCTGCCTGTAACACCACAGTGTCAGGTAACTGCAATCCACATAATTGTCTTTTCCCCTATAGGTCTGTGAGTAAGGATGCCCCAGCCGGGACATGGCAAGCTCTACCACCTTTCCTCCTACTTCACTTGCAGGCAGGTCATAATAGGTAACGTCACCGCCTCCATTCCAGTTTGTCCATCCATCATCATACGCATCGCTCTCCTGCATGGCAGTGGTGTTATACTTTGCGATATGCCACACGTTCATTGCATTGGCTTGCTGCTCATAGGTTACTTCCACCCCATAGTGGTCTTTTATCCTTTCAAACAATTCCACCTTGTCTGTGATGGCAAAGGATGCCTGATATACTTCCACATACTGCCCGCCCTCCTCATCTGTAACAGTCTGGGTACGGTCTTCAAAAGTCACAAAGGATTCTGCAAACCTCTGGTAGTCCGCTTCTCCAAGCCAGAGCCAGTCCTCGCCGAAATACAGAGAGTAAAACACCGCCTCGACCAGATACCTGTCCTGAACATCCCCCTCCACTACTGCATCTATCTCGTCCATAGCGGCATCCAGATATCCGAAGCTTTGCTGCATCTTGTAGATATATCCTTTATAATCGGCAGGCATGCTTAAAGGAGCAATTCCTCCATGAAATGCCAGACGCACTGCCGCCCTGTTATGGTCTGCCGCTGCGGATGCAAGGTTTAGGATACACACTATGGCAAGAATAAAGGGAATGCATATCCCCACAATCACAGATACTATCCCTGTCCAGACCTTTTTATTGGTACCAACCGCAATAGCGGCCTTGGCTATCATTGCAACAGTTGTTGGTTCCATATCGGTTCCTCCATTCTTTCATTCTCAAGTCGTTTCTCCATCACTTCTTTACAGTGAGTCACGCTTTCAAGCAGTCGGTTTACATCAAAACCTGCGTCCAGATATCCTGCTGTGATGGTGTCCAGATAATATGAGGACGGCTTTCCAATCTCATGTCCTTCGTTCATTGTATAAGCCATAATGGTTTCACATCCTTCTTCCGTCTGTACCTCCAAGTCCACCTTGCCATAAAGTCTGGGATATCCTTCATACATATCCAGATTCCTTTCATCCTCCGGTCCAATCTCCCAGATTAACACCGGTACACTCTCCCCTTTTTTCGGCTCAACCGTAGCTACCGCCCCG